>Ga0315320_10004246_pt1 | contig 11749 bp, 8 predicted proteins | sample M140m21515metaG_FD_203458 | JGI IMG/M metagenome (GOLD analysis project Ga0315320, IMG submission 203458) | Ammonia-oxidizing marine archaeal communities from Monterey Bay, California, United States - M1 40m 21515 | ecosystem: Environmental > Aquatic > Marine > Coastal | place: USA: California...
TAAATTAGTATTTTCGTTAGCTATCATTCCCGAAACTATCTTTCCAGATATTGGGCCTAATGTCCAACCTAAATGATGATGACCAAAACAATAAAAAACATTTTTATGATTTTTTGATGGACCCATTACTGGAAGAAAATCTGGTAATGATGGTCTAAATCCAAGCCATTCATCTTCATGTTCTGGTAGGTCGCCAAGCATATATTTTGCATTAATGATTAAATTTTTAATTCTCGATTTTGATAATGGATTATCTAAACCACCAAACTCAACAGTTCCAACAACCCTTAAACCTTGTTCCATAGGAGTAATTCCAAATCCTCTATTTGAAAAAATAACAGGTCTATTTAAAAGATGATCACAACCTTTAAAATGAACATGATATCCTCTTTCAGTATCTAAAGGAATTCTCTCATCTAAATTATCAGTTAATTTTTTTGAAAAGGCACCACAAGCAATTACAGCTTTATCAAAAATAAAACTTTGATTTTCAGTTTTAAAAATAGGTTTTTGTTCATCAAAATTAATATCTTTGATATTTACTTTATTAAATTTTCCTCCTTTTTTTAAAAACAAGTCAAAAAGTTTTAAAAGAATTTTTTTTGGATTTCTTGCGTGTCTTGCGTATGGGTAATAAACACCCGAATGATAAAAAGGTTTTATATGCGGTTCTAAATCATGAATTTCAGATTTGTTTACTAATTGTTGTTTAACACCCAGCTCATCTCTTATCTTTATTTCCAATTCTCTACTTTTTAGATCTTGGTCATTCCAAATGTACAGTATTCCTTTATTTTCAACTAAACCTTCTAATTCAATGTCGTCAAATAATTCATCATAAGCCGGTAGTGCTAAATCTAAAATTTGATGCATATTTTTTGCTGTATGCATCATATTTTTTGTTGTTGAATTCATTATAAATTTTAAAAACCATGGAATCATTTTTGGAACATAATTCCACTTCAATGCCAAAGGTCCAGATGAACTCAATAACATTGCAGGAACATCTGCTAGCACGTCTGGACGATTAAGAGGAACTGAAGCATAAGGTGAAAAATGACCGGCATTTCCATAGGATGCTGCTTGTGAGCCAGGATTATCTCTATCAAAAATAGTTACCTTGAATCCTTTTTTCTGAAGAAACAAAGCATTCGATACTCCTTGAATACCAGCACCTACAATACCTACTTTAATATTTCTATCCATGATAACTTTTTATAGTTAAAAAAATGATATTTAATAGTGGCAAATTATACTCAATTAATATTGTTAAAATTTAAGCTATAGTTTGTTGGCTATGAATTTTCGCACTCAATACAATGCCAAAACCAATCATGGTTGCAAGCATTGAAGATCCTCCATAAGACATTACGGGAAGTGGAGAGCCGACTATAGGCAACAAACCTAGCACCATCGATAAATTAACTGTAATATAAATAAATATTGCAAATGCAAAACCAAAACAAAACATTTTTGCAAAGCTGCTTCTCGAGATAGCACCGATTTGGATTATTCTAATAATGATAATTGTATATAATAATAAAAGTCCAACTGAACCAACAAAGCCAAACTCCTCTGAAAATAAAGTAAAAATAAAATCAGTATGCTTTTCTGGTAAAAAATCTAAATAACTTTGTGTTCCTTGTAAAAATCCTTTACCTGAAAGACCTCCAGAACCAATTGCAATTTTAGATTGGATAATCTGATAACCGGCTCCCAATGGATCTCGATCAGGATCTAAAAAAGTTAAAATTCTTAATTTTTGATAAGGTTCTAAGTAAGTGATTATAAAAGGCAATGAAATTAAAAAAGTTACAAATGAAACAAAAAAATATTTAATTTTTACACCCCCTAACCATAGGATTATTAGTCCACTGGTTGCTATTAATATTGATGTTCCCAAGTCTGGCTGAGATAGAACGAAAAATATTGGAATTATAATTAAAGTTAACGAAATAAAAATATTCGAAAATGTATTTACTTTTTCAATACTCAAACGATGATAATATTTTGCTAGGCACAAAATAATACTTATTTTCATTAATTCCGATGGTTGTAAAACTAAAAAATATAAATTAATCCAACGTTTTGATCCTGAAACTTTTATACCATAAAAAAAAACCCAGATTAGTAATAGAATAATTATACCATATAAAAAATAAGAAATCAGATGCCAAAACTTAATATTAAAAAAAGAAATTACCAACATCAAAATAAAAAAAGTAATTAATTTAGTTAAATGGCTTTTGCTGTGATAAAGAAGCTCACCACCATCAGTGGAGTACATAATAAAAAAACTCAATGTTGATAAAATAATTATACAAAATAATAATATAAAATCTAAGTTTTTAATTTTTTGAAAAAAATTTAAATCAGAATTTAATCGTGAGTGTTGATACATTTAAATATTAAATTCTTTGTAATCTGGAAGTTGTTTTCGGTATTGGTGACGGTCAACAATTAGTTTAAACAATTTTGTTGCCATTGGTGCTGCTGCTGAACTACCCGATCCACCATGTTCTACAATAATACTAACTGCATATCTTGGGTTTTTATATGGTCCAAAGGCTATATATAAAGCATGGTCTCTCTCTTCGTAAGGTATTTGAGAGGTTTTTAGATCAAGTTCTCGTTCTCTTTTGCTTATTCGCTTAACTTGAGCAGTTCCAGTTTTTCCTGCAAATTGATATTTAGGATCCTCTATTCGTGATTTATACGAAGTTCCTCTTAACTCATTTGTTGAACTAAACATTGCATCTTGAACAATCTTAATATTTCTTTGATCATAATATAGCGGCTCATAATAATTATTTGATTTACTTACTTGCATTGCTTTTTTAATTTGTTGAGATGTTAGTTGATTGTCATCTGTTAAAATTTTAGGTGTGATTTTGTAACCACCATTTGCAATTTGCGCTGTCATTAAGCAAAGTTGTATTGGAGTTGTTTGAGTATATCCTTGACCAATTCCAGTAATTAAAGTTTCACCAAGTACCCACCCTTTTCCAAGCTTATTTATTTTCCATTTTGTATCTGGAAATTGTCCTGCTTTTTCATTTTCAAAATATTCTCCTAGAACTTTATTTCCTAAACCAAATTTATCAGCAGTAACTTTTAATCGATCGACACCAAGTTTTCTTGCTACTTCATAAAAATAAGTATCACAAGATTGTTTCATCGCATTTTTTAAACTAACATAACCATGTCCTTTTTCTTTCCAACAATGAAAAGTTTGACCATGTAATTCCATTTTACCTTCACATTTAACTTTAAACTTTGTATCGATTATTCCATTTTCTAAAGCTGACAAAGCTACTATTGGTTTAATTGTTGATCCAGGAGAATAAAGTCCTGAAAGAGTTTTATTAATCAAAGGCTTTAAGGGGTTATTTCTAATTAATTGCCACTCATCTTGACTTATTCCAAATAAAAATGAATTTGGATTATAGGAAGGTGAAGAATACATTGCAATCATTTCACCGGTATAAATATCCATTATACTTATAGAGCCAGCTTTACCTTCTAATAATTTAGCTGATAATTTTTGAACCTCAGTATCTAGAGTTATTCTTATTTTTGATCCCTGTTTACCTTTTTGATATTCAAGATGATTTATTCTTTTACCATAAGCGTTAACTTCATATCTTTGGATATCATTCACACCAATTAAATCATTTTCTAAAGTTTTCTCTAATCCTAATTTTCCAATCTTCATTCCTGGAACAAATTTTTCTTGGATAACTTCATTTTCCAAAATATCTTCCTCATTGGGCTGACTAACATACCCTAATACATGTGTATAAATGTCATTAAACGGATAATCTCTGGAGATGGTCATAACAGGCTTTACACCTACTAACTCATAAAGATAGTTGTTAATTTTTGAAAATTCATCCCAGCTAAGATTTTCTGAAACGATTATACTTTCCCATGGTTTAAATTGTTTTCTTTTTTTTTTTATTTTTTCAATTTGTATTGCATTCATATTTAAAATGACTTTCAATCTTGACAGAAGATAATTAAAATTTTCTACTTGTTCGGGTATGATGTGCAACTGGTATACTTTTAGATTACCAGCAATTATATTTCCAAAATAATCAGTTATATTTCCTCTTGTAGGAGGTAGCTTCCATTCTCTAATTCTATTTTTATCCGATAGTGTTAAATATTTTTTATTGTCATTTATTTGTAATGAAAATAAACGTGCTATTAGTCCACCAAAAATAATCAATTTTGCAGTACCAATGATAAACATTCGTCTGTTAATGATATCTGATTTTCTTATTCCAAAATTTTCTTTAATCATTTATTTGAATTGCGATTTTTCTTTCCAAAATATTAAATAAAAATAAAAAAACTGGATATAGAATAAAAGTAAATCCTGAATTTATTAAATATCGCATATAATTAACTTCAATTGAAAATATAATATCTAAACTAATAACTTGGATAGAGTTAACTAATAGAATAGTTGCTAGAAATGATATCCAATCATTAATTAAATTTGGTGTAATGGTGATGTTTCTAAGATAAGCTGTTACTGCACAAATTAATAGATAGCAAAAACTGCTAAACCCTATTGGAATTCCAACAACTACATCATTTACTATACCCGCTAAAAATATTGATCCATAACTTAGATATCTTGGATTTTTTAGTGTCCAATAAAAAATTAAAATATGAACAAAATTAAAAGAGAAGTACTCAATATTTAAATAATTAAAATCAATTTCATTAAATACAGATAAAAATAAAAATAATATAGGGAAATAAAATAATATTGATTTTAAAAGAGTATTTTTGTTAAGTGACGACATTAATATCCACCCCCAATTTCATAAGAAACAATTTTAACATAATCTAATTGTCTGAAATCAGAAAAAAAATTTACTTCATTATTTTTGTTTAAATTATTGGTAATTATTTTACCTACTGGCAAACCAGGCTTGAATAAACCTCCATATCCAGAAGTATAAACAATAATTTCATCACTAGTTAATTTTTGTTTATATTCATCTTTAGTGTATTCAATGACCCCATAATTTTTTCCTGTTCCAGATAATACGGCGTGAATATCTATCGGTTCTAATAAAACTGGAATCTTACTATTTAAATCAGAGAGTAGTAGAGCTCTAGAATTAGTATAATTTACTTCAATTATTTTGCCCACCAAATAACTTTTATCCACAATTGCCATACCAATTTTAACACTATCTCTTGAACCTTTGTTTAAAACAATTGATTTTAAATAAGGACTATCTTTATCAACTAAAACCTTTGCATAAACATCTTCTGACCGTATTGTTTCATTAATAAGTTCTCTTAATTTATTATTCTCTAAAATTAAAAAATCATTGGAAAGTTTTTTTTCCTTTAATTTGTTAAGCTCAATCTCATTTTTTTTATATTGATCATAAAGACTCAAATGTTCATCTATTTTAATATTTAAATCCTTAAAATAATTTTCTGGCAAAGAAGCAATGTGTGATGATCGATAAATAACTTCATTAATACCAATTTTAACATATTGAATAGCTTTAAAATTAAAGCTTCCTAATATGATTACAATTAATGAAGAAAATATAAGTGTTAATAATGAAAATTTTTGCTGATAACTTTTTTTTAAAAAAGCAGATCTAATTGCAATTACAAAGTCATCTCTGCTTGAAGCCATTGATCTTAATATTCAGATAACATAGTAGAGAATGTTTCTTCTTGATCTAATGCTTTTCCAGTCCCGACAGCAACACATGATAACGGATCATCTGCTACATGAACTGGCAATCCTGTTTCTTTTGAAAATCTTTTATCTATATTTTTTAACAGCGCTCCACCACCAGTCAATGTTAAGCCCATATCGACTAAGTCAGCAGATAATTCAGGAGGAGTATTTTCCAATGCTTGTTTTATAGCATTAACCATCTCTTTTAGTATATCATTCAATGCTTCTGCTGTATCTTCTTCAGTAATATTTACTTCTTTAGGCGTGCCTGATCTTAAATCTCTTCCTTTTACAGGATAAGTGTTGTTACTTGATGGAATAGCTGTTCCTATTTCTTTCTTAATTTTTTCTGCCGTACTATCTCCAATTAATAAATTGTATTCTTTTCTCATATAACTAACAATTGCTGTGTCCATAGCATCCCCAGCAATTCTTAAAGATTTAGAGTAAACCAATCCACCTAAAGACATCACAGCAATTTCACTAGTTCCTCCACCAATATCAATAACCATTGATCCAGTTGCTTCAGAAATTGGTAGTCCAGCACCTATTGCTGCTGCAATTGGTTCCTCAATTAATTGAACTCTTCGTGCACCTGCTGCAAGAGCACTATCTTGAATTGCTTTTCTCTCAACAGGTGTTGAACCTGTTGGAACACAAATTAATATTCTAGGATTTGCAAATGTGCTTCCTGAATGAACTTTTTTAATAAAATGTTTAATCATCTCCTCGGTCACAATAAAGTCCGCTATCACTCCATCTCTCAATGGTCTGATTGCACTTATGTTTCCAGGTGTTCTTCCAAGCATAGTTTTTGCTTCATCACCAACAGCTAAAACGTTTTTTTTTCCACCTTGCTCTACAATTGCAACAACTGAAGGTTCATTTAAAACTACACCTTTTCCTTTTAAAACAACTAGTGTATTTGCTGTTCCAAGATCAATTGCCATATCTTGGCTCCAAATTTTTTTAACTTTGTCGAATAGCCCCATTTTATATACCTCTAACCTTTTGGTTTTCTTGCTCCATTGGAGCTATTTTATCTCGTTTAATAATCATTTTATTTAATGCATTTATATAGGCATTTGCTGATGCAACTAATGTATCTGTATCAGCTGCTTGACCTACTGTTGTTTTTCCTTTTTCTTCAATTTTAACACTAACAGTCGCTTGCGCATCTGTTCCCTCTGTAACTGCATGAACTTGGTAAAGTTGTAAATTAACATCATGAGGATAAAGAGTTTTAATACATTTGAATATAGCATCAACTGGTCCATCACCTGTTTCAGAAGCTTGTTTCACATTTCCATATACATTTAGAGTCATCTCTGCTTTTTGTGGTTCTCCAGTTCCTGCAAAAACTTTTAATGATTTCAAATTGATTGCATTAACTTTGTTATCAGTAATTAAACTATCGTCTACTAACGCTATAATATCTTCGTCATACACATGCTTTTTTTTATCTGCTAACACTTTAAATTTTGCAAATGCATTACTAACAACATCGTCAGTAAGATTAGGATAACCTAAGCTATTCATTTTGTCTTTAAAAGCATGTCTTCCAGAATGTTTACCCATAACTAATGAAGTTTGTTTAACACCCACACTCTCAGGGGTCATAATTTCATAAGTTTGTCTATTTTTTAACATTCCGTCTTGATGAATTCCTGCTTCATGTGCAAAAGCATTTTTTCCAACAATAGCTTTGTTGTATTGAACTGGAAAACCAGTAGCGTTAGATACAATTTTTGATGCTTTATTCAACAAAGTCGTATTAATTCCAGTGTCATATGGCATCAAATCTGGTCTTGTTTTGATTGCCATTACTACTTCCTCTAATGCAGCATTACCTGCTCTTTCACCTAAGCCATTTATAGTACACTCAATTTGCCTCGCACCAGCTTGAACACCAGCTAATGAATTTGCGACTGCTAATCCTAAATCATTATGACAATGGGTAGATAAAATTGCTTTATCAATATTTGGAACTTTGTTTAATAATGTTTCTATTATTTTTGTAAACTCGGATGGTATAGTATATCCAACTGTATCTGGAATATTTATTGTTGTTGCACCACTTTTAATTGCAAGTTCAACTGTCTTGCACATATAATCCATGTCTGTTCTTGTGCCATCTTCACAAGACCACTCAACATCGTCAGTAAACTTTCTTGCATAAGCAACATGTTTTCCAATCGATTCAAATACATCCTCTGGTGACATATTAAGTTTATGTTTCATGTGTAAAGGACTTGTTGAGATAAATGTATGGATTCTAAATCTTGGAGCATGTTTTAAAGCTTCATATGCTCTATCAATATCTTTTACTGAGTGTCTAGAGAGACCTGCTGGAATAGAATTTTTTAAAATTTTACTGACTTCAGAAACAGCTTCAAAATCTCCAGGAGATGCTATAGGAAAACCTGCTTCAATAATATCAATTCCCAATTCATCAAATACTCTTGCTATTTGAATTTTTTCTTCCAAGTTCATAGACGCACCTGGCGATTGCTCACCATCACGCATAGTTGTATCAAATATAAATACTCTATCTTTATCAGCCATAACTTAAATTTTTTGAAAATGTATAATACAATCTATAAGTGAGAATGCAAAATAATAAGTTATATCAAGCTTAAAAACTGTCCAAATTAGGTACTTAAAAAGTTAATTATAAATAGACTCTATTTTAGGCATTAAATGCAAAAGTTTTTTTGTGTAATCATTTTGAGGTTTTAAAAATATATCTTCAGTATTTGCAACCTCACATAATTTACCATCTTTTAATACTCCAATTCTATCACACATCTGTCTTACAACTGGTAAATCATGGCTAATAAATAGAATGGTTAAATTCAATTGCTCCTGAAGATCTTTTAATAAGTTTAAAATTTGTGCCTGAATACTAACGTCTAATGCAGAAGTAGGTTCGTCGCAAACAAGAAGTCTGGGCTGTGTGGCTAAAGCTCTTGCAATAGAAATTCTTTGTCTTTGACCTCCAGAAAATTCATGAGGATATCGATCTGCAGATTTTTGAGACAATTCAACTGACTCTAGCAAGTCATAAATATAATTGTTTAAATCATTATTGGATATTAAAGGATTGTGTAGTTTAATTGGTTCTGAAACTATGTCTTTAACCTTTAATCTCCCATTTAGAGAAGAATATGGGTCTTGGAAAATCATTTGTATTTGCTTTCTAAATTTCATCATTTCTAACTTATTCTTAATTTTTGTAATACAAACATTATCAAAAAAAATATCGCCAGAAGATGGTTTAAATAAATTTACAATCATTTTTGCAATTGTAGATTTACCGCTTCCACTTTCACCGACTAATCCAAAAGACTCCCCTTCTTTTATTTTAAATGAAACCCTATCTACTGCCATTACAGAGTTTTTTGAATTTTCAGCAAAAAAATTATCATCAAAATTTTTACTAAGATTTTTGATCTGAACTAAATCTTGTTCAATAATTTCTTTTTTATTCCATCTATTTAAAATTTTTATATTATTGCTTTGATTATTTTTGTTTTCTTTTTCAATAATTACAAATCGAGAAATTTTCTTATTAGTCGGTGGTACTGAGCTTACTAGACTTTTAGTATACGTTTCTTTAGGTTTCGTTAAAATTTCTTTTGTTTTACCAATTTCAACTAGCTTTCCACTTTTCATAACAGCTACACGGTCTGCAGTTTCTGCAATCACTCCCATATCATGAGTAATTAAAATTACTGCAAGATTTCTTTCTTTTGTAAGTCTCTTAATCAAATCAAGTATTTGAGATTGAATTGAAACATCTAAAGCTGTGGTTGGTTCATCTGCAATTAAAAGTTCTGGCTCACAACATAAAGCAAGTGATATTACTACTCTTTGTCTCATGCCTCCTGAAAATTGATGAGGGTAATTGTTGAATCTTTTTTCAGCATCTTTAATTCCAACTTCTTTCAAAAGCTCGATTGATTTATTCATTGCTTCATCATTTGTTAAATCAAGATGTGTTTTTATAGTTTCGATTAACTGCTCGCCTACGGTAAGTATTGGATTAAGTGAAGTTTGAGGGTCTTGAAATATAAGGCCAATTTTTTTACCTCTATATTTTACAATATTTTTTGGATCTTCATGAATATTTAAATCTCCCAAAATTATTGACCCACTTGAGACTTTACCAGGGGCATCAATCAAATTAATAATAGCATTTCCAACAGTACTTTTTCCTGACCCGGACTCCCCAACTAGCCCTAAGATTTCACCTTGATTTACCTCAATATTTACGTCCTTAGCAGCATAAACGGTTTCCTTTCTCATTGGATAATCAACACTTAAATTTTTAATTTTTAGAAAACTCATTTTTTTAACCTTGGGTTTAATGTATCTCTCATCCAATCTCCTAATAAATTAATAGAGAAAGCTAAAATCACTAAAAATATTGCTGGAAAAAAAGTAATCCACCACTCACCAGAAAATAAAAAGTCATTTCCTATTCTTATTAATGTTCCAAGAGATGGGGTTGTTGGTGGAACTCCTACACCTAAAAAACTTAAAGTTGACTCAGCTATAATTGCAAGTGCTAAACCAATAGTTCCTATGACTAATACCGGTCTTAAGATATTTGGCAAAATGTGTTTAAACATTATAATTATATTTGAAACACCAATTATTGTTGAAGCTGAAACATAATCTTTATTTTTTTCAACCAATGTAGCTGCTCTTGATACTCTTGCAAACTGAGGCCATTCTGAAATTCCAATTGCAAATATTAAAACATAAATAGCCATTTCATCATGCATCTCTCTTGAAATTAATCCTCTTGCGATTCCGTCAACAAGAAGTGCCATTAAAATACTTGGCACTGTAAGTTGAACATCAGTTAATCTCATTACTATCATCTCATACTTGCCACCGAAATAACCTGCTGTTAATCCTAATCCCACTCCAAGTATCAAACTAAATATGATTGCTGAAAAACCAACTATTAATGAAATTCTTGATCCATAAAGAATAGTTGATAACATATCTCTACCTTGTCCATCAGTACCTAAAATAAATTTTGCAAGTCCATCTTCAGTCCATGATGGAGGAGTAAAAGCTTCCATTAACGATAAAGATGATGGATCAAATGGATTATAAGGTGTAATAAATTCTACAAAAAAAGAACAAAAGAAAATTATCAATAAAATAATTGAGGATATTATTGCAGTAGGTGACTTAATAAAACTATGATAAATATCACTATCTTTAATTCTACTCCAGGTGCTAATATTGCTATCCATTTGCAACATCTCCTTTTACTCGAATTCTAGGATCAATGAAATAATAAAGAATATCGACAATAAAATTTATCATTACAAAAACAAAAGCGATAAAAACTAAATAGGCAGACATAATTGGAATATCAACAAACTGAACTGCTTGGATAAATAAAAATCCCATACCTGGCCACTGAAAAACTGTTTCTGTTATAATTGAAAATGCAATCAAGGTTCCAATATTAATTCCAGCAATAGTAATTACTGGGATTAATCCGTTTTTTAATGCATGTTTATATTTTATACTATTTTCACTAATTCCACGCGCACGTGCAAACTTTATGTAATCTGTTTGTAAAATTTCCATCATCTCAGCTCTCACAAGTCTGATAATATAAGTCATTTGAAAAAGACTAAGTGTTATGGATGGAAGTATAATTGCCTTTAATCCCGATACAGTTAAAAATCCCGTGGTCCAAAACCCAAGATCAACTACTTCGCCTCGTCCAAAAGAGGGTAAAATTCCTAAAATTACAGCAAACAAATAGATGAATAATATACCAATGACAAAAGTAGGAAGCGATACTCCAAGTAGTGAAATTGCTAAAATCACATCACTTAAAAATCCTTTCCTGTTTATTCCTGTATAAACGCCCAAGAATGTTCCTGAAATTAGTGCTATTAATGCTGAAATTACAACAAGCTCAATTGTAGCCGGCAATCTCTCTGTTATTAATTCAGAAACTGGTCTTCTTAATTGATAAGAAATACCAAATTC
>Ga0315320_10004249_pt1 | contig 11746 bp, 17 predicted proteins | sample M140m21515metaG_FD_203458 | JGI IMG/M metagenome (GOLD analysis project Ga0315320, IMG submission 203458) | Ammonia-oxidizing marine archaeal communities from Monterey Bay, California, United States - M1 40m 21515 | ecosystem: Environmental > Aquatic > Marine > Coastal | place: USA: California...
CAACATTGTGGTGGACTTCCTGGTGTAGGAACTGGTGGAGATTTCAACATGTATGGTGGTGGCGGAAACGGTCACATGTACTGGTCTGGTCCTCCTGGTGGTAGTTCTTACTGGGGTGGAGCAGGTGCTACTGGGCACCCTCAAGGTGGCGACTATGCTTATCAACATAGTTCGCATGCTCCGCCAGGATGCGGCGGACCCGCTGGTTACCATACTTCCCGACGTGGAGCAAATGGTAGAGATGGTATGGTTGTTGTTTACGAATTTAGATAGATGTCAACACTTAATGTAAATCGAATTGAATCGTCTGACGGTTCTAGTATTCTAGTTCCTGCTGGATATTCACTCAGTATCGATGGTACTGTGATGAATAAGGATACGCTACCGCCAAGTCCTAGTGGACATTCAGGCAAATTCCTATTCAGTGATGGAACAAACCTAACATGGTCTGTTGCTGGTCCAAAAAGTATGCAGCAATTTATTTCCAACGGTACTTGGACTAAACCAGCTGGAATCACTAAAATTCTTGTAATGGTACAAGGTGGCGGTGGTGCTGGTAGTGGTCACTCAGAATCTGGTGGCGCTGGTGGGTATACCGAAAAATTGATTGATGTAACAGGTGTAACAAGCGTTAACGTTACTGTAGGTGCGGGTTCCACTAGCTGGTCTTATTATTCAGGTGCGGGTGGCGGAGGTTCTTCTTCTTCATTCGGAAGTTATTGTTCTGCTACTGGTGGTAAAGGCGCTAATACAACAAACCAACATTGTGGTGGACTTCCTGGTGTAGGATCTGGTGGAGATATTAATCTCTATGGTGGCGGTGGTACTGGGCATATGTCTTGGGCATGTATGAAAGGAGGAAGTTCTTTCTTTGGTGGTGCTGGTGTAGGTGGTCACCCTAGGGGTGGTAATATTATTCATGCCAATGATGATAAAGCAGCATATGGTTCGGGTGGACCTGGTGGATATACTAGTAACTCAACTACTAAAGCTGCAAGAGGCAAACATGGAGTCGTAGTTGTCTACGAATATACTTGATAAATAGTAATACAAGATTTCAACTATCCAAATGAAAAGCGTACTTATTGATACTAAGGGTCATATTAATGATGTTGTAGAACCAGGTCAAGAATTTCCTGTATTTACTGGTCCTGGTGCTGTTTGCTGTTGGGTAACTTGTCAAGATGATAATGTTACCTCATGCTGGTTGATGACTAATAAGACCTGGTTGGCACCAGAAAACCGTTATGAAAACGGTCAAAGTGTCAAGCGCCAAATTGCTTATGGGGAAGTGGGCGAACAGTTGGACATGATGTATAAAGATCAACTCAATGGTACTACCAATTGGAGAGATCATGTCAATACTGTTAAGTCAACCATTCAATCTGAAGCTGCTTTTGCTGCAGATGACAGAAACAGAGTAGGTAAAACTGAAGTTAAACTTCATGATGATTCCAACCCTGCATGGTTGCATCTTCCAGAAGGTGATAACATTATTGAAAATATTCCAACGGGTGTTGTATACGAAACTGAGTAATAAATTATCATGAATGTAAATTCGGTATGCATCGTAGGGGGTGGTTCCTCTGGGTGGATGACTGCTGCACTTTTAGCATACAATCTACCAAATTTAAAAATTACTGTAATTGAACCAAAAGACATTGCAACTGTAGGTGTAGGTGAATCTACCTTAGGTCACATTAATAGATACTTAGACTGTATTGGACTTACTGGCAAAGATTCTGAATGGATGCCAGCATGTGATGCTACATATAAAGTTTCTATTCAGTTTACTGATTTTAGAAAGAAAGGCACTCGTTTTCAATACCCATTTGGGCAAGTTGACTACACTAATAAAGTTGGAACTGATGATTGGGATTATATTAAAAATCTACATGAAGATACAGATTTTTCAGAATTCTATAATCCAATTACATACCTAGCAGATAACAATGTGATGACGGGTGATGCTGCTATCATCAGAAATTTTAATTTTACTAAAGATACAGCATATCATTTTGATGCTACCAAATTTGGTGCATGGTTAAAAGATAACATTTGTATTCCTAGGGGTGTTAATGTAGTACGAGATAGCGTTGCTAAGATCTTCCGAAAAACTAATGGAAGTGATGAGGTTGACTTTCTGCAATTGAAAGGATCTCCAATGCTAAAGATCGAAGCAGATCTTTTTATTGATTGTACTGGATTTAAATCTTTGCTGTTGGAACAGGAGATGGGATCTGAGTTTATTAGTTTCAATGATGTATTGTTAAATGATACTGCTATTGCTACTCGCATTCCTTTCGTAGATAAAGAAAAAGAATTACATAACACTACAGACTGTCATGCTTTACAATATGGTTGGGTATGGAATATTCCTCTGTGGTCCCGAATCGGTACTGGTTACTGCTACTCTAGCAAGTTTACTACAGATGAACTTGCAGAGAAAGAATTCAGAAAACATTTAGCAAAATCTGATGTCAAGCGAGCAGAAGAAGCAGAATTCTTCAAGATTGATATTAGACATGGAAAAAGAAAAAAAGCATGGGTTAAAAATGTAGTTGGTATTGGATTGTCATATGGATTTCTAGAACCTTTGGAATCTACTGGACTTTTAACAACACATGAAAATGCTTTACGATTGCTAGCAACTTTAGAAAAACGTAATGGTTTAGTTAAGCGTCCAGACATTGAAGGATATAATCTTGCTGTAGATCAAGACATCGAAAGTATGAAAGGATTTATTGCTATGCATTATTTGCTTTCAGAAAGAAAAGATTCTACTTACTGGAAATATCTAACAGAAGAAATTGAATTTCCTGAGATGTATGATATGATTGTAAGAAGTCCTAGACTTTATCAAGAATTTGTTTATGGAACTTCTGCATATAATAACTGGGGAAGTTTAGATGGTCTTTTGTATATTGCTGCTGGAATGGGCATGCGACCTTTGGGTACTACCGAATGCAAGTATAGATTGAGAGATGGATTCGTAAATGCTGAAGCATTGGAAGAATCTTACAATAAGCATATTCATTATAAAGAACAGGTATTGAAACATGTCGAAAAGATGCCTAGTACATTTGAATTTTTGAGAGATAATGTTTACAAATCCATTTAAGAAAAAAAGATCTATTAGATTTCATACACTACATCCAGGTGCAAATACTTTCTATCCTATAATTAATTCATCAAAATTAAATAGAGATTGGGTACAAGAAGAAAAAGAAGATTATAAAAAAAGATCTAAATGCCCATTTGGTTTTGGAGAACCACCAGCACATAGTATCAATAAATGCCCTGCTATTCATATGATTATGAATCAGGGATATATTATTAAAACTCCATTTGATATTAATGTTACTAGAGTAGATGATAAATTAGAGGTTCAAGCATCTAATCTTATTCCACATCTTCCAAGTGTAGTAACACATGGCGAAGAAGTTTCTAAATGGTTGTTAGATAGTTCTAAAGATAATACTGCACCAGAAATATTAAAAGTCAATACACCATGGCGTGTTACTACAAATGATAATGACTTAATTTTTCTAGTTGTTAAAGTTCCTCACACTAAAGAAGATAGATTTTCTGCAGTGATGGGTGTCATGGATCCAAAAACTGCTTTTGAAATTAATGTGCAGTTGCTTTGGCATTTGCCTAAAAATGAAAGTTCTACTATTAAAGCAGGAACACCATTGTGTATGTACATTCCAATGTCAAGACAGTATCTAAACACATCTTTTGTATGTGAGGATGCAGACGAGAGAGACTGGAATGTTGAGAAAGAAATGACCTATTCATATACACATGTCAATTCATCTACTAACACATTAGGAGATCGAGTATCAAGAGTTGTAAAAATTCTAAAAAAATATTATGATTGATTTATTCCCTGTTCAAATTTACAAAGGTCATATTGAACAAGAAGATAATATCTTGTATGACCAAGTTAAAAAATTTCTAGAAGGTACTACAAAAAATTTGTGGACAGGTGAATCTGGATGGAGTACTGGAGAAAAAAGTCTTGCTTTGTGGGAACATGTACATCTAGATCCTTTGTTTAAATCTATGATGCCATCTGTATATGAGTATTGGGATGCTTTAGATTATATTCCTGCTGATATTACTGTACAATCATGTTGGTCAAATTTACATAACTCTAATGATGTAACAGAAGAACACTCTCATTGTGATGGATTTCGTGGCGCTAATATTTTATCTGGTGTATACTACCTGAGGAAACCCACCGAAGCAAATATAAGATTCATTAATCCTTTGGAATATATTCTGCGAATGACACCATATAGTACTATGCAGGGTATTAAATCAATATCAACTGAAGTTGAATGCAGTGAAGGTGACTTCTTGTTATGGCCGTCTTGGTTAAAACATAGAGTTGAACCATCAGAATATGATGGAGAACGTATCGCAATTTCTTTTAACTTTAGTGGTAACCCACAATGATATTTTTGAGGATGGATCCTAGTTCGGTAGATTTTCCGAAACTGATCAAAACAAACAAACTTCAATACGAAGAGGTAAAGGTAACAGATGATATTTCATATTACGAAGTCCACGAAATCTTTGAGAGTGATGGGTTCGATCGATTCCAAAACTTTATTCAGTCTAATCCTATCTGGAGGATGAACAACGAACCAGACCTACCAGACATGAATCCGTTTTCCACAATTCATTTACCTATGTGGGCAACGAAAGAATTGTTTTCTATGGTCTCAGAACTATACGTAAAGACAGCAAAACATATTCCATCATATAGAACTGACACTTTTCTTTCTAACCAAGATTGGGGAAACATTTATTTTAAAGAAGAATGTAGACCTATCAAAAAATGGAGACTGCCTCATATAGATTTTGTTGCTGGCATGGCTGCTAACATGTGGTTTACTGATCATACTCCTGGATCTTCAGGAACTGTTTTGTGGAAATATGTTGGCGGCGAGATTCAGAATGGTGTATTTGAATATCAAGGAAACCCAGAGCACCCTAGATATGCTGAGTGGCATGCTATGGATCCATTAGATAGAGATACACATTGGACTAATTTTACTGAGGAAGAAGGTAGATATTGGGGATTTGAATCTATTGGTTTTGTGCCATCTAAATATAAATGTATGACCTGCTACCCTGCAAACGTACCACATACACCATACATCGATAACCAAATTGATTTTCGATGGTCTCATACATTTTGTGCTATTGAATGAATTTAGAATATATTTTTCCGACACCTATTTGGTCGTTTGAACATACAGAAGGTTGTAGAGAAATGACAACCTATATCAAGAATGTTAAAAAAGAATCTGAAGGTAGAATAGTATCAAACGATGGTGGATGGCAATCTAACGATTTCGTACCAGGTGATCTTCCAGAATGTTTCCGACCTTTTATTAGAAATATACTTTCTAAGTGTAGATTGTGTGTACATGAATATGGTTCTGATTATACACCATGGATAGACAATCTTTGGTTTAATATTAACAAGAAGGGTGACTCAAATAAAAGACATTTTCATGCAGAGTCTTTATTGTCTGGTGTATTCTATCTCCAGTGTACTGATGATAGTGGCAGAATTCAATTTGTCAAACAACCACTAGAAGATTACGCAGTTATATCTCATCTAGGAAAACCTAGAATAACTAAACTATCAGCGTCTGCTTGGGAATATATTCCAACAGAATCTATGTGTCTTCTATTCCCATCATGGTTGATGCATCAGGTAGAGTCCAGTAATAGCGACACAGAAAGAATTTCTATAGCATTTAATATCAAAGTATCATGAAAATAATTGACAATTTTTTGCCTGTTAGTGCAGCAGAAGACATAGAAACTACAATGACTGGGGAAGGATTTCCTTGGTATTATGTTTCTGATGTAACTAGAGAACGCCGAGTTGAGGGAGCATACTCTCAACCAGGGTTTCATCATACGCCATTCATGAACTATAGACCCCAGTCACCTTTTCATGATTACTTTAAAATGCTGGCAATGTCAATTAAAGATGCAATTGGTCACGATGGTGATCTACATTTGTTTAGAATTAGAGCAGGATTGAATATTGCAAATTCTAATAGCAATAAAGACTGGAAACAAGAATATAATTTTCCACATGTAGATCAAAATTCTGATTTTGTTACTTGTAAATCATATACCTGTTTGTATTATGTAAATGAAAGTGATGGTGATACTTTTATTTTTGATCAAACTGAAGAATCAAAGAACTATACTACACGTCATAGAGTAACTCCACATAAAAATAGAGTTATGATTTTTGATGGAGAGCAATATCATGCTAGTTCTTCTCCAGTAGTAAATGATGTACGTATAGCAATTACATTTAATTTTCATGCAGAAAAAGTTATTTGATCTAAAGAACACTTTAAAGTTAAATGATGGTCATAGAATTTGCCGTGATTTTCTCCCAGATGCAAAATCATATTTAACTTGGCATGATGTAGAGTATGCGCTCAACAGTGGAAAATATTATACAGATATTATATCTGATGGTCGCCATGTAGATGTAGATGTATCCAAATATTTTTGGCATGATCACCGTAGTCAAAACAAAGAACAATTGTTTGATCTTATCAATAACGGACATACGTTTTCTATTACATGTTTTTCTTTGTATAACAAATTGATTAGTAGTCTAGTCAATGATATAGAAACCATTTTTCCTGTTATGTGTGATGTCCATGTTTATGGTGGGATTGGGAGAAAGGGATCATTCTTTCCTCACATAGACATACCATCAAATTTTATAATTCAAATAGAAGGTACTACAGTATGGAGATTGTATGATAACACTGCATCTGATCTCCTACTTCAAGAAGAAATTAATAATACTTTTGATCCAAGTACTTTAACAGTAGAGCATGAAGTTGAATTGTCACCAGGAGATATGTTGTATATTCCTGCAAGAAAATTTCATGCAGCATTCCCAGAAGGTAAAAGACTATCACTTAGTATACCTTGTAGATCATTAAAATATAATACTGAAGGATCTAAAAAATTGGACCGAGCATATTACAATGTTAATTAAACCGTTTGCAGTTAAAAATTTTATATCAGAAGATGTGTGTAAAGTAATGGCAACTGAGTTTGCTATTATGCGAGACACTATGAAAGTTCTTGATGGTCCAGGTTTTGACAACATTGAAAATAGTTTTTCATGGTACTCACCAATATGTTTTGAGACTCTATCTACTATTATTAAACCAAAGGTTGAACAATTAGTAAATAAAAAATTACATCCTTCTTATTCATATGGAAGAATATACAATAAAGGAAGCATCTTAACTAGACATCTTGATAGAAAAAGTTCTGAACTTACTGTCAGTATATGTTTAAAAAAAGATATACCTTGGCCACTTAATTGGGAATGGGAAGAAAAGACTTTATCACTTGATTCTGAACCAAGAGGTGCTGTAATTGGATGTGGTTCTGCTACTCCTCACTGGAGAACTTTATATGAAGGAACTGAACACATCCAAGCATTCATGCAGTATGTTATAGTAGGAGGTGAGTATGATTATTTAAAATATGATACTCGACCATGTATCGGTTCTCCCTACGAACTGGTAGATAACATTGTTAGAAACGAAGATAAATAGTACGTAGATTGAGGTTATTATGTCTGATGAACCATTGAAACTTGAATTTTCTGATCCAGGTAGTGCAGCAGTAGATGTAAAAACTACTGAGGAACTTCTTACATTTGAATATGTTTGGGAAAATTTTGTTGCTCAACTGAATAATGCTAGAGCAACCCTAGAAGAAAAAAACACAGAGATCAATGAGCAAATGAATACGATGACACGTATTGATTTGAAAGAATTCAATGATCTAAAAGTTGTGGTAACTAAACTAGAAGCAGGTCTAGAAGCTTTGGATTTAATCAGAACTAAAGTCTGCGGAGAAAAATCACTTATTAATTTTGAAGAATAATTATGGATACTCAAGAACTTAAGAAAAATTTTGATGATCAAATTTCTAAGACTGATCAACAAATTAGAGAACTGGAAGATAGTCTAGTTAAAGCAAAAGAATATAAACTTAAACTAGAAGGTGGGTTGGAAACCCTAGCATTGCTAGAACCACCAGCCGAAGAAAAACCTGCTGAAGAAGCAGCAGAATAATAAAATTCCCTGCTTCCTAAATAGAAGTAGGGATTTTTTGTATCTAGGTGCATGGCTACACCAACAAGTAAAGCAGAACTAATTGCATATTGTGAACGCCAATTAGGTGCGCCTGTCCTGCAGATCAATATGGATGACGCCCAAAAGGACGACATCATTGATCAAGCATTGCAGTATTATCATGAATACCACTTTGATGGTATTGAAAGGATGTACTTAAAGCATAAATTTACTGAAGATGATGTAGATAGATTTACTGCTAAGCAAGACTCATCATCTGCGAATGGTGATGATTGGGAAAACAGTAATAACTATATTGAAGTTCCACCGTTAGTTATCGGTGTTCAGAAAATTTTTGGTGTTTCCTCTAGTTTCTTGAGGAATAACCTTTTTGGTATGAGCAATCAATACTATTTGATGGACCTGTTTTCTTTCTCATCAGGTTCGGCATTTAGTTTTGGTAATTTTGATCTGACAAATTACTATATGATCAAGCAACACTTCGAGACCATTGATATGGTCATGAATACTGGATCGTTAATTCAATATAGATTTAACAAAAATCAGGATCGTCTGTATCTTGATATGGATGCAACCAGAGTTGTAGAAGATCAATATCTTCTTATTGATTGCTGGCGCTATCTAGATCCAACCGTATTTACTCAAGTCTTTAATGACAGTTTTGTAAAACGATATGCTACTGCTTTAATGAAAAGGCAGTGGGGTCAGAATCTAATTAAATATAACAACGTACAACTTCCTGGTGGCATCACATTAAACGGACGCCAAATTTGGGAAGATGGAGATCGTGAAGTGAGAGAATTAGAATCTAGAATGATGACAGATTATTCACTTCCACCTATGGATATGATCGGATAAAATGCCTACTAGTCCTTACTTTCCAACTTACTACGGCGGTGACACTGGTGAACAGGGGTTGCTGCAAGATCTTGTGGACGAACAGATTAAACTGTTTGGCACGGATATCTATTACATGCCTAGAACTATCTTAAAAGATAATACTCTAAGTGATATTGTATACAGTAAGTACACGGATCAATTTCAAATTGAAATGATTCTACAAAACGTACAAGGTTTTGGATCTCCATCAGAATTTATCAGTAAATTTGGTTTAAGAATTACTGATGAAGTTAAATTTTCTGTATCTCAAAGACGTTGGGATAGCGAAGTAACAGAGCACAATCCTACATTAACTGTGGATGGTAGACCCAATGAAGGTGACCTACTATACTTCCCACTAACACAAGATCTCTATGAGATTAAATTTGTTGAAAGGGAAGATCCTTTTTATCAGTTAGGTAAGATCTATTACTATACAATGACTGCCGAGATCTATGAACTTGGTAATGATAATATTGAAACAGGTATTGCTGAAATTGATATCATCGAACAGATCTTTGATAATGCAATCAGACTGTTTATGGATCCTGGTGGTTCTGGAAATTTTGTTGTCGGAGAAGAAATTGTTGGTGATGAATTCTTAGCGAAAGCAGAAGCAACAATCGATAGTGGCGCAGTAAATTCAATTGTTCTAACTGATGGTGGTTCTCATTACAAAGTGGCCACTCCACCATCTGTAACTATTTCTGGAGGAGGTGGTACAGGTGCAACTGCTACTACAACGGTTAGCTCTACTGGTATTGTCAATGGCATTTCTATCACTAGTGGCGGTTCTGGGTACGTATCTGTCCCTACTGTCTCTATTGACTATTCACCTAAAGACAATAGAGCAGAAGTCAAATCATGGGACAGCGCAACCAGAGCTCTTGAAGTCCACAACAGAACAGGAACATTTACCACTGCTGAAGTAATTACTGGATTAACATCTGGTGCTCAGTGGAGTCCAGAAACGTTTGACACACTAAATAACGTCAGCAGCAACTACGATCAAAATAGACAGATCGAAGATAGTGCTGATGATATTGTCGATTGGTCTGAACGTAACCCATTCGGTGAAGCAGGTAATTTTACAGGTAGTATCTAATGTTAGGGTCACATTTTTACAACGAAATTATCCGCAAGAACATTGTTGGGTTTGGAACGTTATTCAACAACATCACATTAAAGAAAGTTGATCCTTCCGATGGTACTACCGTACTTGAAGTGGAGAAAGTTCCGCTGGCCTATGGACCTAAGCAAAAGTTTTTAACAAGAATAGAACAAAATCCAGATGTAGATCGCAAAGTTGCTATCACAGTGCCACGTCTATATTTTGAAATGACTGGTATTGGATATGATTCTCCTCGTAAGACATCACCTATTCAAAAGTATAGAACTATTGTACAGGACGATGGCACAGAAATAAAGGAGCAGTATGTACCTGTTCCTTATAACATTGATTTTGAACTTGGTATTATTGCTAAGTCTCAAGATGATGGACTACAAATTCTTGAGCAGATTTTACCATATTTTCAACCAGCATTTAATATTACTCTCAACATGATTCCTGACATGAATGAGAAAAAAGATGTTGCTATTGTTTTAAACAGTGTCAACTATGATGATGAATGGGATGACAGTTTTCTTGAGCGTAGATATATCACATGGACTTTATCTTTTACTGCTAAGTCTTATATCTACGGACCATTCGACCAAGCAAGTGTCATCAAAAAAGCAATTGTATACGAAGGTATCGGAGACAATGCAGTACAACACAGAAATACTAAAATCACATATACACCAAAAGCACTTGAAGATAAGAATAGTGATGGCGTCATTAATTCAGCAGACGATGCATTATTGACAGGTGGCGATGACTTTGGATTTAGCGAAGGAATTGAAATGCTATGAGTAAGTTTGAAGATAATATGGAAGATCTATTTGACATTGAAGTTGAAGCAACTGAAATTGAACCGTCAAAACCTAAACCTCCGAGAGAAGCAGATAAGGACGATCAAACAAAAGACTATGAGTTTACACGTGGTCAACTCTATAACTTGCTGAGCAAGGGACAGGAGGCGCTAGACGGGGCGTTAGAGGTTGCTCAGGAGTCAGGGCACCCTAGAGCGTATGAAGTTGCTGTGAACGCTATGAAGCAGGTTGCAGATGCTTCTGATAAACTTATAGATCTACAGAAGAAGATGAAGGATCTCGAAGCACCCACAAAGAACTCTGTCAATAACAAGACCACAAACAATTTATTTGTTGGTAGCACAGCAGACCTACAGAAAATGCTTAAACAAATAAATAAACAAGAAGAGTCAGGAGAGTAATGAACGTAGTAAAACTTTTGGGCGAAGCAACATTGCTCTCAGACACACCAGATAACATCGACTCTGGAGAAAGAATTCTTCTTCAGCATAATCATAATGGTGGTAACGCTCACCTAGTGACAGTCAAAAATGTTGGTGGTGATGTAATTGGTAGTGTATATGTTGCTCCTCATAGACCACTAGTAATCGACAAAGAAAGAACTGATACCATGGAAGTAGCAAGTAGTATTACTGATTTATATGCTACGTCAATATCTCACCAGGGGTAATAAAATTGTTAATCATGACTGAAAAGAAACCAATCAAAAAAGATTACGATGGACCACTGTATGCTCCGTGGTCTAAAGTAGTTGCTGG
>Ga0315320_10004252_pt1 | contig 11741 bp, 23 predicted proteins | sample M140m21515metaG_FD_203458 | JGI IMG/M metagenome (GOLD analysis project Ga0315320, IMG submission 203458) | Ammonia-oxidizing marine archaeal communities from Monterey Bay, California, United States - M1 40m 21515 | ecosystem: Environmental > Aquatic > Marine > Coastal | place: USA: California...
CAGCGACGAAGGCGACGATGAAACAGATGGTTGCTGCCAACAGAGTTGGAATCATCAGTACGCCGAACCAACCGACATAGAGGCGGTTATTGGTAGAAGTTACCCACTCGCAGAAAGATTCCCACGATGAGGTTGATTGTTGCCTTGAAAGTGTTGCCATTGTATTGAAAAAAAGTAAGACCATCAGGGAATGGTGGAGTTACTATTCCTTTGCGCCCTAGGCAAAGGTATGAAAGACGTGTTTAGACACCCTATAGGTCTTGGTTTGAGGAGTGTTACGAACAGTTAAGAAATGTGTTGGTCTCTTAACTTGCTGATGTATTTAGTATAGCAGAGAGTTTGGTTTCCGTCAACCCTCAAAAGATGAGCATTTATGCCCAAGTGAATTTGCTCTCGTAATCCCAGGCATAAACCTCGCGATTACCTTTGATGCCCCATCCCAACCAGTAGTAGGCAGGAACCATATACTGTGAGATGGTTTGACCACGACCCTCAAACTCAGGGAGGTGGCGTTGGAAGATTGGTTCGTTAATCATCCAACGAACCTGACCTTCAAGTGAAGATGGGTCACATGAGAACTTGTTACAGAACGTCCCAAGACCTCTGTAGCGACCGATAGAAGTCCATTGAATCAAACCATACCCACCAGTCAAGCAATTGGTGTAGGAGACGCGAGCACCACCCTCACAGATGTTAGGAATGAACTTGCTTTCTTGCTTGATGTTTCCCATCAGCGTAGCGAGAGCATTCTTATCAGTAATCTTGGTGTGTTCCTGGAGTTCTTTCAGAACATACTGCTCTTCGACAGAGCAAGTAGGACACTGCCATGAGGGGTCTGGTTCTACTACCTCAGCAACTCCCTCAGGAAGGGGTGGTGCCTCTGGAAGAGTCATTAGGAATGGTGCTGCCACTGCGACTGCTGCAGCAATGATAGGATACGACATGGATTTCATCAGAACCTCACTACTATATCACATAAAAAAAGGGGTGTCAACTGGATTGTGCCAGTTACCCCTTTGTCTAAGCGACGACGATATGCTTTTATTTAGTCTTTTTTATTTGTATGATAATACGATTGTTCTCGTAGTCTGCTTTAAATTCGAGTTCTGCGTCATGTGACCAACAAAGTTCTTCATAAAGCATATTCAAAGTTTCCATATCTTCGTAGAGGGCATTTGGGTTAGTCAACAATCTCTCCCGAAAAATGTATTTATCACCAAATACCAGGAATGATTTGTCCTGTCAAGGCATATGCCCCCATTGCTGCAACGACTCCGATCATTGCTGCCCAACCATTGATGCGTTCTGCGTTTTCGTTCATTGTTTTGTCCTTAGATAGAGTTGAATTGATTAGATGCCGAAGGCACCAAAGAAAAATACACTGCCAGTAGTCGCATAAGAAATCACTGCTGCAGCAAATCCAATCATAGCGGTACGGCCATTGAGTTTTTCTGCCCTTTCAGCATAGGTCTCAATACCGTATCTGTCAAGAGATTCCTTTGACATATACATGGTGGGTTCTTTAGCGAACAAGTTTTGTTGTCCTTGCTCGTTAGTTGTTACAGTCATTTCCTTTTGTAAAGATTTATGTCCTAATTATATAGGAAAGATTAAGAGTTGTCAAGTGTTTTCAAATATTAAGATTTGAAATGACATAAAAAAGGACTCGTGATGAGTCCTTTAGGTCTTGTCATGCACGCCACTCTGTCTTTAGAGAACAGAGAAACTCTTGTGGTCTTATGTGCGACTGTCATCCAGTCAAAAAACCATCTAGTTTAGAGTCTATTGGCAAAGACTAGGAGAATGTAATCACATCCTGTCCACCAATCACTCCAAGTCCTACGTCAACAGGTTGTGCTGCTTGAGTAGTATAAGGAGAGTCATACATTTCCATCACACGATCAAGACCATCCAACTTAAATGAGAGGTTTTGCTCTTTGGGAAGTTGGCGTTCGATTGCTTTCACACCTTGATAGTGACGCCAGATTTCCATTTGGAGACCAGGGTCAACATCATTTTCCATAGCGTCTTTGACGCATTCTTCGAGGGCTTTAATTGCTTTTTGATAAGATGTCATGGTTTTACTGAGTCGCGAATGTAACATGGGACACCATCTGGGTCTAACCATTTGGTGTATTCAAAGTCTTCCATAGCAAGAGTGATTTGCATACCATTGTCACAGAGATACATGTCTTTGTAACGTCTGGTCCACTCATCAAACTTTTGGATTCGGTAGTCAGGGAACCCGTTGTCGAGTTCCCCAACAGAGACATACCGATAAGGTGAGCGTTCAAGAAGAACTTTGGGAAGATTTTTCACTGGAGTCATAATAAAATAAGTCTTGTTCAAGTTTAGTTAGGAGGATATCATAATCCTCATCTACATCACCATAGAAATCGACACCTTTCTCCTCATAATGTTTCAGTACCTGATTATAAATGGTAGGGTACTCGGTGTCGAGTGTCACTTGTCTGTCAACGGATTCGTAAAGAATTTCGAGACAGGAAGAAAACTTCTGTGCTGTAGTCATATACTTTCCTCAAGTAGACCGTATGCCCCGAAGGGCAACGGGTCAGGCAGGACTCGAACCTGCGACCGACTGCTTAGAAGGCAGTTGCTCTATCCATCTGAGCTACTGACCCAGTGGTAGTCTTAGGTTCTTCCAATTCCAATTCAGCAAAATGATGCAACTGGTCAACAAATAAGTCGAACAGTGCGTCTTCGTTACTCAATCCTTCGTAGAACTCTGTGTTCATGTTGAACTCCCTTGACTACCCTGTAATTATAGCAGACGACTCAGCGAGCGTCAACCATCCTCTGTGCCAGTTTTGAAATAGTCTTTACGCATGTACCGACCAAGGATGTTTGAGTTGTAAAATGCTGGTGTGCCATCTTCAAATGCCTCCGTAAGTACATTATTGAGAAATAATTGTCGGGTCTCTTCAAAGTTTGTGAGTCCCTTGGTGTTATGTAGGCTAATTATATCCCGCTTATAGGCAAGATTCCCGAACCGCTTCCGCTCTTCAGATAATTCAGCACTGCTTCCGTAGTAACGTTTCCAGTCACTTTCAGATTTAACTCTCCTACCTCCAGTTCTAGGCTTTCGTAACTGCTGAAAGTATTTTCTGCCGATGTATCTTTTGCCAGTAAGGCTATTTGTAATACAATAGACAAACCCATAATAATCGTTAATGTCTTTAGATAGAAAAGGTTGTCCATCATAAATCCAGGGGTTTTCATAATCAACTTCTTTTTCATTAGTCGGTTTCTCCGTCGTCATCGTATGTGTGTACTCGTCTCACATTCTCACTATCTAGGTAGGATTCTGTGTCGGAGTAAACTTCTGCCTTGAGGTAAGTAAGAGCAACTTCAAGGTCATGTATCAAGACTTTTAAATTATTTCTATTCATACTCGATATTCTTGTAGGACTTTTAGAACTTCATTGTATGCATGGTGAGCACCATCACACCATTGGCCAGTTTTACCTTTATGGTTTTCCATTTCATATAACTCAGTCTTTAATTTATAAAGACGAGCTTCCATATCAATCTTCAACATTTGTGACCTAGGCATTAGATTTTCTCTTGTAGTGATGTCCAATCTTTATCAAACTGTTCTAAACCTTTATCGGTAAGAATATGTTTGTAGAGTTGATAGAACATAGGTAATGGGATTGTACAAATATCAGCACCTACTCTAAAGGCATCTGATACTTGAATAGGTTCTCTGATAGATGCTGCAAGGATTTCAGTTTTGACCTGATGAGTTGCAAATACATCTGCAATCTGTTCAATCAAATAAATTCCATTCCAATGCTGGTCAAATACTCTACCAACGAATGGCGAAACATATTTGGCACCTGCTTTTGCAGCAAGGATTGCTTGTGCTGTACTGAAGATAAGTGTAACGTTTACATGCACATCTTCGTTTGCAAGTTCCCTGCACACTTTCAGTCCTTCAACTGTGCATGGTACTTTGATTGTAATATTGGGTCCGATATCCAAATACTCTGCTGCCATATCAAGCATCTCTTCTGCAGTATCTCCAACTACTTCAGCAGATACTGAAGAATTCCATGGAAAGATTGCTGAGATCTCTTTGATAATGTGCTTAGGATTTTCACCTGCTTTCAACATGAGACTGGGGTTTGTTGTAACTCCGTCGATTAATCCAGTCTCGAATGCAGCAGAAATAAGTTCTGGGTCGGAACAGTCCAGAAAAAGTTTCATGACTCTCCTTATAGGTTGTCAGTATTTATTATACTAAAAAAGCACCCATAAGGGTGCTTTGTGTTCGTATTCAAATAATATAATTATTTGCTATAAGTATGACCACGATAGCAGAATGTGCCATGCGTCTCTTTAGAATCTACACAACGAGTAGAATACTCAACACCACGGTATGTGGTCATGGCAATCTGTGCGTCGTGAAGTGCAGATGCTTTATTGATCTGCTTCTTGATGAGATTAAGTGTGTTCATTGTAGGTACTCCTGAAGATAGGGTGGTTTATTCCCCCGTTCCTTCAGTCGTTTGCGTCCCAGGGATAGCAATCAGGTGTTGATTCCTTCATGACTTCAATCAATTCCACCTTATATTCGGTAGGAATGTTCTCATTTGTTTTCATCCGAAACATAATTGCATCGGCTTGAGCACAAGTGAGACTCGTATATAGTAGTACATTAATCATGGGATGAACGCTCCGTTCCGCGACTTACTTGCGTCCCCGAAGGGATGAACGTAAGATGTGATGAATCCATCACAATACTATTTATAGCATAAAACATTTTATTTGGTAGTTCAGTCTGATACACTTTTATTTTTGTTTAGATATCTATCAGATTCCACGTCGGTGATAAGGGTCATACCACTATCAATGAAGTCTTGACTTTGGTCAACACCATGCCTGGTGTTACGCTCCATTTGCTGACGCTGTTTCCGCTTTTCGTTATCCCACATAACTTCAGCAAGAGGATTACCCTCTTGACCAGCTTCGGTTAACATCTCATCATAGAGAGAATCCAGCGAAGGAGTCGGATTTGACATCTTGTTTGATTCCGCCGATGACATAGCTTTCAATCTCCGTTTCTTGGGGTGCATTTTGTTGTCCCTTACTATTTAACCAAAACTCTGTCCAGGGCAATGGGTTATTCTTAGCAGGGATATCGAACATTGGTTTGATACCAATCGCTTTCATACGACGATTGGCAATCCACTCAACGTAATTGTGTAGTAGGCGTTCGTTAAGACCGATCATAGAACCGTTCTTAAACAAATAATCTGCCCACAGTTTTTCTTCGTCTACAGCACGTTGGAACATGCTCTTAACATAACCTAACTCTTCATTTGCAATCTTTTGCATCTCAGGGTCATCACCTTCTTCCCACTTACGAAGAATATTTTGAGTGAGATTCAAGTGCTGAGATTCATCACGAGCAATTAATGAAAGAATCTTTGCGCTGCCTTCCATGAGTTTGTTCTCACCGAAAGCAAATGAACATGCGAAACTAACATAGAAACGAATACCCTCAAGGATATTCACGTTAGCAACTGCACGATACAGTTTGCGCTTCAGTTCTATTCTATCATACTGCCCCGTATAATGTCCATCTTTTGCTAGTTCCCACATGGTTCCATTGTCATACTGATGAGCATGATTAATAAACTCATCATAAGATTCGGTAACCGATGATGCACGAGAGAGAATCTTCTCATCATCTAAGATAGTATCAAAGACCTCTGTGGGGTCAGAGTATACGTTCTTAATGATGTAAGTATAGGAGCGACTATGAATCATCTCCATGAACTGCCACACATTCATACATGCTTCTAACTCAGGTAGTGAACAGTAAGGGCTAAAAGCCATCCCAGGACCACGCCCTTGTACGCTATCCAGCATGATTTGGTACTTAAGGTTACTAGTGAAGATGTGCTTCTGCTCTGGCGATAGAGTTTGGTAATCTGCACGGTCTTTCTGTAGTGATACTTCTTCTGGTCTCCAAAAATAACCCAGTTGTTGCTGAGTTAGTTTGTCAAACACAGGATACTTATAGGAGTCATATCTCTGAACTCCTAGTGGTTGACCAAAGAACATTGGTTGTTTCTTTGTATCTACTTTGTTGCTGTTAAATACGGTCATTCCTTTAACTTCAGATCTTGCAGGATTCACAGTCATCGTCTTCCTCGGATTCTAGAATTTGGTCAATAAGATTGTCAACGTTTTCCCTTACGGGTTCTTCATCACCATCTTTTTTATTATCGTAAGTGTTCTGATAGTAAGATGTCTTCCATCCATACTTGTAAGTATTAAGAAGATCGTTTGCCATCACAGATACAGGCACTTCATTGTCAGGGTAGTTCTCTGGATTATAAGACCAGTTGCCAGAAATTGCCTGGTCAAAGAACTTTTGAATTACAGCAGTAATTTTGATGTAACCATCGTTATTGGGCATGTCCCAAAGCAGAGTGTATGCATTCTTCAGTGTAGTGTACTGAGGAACAATCTGCTTAAGAGGTCCTTTCTTGGACTTCTTAACGGACAAGTATGCTCTAGGAGGCTCGATTCCATTGGTTGCGTTTGACACAACGGAACTGCTCTCCGAAGGCATCTGTGCCGACAGTGTTGAGTTCCTGAGACCGTATTGAACGATTCTCTCACGAAGAAACTCCCAATCACATGAAAGATCATTTGGTACAATCTCATCAACTTCGTTCTTATATGTATCAATTGGTAATATTCCATCTGCATACTTTGTCTTACCAAAATAACCGCATGGACCTTTCTCCATTGCAAGATGATTGGAAGCATTGAGGAGAGCATATTGGAAACGCTCAGTCAGTTTATGAACCATGTCATGTGCCTTGGTAGATTCATAACTTGCACCATTCTTAGCAAGGTAATGTGCCAGACCAATATAACCAACCCCCAAAGAACGGCGGTTGACAGTAGATTCTCTTGCTGCCTTAACAGGGTACTCTTGATAATCAATCAAAGCATCCAGACCCCTCACAGCGAGCTCACAGAGTTCATCCAGTTCGTCCAGACTCTTCAGTTTACCAACGTTGATAGCAGACAGAATGCACAAGGCAATCTCACCTTTACCATCGATGTGTTGGAGGGGGTCAGTGGGGAGTGTAATCTCTTGACAGAGGTTACTCATGTTCACCTTGTCCTTGAAGGATGAGTGACTGTTGCAGTGGTCGATGTTCATAATATACAAACGACCAGTCTCTGCTCTCTCCTTTAGGATGCTTAGAAAAAGTTCTTGTGCGCCGATAGTCTTTCTCGGAACAGCATCATTGAGTTCATGCATCCGATATAGAGTGTCAAAGTCATCAGTACCAAAAGCATCATACAAACCTGGTACGTCATGCGGTGAGAAGAGGCTAATCTCTCCATCCGTAATGAAACGTTCGTAGAAAAGTTTTGAAATTTGGATTGAGTAGTCAAGTTTCCTCACTCGATTGTCTTCTGTACCCTTATTGTTCTTAAGAACTAGGATGTCTTCGATTTCTTGGTGCCAGATTGGGAAGTGTACTGTTGCGCTTCCACCTCGTATGCCATTCTGAGTGCAGCATCGGACAGTGCTCTCAAATTTTTTGAGAAACGGGATAACACCTGTGTGCTGCACTTCTCCGTCTCGGATTTTAGCGTTGATGCCACGGATTCTGCCTGCGTTGATACCGATTCCTGCACGTTGAGCAACATAGTAGCCAATCGCCATGTCACTAGAAAAGATACTATCGAGGGTGTCATCAACATCAACAAGAACACAGCTAGCAAACTGTCGAAGCGGAGTTCGTACTCCTGCCATGACAGGTGTGGGGATGTTGATTCGGTGTTTCGAGATTGCGTCATAGTATTTTTTAATATATTCCAATCGGTAAAACTTGTCGTCGTCTTGAAACAACGTAGCAGCAATCATCATATACATGTACTGGGGAGTTTCAAAAACTGTCCCAGTGCTACGATCCTGCACTAGGTATTTATCTACAACCTGACGAATGCCAGCATAGGTGAACAAGAAATCGCGTCCCTGGTCAATGTAATCAGTAAGAATATCCCATTCTTCATCAGTAAACTTTTTCAGAATACTTGAATCATAGATTTTTTTATCAATACACTTCTCTACATGCTCCTTCAAAGGAGGATGTCCATCAGGGTGACCATTGTATACTGCTTTCCTTAGGGAGAATAGAAGTAACCGTGCTGCAACAAATTGATAGTTTGGTGCTTCTAAACTAATAAGGTCGTTGGCAGAACGAATAAGAATCTCCTGAATATCAGAAGTCTTGATGCCATCAAAGAACTGCAGGTTTGCATTCATCTCAACCTGACTCTCAGATACGCCTGCAAGACCATTACAAGCGTGTTCAACCATCACATGAATTTTATCAAGATTGAGAGGTTCACTCACCCCATCTCTTTTGACCACATGAACTTCTTTCATACCTTTTTCCATTCGCTAAGTTTAATCTGTGCTTGTAGACCGCTGTAAGTGTTGAATTCTACCAGAGATTGCACGTCATGTCCAGCGATAAACATGTCATTTAAATCTTTGTCTTCTAGGTTTGATGGCCAGATGACAATTTCATAACCTCTGTCAATTACTTTAGACATCCTATCAATAATTTCTTTGTTGCGACATTCATTATCATATACAAAGACAACATCTTTGTCACGTAAGATATTCCAATCAACATCTGCTCCTGCCATTGCAATTGCATTGTCAATATAGAAACTATCAAGAGGACCTTCAGTAATGTAAATGGTCTTGTTAAAATCCAGACGATTAAGACCAAAGACTTTGGTTCTAGACTCATCCAACATGATAGTTATATACCGCAACTTATCAGTTAAATCTAGTGACCTTCCCTGAAATCCAAACCATTCGCCATTGGTGTCAATGAAAGGGATAATGATTCTTGGTTGATCCTTTTTGACATCTTTGAACGTTGGTTTTTGAGTGTTGACCCAAGTAAAAAACTTATCAGCATAGAACAAATCTCCAAAATTTCTTTCAGGTATTTGACGACCGAGAAGATATCCGACTGCGGGGTGTCCTCTATTTAGTTCTTCGATACTTTGAAGTTCTCCCTTTTTCTTGAACTTCGGTTTATCAAAGATTGCAGGTTTTGGTTTAGGAACATACGAACCTTTACCTGTCGTACTATTCTTATACCTCTCCATGATATATTGGTCATAAAGGTCTGGTGCATTATCCTTTAGAAAATTTGGTAGCGTCCTTCCTACGCCACAGTTATGACACTTGAAGACCATATCAGTCTTAATACGAAAGAAGTATCCTCTTGCCTTATTACGATGCTTCTGAGAGTCACCACAATAGGGACACCGAAAGTTGTAAAGGTGCTCTTTCTTTTTAGCAAATTTATCCAGTCGTGCCGACAAGAGATTCACATACTGAACATCAACAAAATTAGACAATACGTTGGACCGCTGGTCCTTACATTCTACTCTCTACTGGCGCTGGTGTCAATGACTTCATCAAAGATTGTCCTGGCACACTGACCAGGAATGAGATCACAGCAAGACCACCAAAGATAGACCACATCTTTCTCTCCATCATCCTGAGTCTATCATCTACAAGACGGATGTCTCTCTCGCATCCTTTCTTTATATTATCGGTCTCTTTATTGAGGTCTGAATGAAGTCTATCTATTTTTTCAAATAGAATTCCATCAACTTCACTCTGTGTAGATAACTTTTCATTATGTACAGCAAGTAGTTGACCCATCTTTACAGAATTATCCTGCAATGAGTCTACTACTTTTTCTAATCTTTCTAGAATTGCTGCATTAATTCCAGTATCAGAATCCATAGAATGCTACCTATCTACCGTTGCTTGTGCGCCACCAACTCGTGATTTGAGTTTTAATGCGGCAGTTTTCTTTTGTAATTCTTTTTTAATTTGGGAAATCTTTTGAGCAGATTTCTTTTGTTCAAGACCAACTTGCTGTTGAGTCATTTGCATCTGCATTTGCTTTTCTGCATTCTCTTTTACATTACGCAAATGATTCATACGCTTGTTCATAAAGAACTTAGCTGCTTCACCAGGCATAATCCTTTCAATCTTAACATCACCTCTATAACGAGGGTTGATTAGAAGACGCATCTTCTGTGTCAACTCAGCAGGAGATGAGGCATAGATAACAGTCTCACCAACTTCAGGAATGCTTACCTTATATTGAAGTAACCTGGATGGCATCGTAGGATTCTCTTTCGATTCACCTAACTTATTACCAGGCATCACAAGTTTCTTATCTTCTTTGCTCTTCTTTAACTTACCACGAAATTTTAAGACAGGATCGTAACCTGCATTAGGACCTTTCGCAGCAGCGTCTCCGCTAAATCCACCAGTACCAGCAGTCATTACAGTCATAGTTTATCCAGTTCTTTTTTTACGTCGTCGTCCAAATCTAAATCGGGTAACATTCCTACAGGATATTTATTCAAAAATATAAGTAGGGTTTTTGTTAAACTCCAACATTCTCTCTCTAGTTTAAAAAATAAAAGAGGAGTAGCAGCTTCACCAAAAACATTATACAAAATAATTAAATGATTGATTATCAAATGCGTCCTTAACACATTTGTCCTCAAGTATCTTTTAAGGAGACGCTTCAAGTATTTGAAGCGTTTCATATCCTCATCAAAATCCTCTTTCGTTACCGATTGAGGATTCTCATAATGTTTTATGGCGAACAGAATATAGTTAGACTCATTCAGTTCGTCAAATTTCATTTATCAACTGCCGAAGGTCAGTGTTGCAGCACCATCAGAGATGACTTCCTCAGTACCACCAGCGGATGTAATCTTGACACGGTACTTATAACCGTCAAGTGAGTCATCAGCAAGACCACTGTAAGCAAGAGTTGCTGTAGTGAAGTCTGCGTAGGTGATACCACTATCGGTGTCAGCGGCAATGTTAACCCAACGGGTTGTTGCTGCTGCGGTCTGACGTTGCCAGACATAAGCAAGAGCACCAGGTGTTCCTGTAGTAGAAGTGCTAAGGGTGAATGTACCAGCACCATCAGCAGCGGATCCAGCACCAGAAACATGAGCGGCGGGTTGTGCAGAGATAGTTACTGCCGATGCAACGTCTGCTCCGATAGTATCATCTGACTGAGTTTCTGTGCCATCAGGGTTGCTGATGAAGGCAAGACATTCTGCCTTGTGACGAGTATTACCAGCGCCATCGGTGTAGGTCTTATATGCCCACCAACCAGGACCAGTGATACCACGAGAAGCATTCTCGTTTAATACTGCTTCAGCAGCATCAATAAAAACAATAGTTTCCGAAACAGAGCCACTGCCGTTACCACGGGCGAGTCCTGCTTGAGTCTTATTTGCGTTGCTGTCAGTTCTCCCGTAAAGAGACATGGGTTACTCCGTATTAAATTCCAATATATTTATTTATAAAAAGAGGGGCTTACGCCCCTCCATATCACGCTTCGCGATTGTTGATTGCTTGCTCAACAACTGCAAGAAGTTTGTCATCCATATCAGTCTTAGTCAAAGTGACTGCTTTCTTAAGGATGACAATACAAATTTCGACTAGTTTTTCACCAAGTTCCTCATTGTCAGGAACTTTTGAAACAGCATCATTAATAATTTTTGATGCTAATGGTAGAAGAAAAGATAACATGATTAGTACTTAGTGGGTGCTAATCTATATATGCTTACTTCTTCTTTTTGGTGTCCATGATGGCACCTTTACCATACTG
>Ga0315320_10004253_pt1 | contig 11741 bp, 8 predicted proteins | sample M140m21515metaG_FD_203458 | JGI IMG/M metagenome (GOLD analysis project Ga0315320, IMG submission 203458) | Ammonia-oxidizing marine archaeal communities from Monterey Bay, California, United States - M1 40m 21515 | ecosystem: Environmental > Aquatic > Marine > Coastal | place: USA: California...
GTCCGGCCATCATCGCCGCCGCCGCGAGTCGATCCGCCATCCGCGGTGCGAGCTGATAGACACCATCGCCACCGGCGGAATAACCCATGAAGTAGATCTTGTCGGGATCGACGTTCTCGAACACCATGAGGTTCTCGATCAACCGATCGAAGAAGTCGTCGATGTGACCCTGATGCCACAGGTTCCAGGTGTCGGTCGGCGCCCGCGGCGCGAGATAGATCCCTTCGGCGGGCTTGTACAGCCGCTTCTGGTTCTCCCACTGCTGCGTGTTCACCGCGGGTGGTGCCCCACCACCGCCGTGCATCGAGATGAAGAGACTCCGACCCTCGCCCGCCGGCGGCTCGCCGTTGACCGAATACCAGAACGGCATGCTTCGTCCGTCGAGTTCGAGGACCTTCGCGTCCATCTCCTTGTCCCGAGTCCGCCGGATCATGGCCCGATGACGCTTCACCGCCCGGTCGATTCGAGCCTCGGCTTGCGCTCGAGAGAGTCCCTCCGCACGTGCGCCGGTCTTCTCCATCACGGCGATCCCGCTTTCGACGTCGAGCATCTGTTCGTCACGGGAGAATCGTTGCCCGGCCTCCAGCTCGCCGTCGGGCAGTTCGAAGCGAACCATGAAGTCAGCATTCAACGGGACCATGAACTCCAGGTGGTCGTTGCCGTCGAAGGAATCGTCCCGGGTCGTGCCCCGACCGATGACCGCCCCGTCGACCGCCACCAACGCGGGCGCTGCGATTCGACGACCGGACTCGAGATCACGCAGTCGAACGTAGAGTCGCCCGAAACCGGCCGGCACCTCGACCGGTTCGGCGGTGTAGCGATCGGTGACGTTGACGGCCCGCACGCTGCGATCGTCCGGGGCCCAGACCAGCGGAAAGTGCGCCGGCGAGTCGTTCCAGGTGCTCGCCCAGACCGCGCGACGCGGATCGTCCCGCACCGCACCACGCGCACGACCGGCGAACCAGCCCTTGTCGAGATCCATCCCGGTCGGTTCCGCCGCCCCGGTGAATCGCCACCGTTCGCCGTCCCAGATCTCGACCCAGCTGTGATTGCCGCTCCCATCCGACCAGAGCGGCACGCCCACGAATCGAGCGGGCACCCCGGTCGCCCGACACGCCTCGATGAGCAGGACGCTGAGTCCGGTGCAGGACGCGAGGCCGGCATCGATCGATTCGAGCCCGGACTGATCCGCCTTCGGCCGCTTGGTGGAGTACTTGACCCCGACCTGCGGGAAGACCTTCTGGTTGAGCAGCGCCGCCGCTTCGGCCGGCGAACCGGCCGATTCGACGATCGGAAGGAACCGTTCACGAAAATCCGCCCGCCAGTCGTCTCGTCGCTCGTTGACCACCGCATAAGGAAGCACCGCGTCGAGAAAGACCTCGCGGGGAACCTGGTCCCGCCAGGGCGCCGCCTCCATCGCCTCGACCGAGAGCCGGAGATTCTCCAGCAGTTGCGTTGCGGTGAACGTACGCAGATCGGCTTCGGGCATCCGACCGACCAGCCAGATCATGTCGGCTCGGTGTGATTCGGGCGTTTCCGCGACCGCGCGGGCGATCTCCGCCCGGTTCGCTCCGGCAAGGGCCAGGGCGGCGTCGAGCCGGGCTTCATCGAGGTGCTCGAGGCCGGTCGATCTCGCGGCCGAGGGAAGCGTCATGAACATCATCACCAGCGCGGCGATGATCTTGTTGCGGTGAATGCGGCTCGTCATGCGGGGTTCTCCAGAAGGTCAATCTAACAGCCGAAGAGGCCATCAAGAGACTGAAAATCCCACGCGCCTCGTTACGCTGGGCAGACGGCGGGAACGCCACCGATGCACACCTTCCAGACCCCGCAGGAGCGATGAATGCCACTGGAAATCGATCGACGAACTGCGCTGGCCGGACTCGGCGCCGGAATCGTCTCCGCCAACGCGATCCGCCCCACCGAGGCGGCGGATGATCCGCTGCCGAGGCGGGCTCGACGGTTTCAAGACGGCCGAAGCCCGTGGCCGCTCTGCCTCGACACCGCGACGATCCGTCCCACCACGCTGCTCGACAAGATCCGGATCGCCGCCGAAGCCGGATTCGACGCGATCGAACCCTGGGACGGGGAACTCCGTGACTTCGAACGCGAAGGCGGATCGCTCCCGGACCTGCGACGCCGGATCGAGGATGCGGGACTCTTCGTTCCGTCGGTGATCGGCCTCTGGAACGCCATTCCGCCGACGCGGGCCGAATGGGACGCCGGCCTTCCCGCGACGCGGGATCGGATGCGGATGGCGTCGGCGATCGGGGCCCGGCACGTCCAGGTGATCCCGCAACCCGCCCGACCCGCACCTGAATTCGATCTCGCCTGGGCGAGCGCCCGCTACCGGGATCTGCTCGTGATGGGCCTCGAGGAGTTCGACCTCAACCCCGCGATGGTCTTCGTGCAGTTCCTGCCCGGCGTCGCCCGCCTCGGTCAGGCCGCCGCCATCGCCCTGGATGCCGATCACCCGAAGGCGCGGATCATCCCCGACGTCTTCCACATGCACATCGGTGACTCCGGGTTCTCCGGACTCCGGCAGCTGCAGGGCGACTTCATCGCGATCTTCCAGTTCAACGACGCGCCCGCGACGCCCGCGAAGTGCGATCTGAAGGACGAACACCGCGTCTTCCCCGGCGACGGCATTCTTCCGCTGGAGCAGTGTCTTCGCGATCTGCGCGACATCGGGTTCGAGCGATGCGTCTCCCTCGAACTCTACAATCCCGGCTACTGGAAGCGGAATCCGCTCGAAGTCGCGAAGGAAGGCCGCCGCAAGACGCTCGCGGTGATCGAGCGAGCGTTGGCCTGAGGGCGGGCGACCACATCATGCAGGAGGTCGACGTGTCAGGAGATCAGGCCGCAGCGTCGAAGTGACCGATCAAGCTGGTCCCATCGTTGTTCGATGCTTCCGGTGTAACCGATCGACATCCGGAGAAGTCCGGGCGAGATGCCGGCGGCGGCGATCGACGCCTCGTCCATCTCGCTCGAGGTGGAACTCGCCGAACAGGACATCAGCGTGTCGAAGTAACCGAGGCTGACGGCCATGAAGCCGAAGCCTTCCCGATTCTGGAGAACCTCCATGAGCGTCTCCGCGCGTGCTCTGGTCCCCGCATCGATGGTCAGGAGCCCACCGAATCCGAACTCGGGACGACCGATGCGCTGGAAGAGTCCGTGATCGGGATGCCCGGGCAGACCGGGATAGGCGACCGGGACGCCCGCCGTTTCGAGTCGCGTCGCGAACTCCAGAGCGCGTGCCGCATGCTCCTTCATTCGGATGGGAAGGTGTGGAAGTCTGAGACTGATCGAATGCGCGACCTGGGGATCCATGGTCGGACCGAGGATCATCAGCGGTCCGGTGTGGAGATCCATCAGCGAGCCGATGAACTCGCCGGTGCCGAGAACCGCACCCGCGATGAAGTCGCTCGCACCGTTCACGAACTTCGTCAGCGAGTGGACCACCACGTCGGCGCCGTGCTCGATCGGCGAGATCGCGAGCGGCGTGAAGGTGTTGTCGACGATCAATCTCGCGTCGCGCTCGTGCGCGATGCCTGCGATGGCGGGAATGTCCGTGACGCGAAGCGTCGGATTCGCGAGCGACTCCACGTAGACGACCTTCGTCCGATCCGTGATGGCGTTTCGAATCGCCTCGGGGTCCGTCGCGTCCACGAACGTGGTCGTGATCCCGCACTTCCGTGGCAGGAACTCGGCGAGCATCGCCCAGGTACCGCCGTAGAGGGTGTCCGAGGCCACCACGTGGTCGCCCTGGTCGAGCAATCCGAGCAGTGCCGCGGCGATCGCGCCGAGTCCGCTTGCGGCGCAATATCCCGCCTCCGCCCCTTCCAACGCCGCGAGTTGCCGCCCCAGCACGTAGACGGTGGGATTGAAGTGACGTCCGTAGAGGAAACAGCCGCCCTCATCGGGACCGAGGCGTCCCTGGAAGATCTCGGGCATGGTGCCCGCCTCCATGACGGTGAAGGTCGTGGAAGCCTCGATCGACATGTTCACCCCACCGTGCTCGCCGAATTCATGCCGGAGACTGGCCAGACGCTCGATCGGCGTCTCATCATTCGACTCATGGTCGGCCATGCTGAAGAACCTCGCTGTTGATGGAAGGGGACGATCCTCTTCATCGGATCGTTCCGGGGTCGAGTCTCGAAAAGGGAGTCCCGGACCACGGAAAATCCGTGAATATGCGGCGGACCGTCGATCATCGCGGCGACGCGGGGTCGTGGGACGACACCGGCGTGAGCGACCGTCGTCGCCGGAATCCCGGTCAGCCGAGGCGCCGGATCGTCCGTTCGAGTTCCTCGATGGTGAACGGCTTGAGAAGCGTGGCCGTCCGTCCATCGCCCGATTCCTCGGTGTCCACACCAGAGACGAGGACGACCGGAAGCTCAGGACGATGCTGGCGGATGTGACGGGCGAGCTCCCGACCGCTCAGCCCGGGGATCGAGACGTCGGTGACCACGACGTCGTAGTCCCACTTCGCCCGGTCGAGCGCGTCGACGGCATCGGGTCCGGTCGTCACCGCCTCGACCGACCAGCCCGACGCCTCGAGCAGTCCGACGATCGCCCGACGGACCAGTTCGTCGTCCTCCACGAAGAGCATTCGGCCCGCCGGCCCGACCTCCGCACCGGCCGACCCGGGGGCGGCTCCGACCGTTCTTCGAGGTGGTTCGACCGCCGGCAGGTACAGCATGAATCTGGTGCCGTTGCCGACCTCGGTCCGAACGTCGATGAAACCGCCCGATCGTTCGATGATCCACCAGACCGTCGCCAGTCCGAGGCCCGTCCCCTCGCCGAGTTCCTTCGTGGTGAAGAACGGCTCGAAGATCCTCGGCATCGTCGCCTCGTCGATCCCTTCACCGAGATCCTCGATCTCGAGGACCGCCCATGTTCCGGCCGGTCGCTCGCCGCTGGTGCACGCGACGGAATCCTCCGACGAGTCGCGGCGGGTGCGCAAGGAGACCGGTCCACCCTTCGGCATCGCGTCGCGAGCGTTCATCACGAGATTCACGATGACCTGCGCGATCGCCATCGGATCCGCTCGAATGCCCGTGGTTTCGGTGTCGAGCTCCAGTTCGAGCGTGCACCGATCCTCCAGGAGTGGATCCAGCAACGAGATGCTGTCGCGCACCGTGTCCGCGAGATCGAGATCCTCGCTCTGAAGTCGACGCCTGCGAGCGAACACCAGGAGTCGTGCCGTGATGTCGGCCGCACGATCCCCGGCTTCGATGATCGACTCGAAGTGACGAATCGCGTCCTCGACGTGATCGACATTCAATCCCAGCGTCGCATGGCCCGAGACCGCGAGCAGGACGTTGTTGAAGTCGTGCGCCACGCCGCTGGCCAACTGCCCGATCGCCTCCATCTTCTGGGACTGCAGCAGTTGTTCCTCGAGTCGCCCCCGGTGCTCGAGCTCCCGCTCGAGTTCCCCGTTCCGGCTGGCCAGTTCGTCGGAGGTGTTCTTCAGCCTGTCGTTCAGACGCCGCATGTCCGCCACCGCGTTGTTTCTGGCCTGCAGCAACACGAGCAGGTCGGCGACGCCCGCGTTCGCAGGAAAGTCGGCGAGCCCGAGCCCCTGATCCGCCAACTCCGAGAGGTCGGTGATCCAGGGATGTCCGAGGAATCGAATGATCCCGGAATCCGCATCGTGCATGAACTCGCCGCGAAGCAGGATTCCGCCGAGCATCGCCAGTCGAACGACCTGGAGTTCGCCATCCGCCCGGCGGAGGGCGTCGTAGTCGCGAATCTTCACGGGCGAGTCGATCGCATCGAGCGTGAAGAACGACTCGCTCGATCGATACTCGCCCGCGATCTCCGCGAATCGAGGTCCGGCGGACACGATCGAGCCCGCCTCGTCCAACGCGAAGTGAAAGGGAAACGCGCGATCGAGCAGAGACGCCGGGAGATTGGCGTCGAAGCGCTGTTTCAAGACGCCACGTTCCCGTCCCGGTAGATGATCTCGAAGGCATCGTGGGCATCATCACCTTCGCCCACCCGCGTGGGCACGACGTCCACCTGCCTGCCGAATCGTTCCGCGAGCCCCTTCACGAGCCCCACCACCAGCGGGCCGAGTCCCGGCCGATGGCTGTAGTAGTGAAGCACGAGTCCCGCGTCGGTCTCGTCGGCGACCCGGAACCGCGGCGGCTTCAGATCGGGAAAGGCCATCTTGACGCGGGCATGCATCTGGTCGAGGTTCGAGAGGAACTCCGGCAGCGTGTCGCCGACGGAATTCAGCAGCTCCCCGTACCCCTCGACCGCGGTGTATTCCACCCAGTAACCGCCGAACGCCTCGAGGATGGTGGATGCATCGAGGCCGAGCTCTTCGGTCGCGGCGGCGACGAGGTCGTAGGTGACCGCGTCGTCGTAGCTCTCCATCGAAATGAAGTCCTCTTCCTCGATCCCCGCACGCACGCGGATGCGGTCCCATGCCTCGGAACCGAACTGCTCGGTGACCAGCCCCTTGACCGCTCGGTTGATGAGTCCGTACATTCGGTCTCCGTTTCGTTTCGATGAAGAGATCCGTGCCCTTCTCTGAGTATCGGCTCCCTCGTCGTCGCCTTCCAATCACCTGACACATTAGACTATTTCGTCAGGTATTTTCACTCGCAAAGGACCATCATGAAGCCCCTGTCGACCATCACCATCATCGCACTCCTCGCCGCCCCGCTCGCGCTCGCCTCCTGTGGATCCGTCCCGACCACCCAGGCCGAAATGAACACCAAGATGGACGAAGTCGGTCCGCAGGCGAAGAAGGAGATCGCCAACATGATCGCGAAGGACAGCACGCTCAAGCCGCTCGTCGACGAGGCCTACGGCGTCATCGTCTTCCCGAGCGTGGCGAGCGGCGCCTTGATCCTCGGCGGCCAGGGCGGCGACGGCGTGGTGTTCAAGGGCGGACAGCCCTGGGGTCTCGCGAAGCTCGCGGCCGGATCGATCGGATTCCAGATCGGTGGCGAGACCTTCAGCGAGCTCGTGATCATGAAGGACGAGGATGCCTTCAACATGGTCACCGCCAACAAGTTCTCCTTCACCGCCGGTCTGACGGCCTCCGCGGTGAAGGCCGGCGCGGCGCTCGACGCCGAGTTCGAGAACGGCGTCGCGGCCTTCGTCTCCACCAACGGCGGGCTCATGGCATCCGCCGCGATCGGTGGCCAGGAGATCTCCTGCTACCCCGCCGACGTCGAATGATCGGCGTCCGTCCGAATCGATGATCGAACACTGATCCCGTCGGAACTCCAGCATGCCCGAATTCTCCGGATGGAACGTTCTCGGAGAAGTCCTCCTTCTCGTCGGCTCCGCCGTCGCGATGGGCGTGGTGCTGGAAGCCGTCGGGATCAGTGCGATCATCGGCTATCTGCTCGCCGGCGTGCTCCTCGGACCGAGCGTGCTCGACGTGGTGGGCGACAGTTCCAACTTCACGCTGATCGCGGAACTCGGTGTCGCGCTCCTCCTCTTCTCGATCGGCCTGGAGATGACCCCGACGCGACTGCGGGGGTTCGGCTTCCGGGGAGCGATCGCAGGCGTTCTTCAGGTCTCGCTCACGATCTTCGCCGCCGCCGGGGTCGCCCTTCTCTTCGGCCTCGATGGCCGGGTGGCCCTGACCCTGGGCTGCATGGTCGCCCTGAGTTCGACGGCGGTGGTCGCGCGATTGCTCACCGATCGCGGCGAGCTCGAGTCCAACCGGGGAAGATCGACGCTCGCGGTGCTTCTCACCCAGGACGGATCCCTCGTCCCGGTGCTCATCCTGATCGGCCTCCTCGGCGGCGGCGGCGACGACGGGAACGCCACCGGCGTGGGCGGCCAGATCGCGAACGCGGCCGTCGGTCTGCTGGTGATGATCGCCACCATCTCCGTGGTGGGGATCTTCATCCTCCCGCGCGTCTTCGATTCCATGATCCTCCGGCGAAACCGCGATTTCGCGATCGTCACCGCGATCATCACCTGCCTGTCGGCGGCGTGGGGAAGTCATTCGCTCGGACTCTCCCCCGCCCTCGGCGCATTCGTGGCGGGCGTGCTGCTCGCCCGCGTCTCGATCTCACGCCAGATCCGGGCCGACACCGGCGCACTCCGGGCCGTGTTCCTCACGCTGTTCTTCGCGTCGGTCGGCATGCTCGCCAACGTCCGCGAGTTGATCCAACCCGAGATCCTCAAGTCGATGATCGCGATTCTCGGCGTCGGCCTGCTGCTGAAGGTCGCGATCGCGTGGTTCGCGATCCGGGTCACGGGCGGCCACCGTCGCGTCGCGCTCGCGTCCGCCCTCTGCCTCGCCCAGTTCGGCGAATTCAGTTTCGTGATCGGAACCGAGGCCCTTCAATCGGGCATCATCGACGCCCCGATGTTCCAGGCCGCGATCGGTGCATCCCTCGTCTCGCTCTTCGCCGCACCGCTGCTGGTCGCGAAGGCGGTCCCGCTCTCGAAGGCGATCGAATCCCTGTTCGTCCGACTCCACGTCTGGAAGCGGATCGCCCCGCCCGAGACGACGCCTCGCGACGAGATCTCCGGTCACGCCATCGTGGTCGGCTACGGGCCGGCGGGCGAGGAAGTGGCCAACACCGCCGCCCTCGCGGGAATCGTCCCGCTGGTGATCGACATGAATCCGAGACTGGTGGCCGCGGCTCGGGCCGCCGGCTATCACGCGGAGCACGGCGACGCGGCCCAGCAGGAGATTCTCGCGCACGCCGTGGCGGAGCGCGCCGCCGCCCTGGTGATGACGCTCCCCGAGCCGCAGATCGCCATGGCCACGATCAGTCAGTTCCGGGCCCTGAACGCCGACGCCATCATCGTGGCCCGAGGCCGGTACTCCCGCTTCGTCGAGGCGATGCGAGAGGCGGGCGCCGACCACGTCATCAGCGAGGAGACGACGGCGGGAACGCTGCTCGGCGCGACACTCGTTTCGAGGATGACCGGTGACACCACCGCGGCGGCCGACGACTCCGCGACGCCCGCCGAGGCGTGATCCGGTCGCGCCCGCGGCGATCAGCCGTCGAGGCTTCGCCAGAGCGAGGTCGCACCGGCCTGAGGATCCACGTGGCCCGACAGGACGTCCAGGGGAAGGACATCCGAGCCGTAGGAGGCTCGCATCAGTTTCTCATCGATGCTCACGCCCAGGCCGCCGATCACCGCACCACCGTACAGGCCGGAACTTCGATCGATGACGAGGGTCTCCTCTCCATCGAGCGGATCGCCGACGCCTCCGGACGCGCTGATGGCGGTGCCCGAGGCGGTCGCGAGGAAGCGGGTGCCTTCGAACACGAAATCGTTGAACGCCGAATCAGCCTTGAACACCAGGATGATCTCGGCGGAGGTGCCACCGATCTGAAGTCCGATGCTTCCCGAGATGTAGTCGAGGGGAAGCGGCGCCGACCAACCGTCGTCGAGCCGACGGACCGCGACACCATGACCTCCGTGCATCCCGATGCCGAGACCGCCCCCGCCGATCTCCATCACCACCACTCCCACCGCATCGGCGAAGGTGCCGTCGTCGATGCGACCGTCGAGTCGAAAGCCGTCCACGACCCGGGCATCCTGAAGACTCTGGTAGGCGATGTTGTTCGGCCCGCAGTTCGAGAGACCGAGGATCATCCCCGCGGACAGCAGGAGAATCGATCTGGAACTCGGAATGGGTGATTTCGACATTGGAGGTTCCCCGTGTTCTGGGCGACCGGACGAGTCCCGGACGCCGGCCGGTTGCGAGATCGCCCGGCCCCGTGAAAGATAGGGGCATGAACCGCATGATGCACGCCGGCCTGATCGTGACGCTTTCCCAGGCCTCCATCGGCCTCGCCGATGACGGGACGGCCGTGCAACCGCTCCCGCGGCTGGCGGATGTGGACCGCACGCGATATGCCGCGGACGGGAACCCCGACGGCGGTTCCGAACCGTTCTTTCCGTTTCAGGAGTCCGCTTCTCCGCTCGACCTCGATGCGGCCCGCTCCGAACCCCTCGATCCGCTGTTCCCGGATCCGCTGGGCCCGCTCGTCCGCCCCCTTCGAAACATCGCCGACTGGACCGGCAAGGAAATCGGACTCGAGTGGGACGTCTTCTACACGCTGCTCTACCAGCATGCCAGCCGCAGCCTCGACGACCAGCCACGCGACGCCGGCACGGGACGACTCGATCTCGGCTTCAACTGGGTGCTCTTCGACGACGAGACCCTCGGGCGTGGCGGCGTCGGGTTCCTGCTCCGGAGCGGGGTCGAACTCGGCCAACCCGATTCGTACACCGTCGGCGCAGCGGTCGGCGCGGCACCGGTCAATCTCAACGCGATCCAATGGACCTATCCCGCCTCGCCGGACCTCCTCTACTGGCATCAGTCGTGGTGCGACGAACGGGTGACCGCATCGGTGGGGAAGATCCACCCGAACCAGTTCATCCAGCTGAGCCGGATCGCGAACGATGAAAGCCGCCAGTTCCTCGCCGGCCCGTTCGACGGCCTCAACACGCTCGGGACCAGCCTCGGAACCTACACCGGCGGCGCCGCCCTCCAGGTCGTGCCCACCGACGGCCTCTACGTGAACACGGTGTGGGCCGATCCGAACGGCGGTCCCGATCGTGGGCTGGGAACCATCGGAGACGGTGGCTGGTGGGCCGCGATGCAGATCGGCCTGGTCCCCGTGCTCGAAGGACTCGATGGAACCGAAGTCGAGGGCAACTGGAATCTCGTCTTCGCCGGCACCAATCAGTCCCTGTCGACCGCCCTCCTCGGCGCCACGGATTCGGGAACCTCGAACGGCGCCGGCTTCGGTAACACGCTGCTCGGCGGTCTCGAGGTCGCACCCTCCGCCGATTCCACGAGGCAGTGGGGCTGGGGCGCCATGATCGAGCAGGGCATCGCGTCCGATCTCGAGGTGCTCCTGCAGTACGGGTCGAGCACCAACGGCATGTCGGCGATCGACCGACAGTTCAACGCCGTTCTCCAGTGGGCCCGCCCCTTCGGCCGGCGCGACGAGGCGATCGGAATCGGCTACAGCTGGTCCCGCCCCACCGACCTCTACGCGGTGCCACGCCGCGAGATCCAGCTCGTCGAGGCGTACTACCGCATCCAGCTCACGGACAGCATGCAGATCTCACCGGATCTTCAGGTGCTGTTGAACCCGGCGACCGGCCCCGATCGGCCGGTCTACGTCTTCGGCGTGCGATTGAGGACGACCTTCTGACCGGCCGCGACCGCGGGCCGTTCGACGCCAACCGATGTCATGATGTCATGAAGAAGGGCCGCCCCTCGAGGGGACGGCCCTTTTCCTGTATTCGCGGGTGATTCCGCCGATTCGACGTCCGTCGATTCAGAGCCCGGCGACCTTCCATCCATCCCGATACTTGCGGGTGACGTACTTGTTCAGTTCGGGTTGGCCGACGAACTGCATTCCCTTGGCGTCCCATTCCATCATCTGGTTGGGATTGCGGCTCGCGAGCGCGCCGATCGCGAGCGTCTCGGAGACCTTGCCCGCGTAGTTCAACGGCGTGAGGCTCGCGGCGCCGCCGCGGGCGTGATCCACCCAGAGATGCCAGTGGTTGCCGCCGGGGGCCTGCGGCATCTCCATGTTCCGCTCGACGCCCTTGCGGAAGTATCGATACCCGTCGCCACCCTGCGGCACCATGAGCGTCGCCTTGTCGCCGACGATCACCACGTTGTTCTGCGGGAGTTCGAAATCGGCGGGGAGTCCGAGCTGGGACGGCTGGGGAAGGACCTTGCCGTCGTACCAGGTGAAGGGGATGTCCTCGCCGCCGGACTG
>Ga0315320_10004255_pt1 | contig 11738 bp, 7 predicted proteins | sample M140m21515metaG_FD_203458 | JGI IMG/M metagenome (GOLD analysis project Ga0315320, IMG submission 203458) | Ammonia-oxidizing marine archaeal communities from Monterey Bay, California, United States - M1 40m 21515 | ecosystem: Environmental > Aquatic > Marine > Coastal | place: USA: California...
TCGGAAGCCGCACGGCGAATCGCCGACGGCGAATCCGCAGTGCGCCCGGATCGCGACGTTGCTCGACGTGCGACCGATCAGGTTGCGTCGCGGCTGGTCGGGGTGGAGGGGAAAGCGGCAGCCGAGCAGGTACGCGCCCGGGGATCGTCTCGTCGCCTCGGCGAAGACGGGAATGAGATCCGTGTCGTGTTGGGCATCCGAGTCGCAGGTGATCGCGTGGGTGAATCCGGACCGCCGCAGGAGTTCGAACCCCGCGCGGAGGGCACCGGCCTTTCCGAGGTTGCGCGGCACCCGGAACGACTGATCGACCACGCCCTCCTCCTCGAGGGCGGCGATGATCACCTCGCAACCATCGGTGCTCGCGTCGTCGATCACCACCAGTGGAAGATCATGATCGGCCGCGGCGCGAAGCACGGATTCGAGCGTATCGCGGTTGTCGTAGGTGGGAACCAGGACCGCGATGCGCGGCAAGCCGACGGCGTCGTCGGAATGGCTGGTATTCGTGGCGTGATCCGTCATGATCGGGAATCCCGTCGGCGTGCTCCGGAACCGACTTCGGCGGCCGGAAGAAGCGGAGATCTTATGCCGTCGGGCCTCGCGGGCGGGTGTTTCGGTTTTCGATCCCACCCCGGTACGATGTCCGCATGACGAACTTCATCGCGATCGCGCTCGTGTCCATCATCTCCGCGGCGGGAATCGGCCTCGACGACCCGCTGAAGACCTTGCCGTCGGACGACGCGGCTCGACTCCGGAAGCATCTTCCGGACGTCGTGCTCGGGCCCGGCAAGGCCATGCCGATCGAGAACGCCGAGGACTGGATGCCGCTCGAATCGACGGTGTACCTGTACGAGAAGCCGCGGGACGAGTCGAAGACGCTCAAGCACGTAATGACCCGGCTCGACCGGGCGCCGGGCGGGAAGAAGGGTGATGCCACCAAGGGATGGGCGATGGAGCTGCCGACCGGCACCACGCGATATCTCAAGGCGACGAAGGACCGGGGGATCGTGGCCGCCACCGATGTCTCGAAGCCCAATTCGTTCATCATCCGACTCGACCCGCCCGAACCGATCGTGCAGGTCTCGAACAAGTCCGGGGCCGAGGTGAGCGAGCGTGTCCAGATCCGGATCTGCGACATCAGCTCCCCCGACGAGACCAGTTACTCGGGCACGGTGAAGTGCACCTGGAAGGATCTCGGGGCGTGGAAGGTGCAGGTGCCGAAGGGGACCTACGAGACGCGGCTCATCCGGATCAAGTACGACGGAAGCATCGGACCGGCGTCGGTGTCGGCCTGGAAGTACGTCTTCCTCGCGAAGGGGATCGGCGCCGTCGCCTTCACCGACAGCCGGGACATCTCCGCCTTCATCTTCTACAACAACGACACCAATCAAGCCGGGGTCCTGAAGTCGGCGACGCAGGCCTCCGGCGGCTGATCGGGCTCGCGGGGTCGCGCCGGGGCGAGCGTCGCCCCGGGCGTCTTCGGCCGGCTCGACCGATGATCCTTCGATCTTCCATGGCGACCTTCGACCTCCAGTCGATCCTCGATGCGTACGGGCCCGATGCGGGTCGTGACTACGCTGCGCACCTGAATCCGCGATTCCACGATCTGCTTCGACTGGTCGGTTTCGATCGGCGCTTCGTCCGCGGCGAAGGTCCCTACCTGTGGGACGAGCAGGGCGAGCGCTATCTCGACGCGATCGGTGGATTCGCGTGCCTGTCGCTCGGGCGCGACCATCCGGTGCTCCGGGATGCGTTGGAGCAGTCGCTCCGGATCGCACCCCCCACGCTGATCCAGTTCGAGACGCCGCCGCTCGCGGTGGCTCTCGCGGAATCCCTGAAGCGATTCCTCGATCGACCGGACGACCGCGTGTTCTTCGTGAACAGCGGGGCGGAGAGCGTGGAAGCGGCCATGAAGATCGCCCGCGCCGCGACCGGTCGACCCGGCTTCGCCCACTGGTCGAACGCATTCCACGGCCTGACCCTCGGCGCCCTCTCGATGAACGGTGCCGAATGGCTTCGTCGTGGATTCGAGCCGTTGGTCCCGGGGTGTCGCGAGGTCCCCTTCGCCGACACCGAAGCCCTTCGAGCGGCGCTGGCCGACGAGTCCGTGGCGGCGTTCTTCTTCGAGCCCGTCCAGGGCAAGGGCGTGATCCCGCATCCCCCCGGAATCCTGCGGGAAGTCGCCGAGATCTGCCGCGAGACCGGCACGCTGCTGGTCGCCGACGAGGTCCAGACGGGACTCGGTCGGGCCGGCGCGGCGCTCGCATCGCGAACGGACGGCGTCGAGCCTGATCTGGTCTGCGTCTCGAAGGGACTTTCCGCCGGGGCGATCCCCCTCGGCGCCGTGCTGGGTTCCGCCGCGATCTTCGATCGGGTCTTCGACTCGGTGGAGCGGTCGGTGGTCCACAGTTCGACCTTCCGCGAGAACCCCCTCGCGATGACCAACGGCCTCGCGGTGCTCCACGTCCTTCGAGAGGAAGCGATCGTCGAACGTTCGGCGCGGATGGGCGCGGCACTGGTCGCCGGGCTGCGCGATCTCGCGCCGACGGTGCCGGGGATCCGGGAGGTCCGGGGACGCGGTCTCATGATCGGCGTCGAACTCGATCCGCCGGCGCTCTCGATCGACATGCCGGGGCTCGCGAACCGGACGTCGACGCTCGTCGCGCAGGCCCTGGTGATGCGGCTCCTGCAGCGACATCGCCTGCTCACCCAGTCGACGAGCAAGGGAAGCGGCGTGATCAAGCTGGTCCCCCCGCTGGTGATCTCGGAGGGGGACGTCGACTGGATCGTCGAGGCGTTCCGAGAGTCGCTGGTGGAACTGGGCCGGGGCCGAGGCGCCGCGATTCGGGGATTGATCAAGATGATGCGGAAGGCCCCCGGGGTGGTGCTCCGTGAATCCATACGGTGATTCATGGCGTGGAAGCCGTGCGAGACTGGTCAGCGGCGGGGATCTGTGGCAGACTTGAGATGATCCGCGTCATCGTCCCGGCGCTCCGATCATCGCCCGAATCCGAATTCATCCGAGGAACGTTCCATGTCGTATCGCTTCGGAACCGCCGGACTGCTCGGCGCCTGCCTGCTGACGCTTTCGATGTTCCTGTCCATCGGCGATCCCGCTTCGGCCGGATTCCTCGGGGCCGACCGGACGGCCGACCGGCACGTCGCCGACGCTCGAAAGCGGACACTCGCCGCGTGTCGTGAACGAGGAATCGAGCTGCCACCGGACTTCATCGCGTGGATCGACGGGGATCCGACGCTCAAGGCGTCGGTCTACGGTTGTCGCAAGGATCCGCTTCCCGTGCTGCTGGCGCTCCGTTCGCTGGAGATCGATCTCGGCAAGGAGGTCGTCCGGGAGGAGTACACCCAGCTCGCGGTCGCCTTCGCGATGGCGGGTTCCTACGCATCCTCCGATCGCAAGGCGTCGGGGTGGAACGACGGCGACACCGGGACCCCCGGCGACGATCTCCCCGATGTCGCGCCGCGTCCGCCACTGGTGCTCGAATGCCCGGGGGATCCTCGGATCCCGGTGGACACCGCGGATCCCGGGCGTGACCTCGACGTCTTCGACCATGTGATCAACTTCCTCGAAAGTCACCCCCCGATCGAGGTGGAGATCGAAGCCAGGGAGCTTCCGCCCCTCGAGTACGACGATCGCGGAATCGCGAAGCCGCGCGGCAAGCCGGTCAAGGTCCGCAGGACGGTCGAGCGAGGACTCGTCGGCGCCGACGTCATCGCATCGGCCGCGCTGCAGGCGGAGTTCAACGCCTACCTCGCGGCGAACGGGCATCCCGAAGTCGTCCTCGAATGCGGCGACCGGGTCGTCCATCGAGCATCGACCGCCGCGGTTCAGGACAAGAAGGTCCGTGCCTCGATCAAGGCGGCGCACGATCTCTTCCACGACGCGTACCGTGCAAAGGGCCGCATGCCGCGGGAACGGGACGCGTCACCGACCCCGAGCGAATCGATGGCGTGGTTCATCCGGAATGATCGTCACGACTTCTCGGGAACGGATCGGGTCTGGCCGCGATTTCCGATCGACGCGCCGTGGCCGGTCCTGATGATGCTCGCCGCCGACGACCAGCCGCTCCGGGAGCGGGAGGACATCTGGATCAAGTACCGGGACGACGGCGAATTCAGGACCTACGGCGAGTACATCGGCGGGATCGCCCAGCAGTTCGACATGCAGTCGGCCCGGCGGGTCGCGCCGTTGCCCTTCAGCTACGGATCGATCCAGATGATGTGGAAGGACGGGGGCGTCTGCGGCACCATGGGGAACATCGGCGCCCGGACCCATCGGATCTGCGGGGTTCCGGCGTCCACCGCGGGCCAGCCCGGCCACTGCGCGATCGTCTTCATGGAGCAGGATCCGGCGACCGGTCGTTTCCGTTGTCGTGGCGGGCAATACGCGACGGGGGGCGACGAGGTCACCACGGTGCACGCCGGATGGAACTACGACGACGTCGGTGGGCGGCGTCCGATGGTGTTCCACCAGTCGGTCGCATGGGGGGTGAATCACGATCCCGAGGCGTTCGTCGAGGCGATGGTGCTTCGGCGCGCGTGGGACGCGCTCGACGAGGTGGAACGGTCGCGTCAGTGCGTCCGCTGGATCCGCAAGGCGATGGGGCTGAACCCCTTCGCGCTGCCCTTGATCGACGGGATCATCAAGGCCGCACCGGACGCCACGACCGCGATCGAGGTCCTCGATGCGTTCGATTCGGGCTTTGCGCCGTACGCGGCCCCGGAGTTCGACCTCTACCGCCGGACGGTCCGGAATCTCGCTCATGAACGGATCCTGGCGCTTCCCGCTCCGTCGACCAGGAAGGCGAACGAACGACTCCTCGAGGAACTCGATCGCCAGGGATGCGAGAACGCGAGGCTGCTGGCCCGATGCTGGAAGGATCTGGGCGGGGAGGTCTTCCTCGAGGAATGCCGGGCGGCGTCCATCGAATACCTCGACTCGCCGGCGAGGACGAAGGTCAAGCGGGCGTCGCAGCGCTTCGCGGGCACGGTCCGGGCGTGGGGACGGTCGATCAGGTCGGGCCGGCAGCGAAAGGCGTGGTCACAGTCGCTGCTCGAGTCCTTCGCGGGTCGGGAGCTGCTGGTCGTCGGCCGCAAGACGTCGGTCGATCCGGCCTTCGCGGTGCTGTGCGGATTCGCGGGGCGGCCGGTGCCGACCGTCGCCGAGCTCGAAGCGGCGCCCGCATCCGGCTCCGTCTCGTGGTCGGACCACCGCCCGGGTCGTTTCGCGACGGTGGGTTGAAGCCGCCCTCGCGAGGGTTCCGCCCGCCGGGTCGATACGGAGTGCGTTCGGCCGGGCATCGCGTGACCGCTTCGGCGAGTGGTGGTGATTCAGCGGCCCGGTGTCGACCGAAGTTCAGAGGCCCTGGCGGGCGGCGCCGGTGTAGATCCAGACGCCCAGCCCGAGGGTGAACGCGAGATCGCCGTAGAGGGCGTGCTCGATGTCCGCGAGCAGTCCGCTTTTTCTTCGCAGGAGCGTCGCGGTGAAGATGACGCCGCCGATCACGGTGATCAGGACGGGTTCCCACCGATGCATCACGACGTGGGCGAAGCCGAAGGTGACGCCCGCGACCACCCACATGCCGACGCCGTCGCCGAAGAGCGGTCGATAGCGATGACAGACGAAGGTCCGGAACACGATGCCCTGCGGGATCACGGAGAAGACGGGATAGAGGAGCAGGATCGCCGCCCACATCCCGGTGCGTTCGCGGGGGAGACGCAGGAACCATTCCGGTTCCATGAGCCAGGCGAATCCCGCGAGCATCGGGGCGAACAGAAGGAAGCGACCGAGGACCCCCGCGAGGCCGGGGCGGATGCCGGCGACGCCCCAGAGCGTCCGGCGGTCGAGGCCCGGCTCGCGTCGCAGGAGGATCAGGCACGCGATCGCCGCGGCCCAGAGGACCGGAATCGGCGGCAGGTAGCGCGACGGGGTCGCCGCGACGAGCACCGGAACGATCCAGAAGAACCCGATGAACTCCAACCAGCGACGCGGGCCCGCCGACGACCGGGATGTCTCGGTGTCGCTCATTCGATCAGTAGTGCGTTCGATCGGGCATCGCCTGATAGGCCCGCCAGACGTCGAGCATGCCGGCGCGTCCGAGTTCCGTCGAGGGAAGCGGTCGGGCGTCTCCGGGCAGGGCCAGCGCGTCGTTGATGTGGCGATCGTCGAAGCCGCCGTACTCGAGGGCGTCGTCGTGGTTGGAAGCGAACCGGATCGCCTTGACGCGGGCCCACCAGCAGGCGGCGTAGCACATCGGGCAGGGTTCGCCGGTCGTGTAGACCACGCAGTCCTCGAGCACGTGGGTGCCCAGACTGCGGGCCGCGGCCCGGATCGCCACCATCTCGGCGTGGGCGGTGGGGTCGCCGTCCGCGAGCACCTGGTTCGCGCCCTCCGCGACGATCTCGCCCGCCCGGACGATCACGCAGCCGAAGGGACCGCCGGCCTTCGCCTCCAGGGCGTTGTGCCGCGCGAGTTCGATCGCACGCGTCATGAATGCCTGTTCGTCGGTCATCGTCGGATCCGTGGCGGTTTCATTCGCCGGCTTCGGGAATCTCAACCAGCGTGTAGTACGCCTCGTCGTGGAGCAGGGGCTCGCCCGCCTCGTCGCGGACGCCGTCGAGATGGAGTTCGTGCACGTATCCGGGACGGAGCGGATCGCAGGTCAGCTCGACGGTGAGGTTGTCGCCCGAGACCTGGGCGAGTTTCACGACGACCGGCGCGGTGTCGGTCTCGGGGCTTCCGTAGGGCGAATGAAGGAGGTAGGTGTAGCTCGACATCGAGTAGTTCGACGGTTCGCTCGCGGTGGCGGGATCCGCGGGGCGGGTGAAGGTGAGGCGGAAGCCCGTCGGCGTGGCCTCCATCCGCTGAACCTCGAACGGGACTTCGCCGGTCCATTCGAGTCGTTGCATGCCGAACGGGCGGGTCCCCTTCGAGCCCCAGCCGCGATTGGTCATGCCGGCCACCAGCGATCCGTCCTCGCCCATCTCGACGCGGATGATGCCGCACTCGAAACCGCTCCGGAACGGGAACACCGCGCCCTGCACGTGACCGTTCACCTCTTCGGTGAAGATCCGGTAGACCGCCGCATGGTGCTGATCGCCCATGAACGCCTGCCCCTTGAAGAAGGGGCCGAGGGTGCCATCGACGTCCCAGACCACCTCGCCCGGGCTCTGGCCGCACTTGTTGTAGGGGAACCACACCACCGGCATCTTGAAGTCCGGGATGCGTTCCGCCGCCTCGGGCATCGGGATGCCGTCGGGGATCTCACCGGGGAAGTCCACGAGGGACTCGGGACGCTTCGTGCTCGCGATCCCCCAGGGATGCCCGTGGAAATCGCCACGCTCGATGATCGACATCTTGCTCGCGCCGCACCACTCGCCCTGGTTGTCGGTGTAGTAGAGGTTGCCGTCCGGCCCCATCTCGACGCCGCACGGCGAACGAAGCCCCGCGGCCTCCGCGTGCATCGCGCCGTGCTCGTCGACCCGGATCGCCCAGCCGCGCCAGTCCTTCTTGCCGAAGGGCTCGCTTCCGAACGGGCGGTTGAGGGTCAGCCAGAGGTCGCCGTTCGCGTCGAACACCGGGCCGAAGGTGTACTCGTGGTAGTTCCCGCTGATCGCCCAGTCGTCGCACACGGTCTCGACGCGGTCCACCCGCCAGTCCTCGTCGAGATCCACCATGCGGGACACCTCGCCGCGCTGGGCGACGTGGACGGGCCCGTTCCAGGACCGGCCTTCCGCGATCGCCGCCCGACGCTTCGCGTCCTCGTCGGGATGGACCGCGAGTCCGAGCGGTTCCTGCAGGCCGTCCGCGTACTTGATGAACCGGACTCGATGCGGATCGTCGGTGGTCGCCTCGTCCTCCGGGCTGCCCGCGAGGACCGCCACGGTCGGCGCGGACTCGTAGGCGTTCTCGACGATCCAGACGTCGCCTCGCCGGGTCGCGGTCATGATCCGTCCCCCGCCGAGCGGCAGCACCGCGCCGACCTCGTGGGCCACGCCTTCCGGTTCGGGGACGTCCACCAGCCGCCAGTACGTCGACTCGTCGGCCGCGGTGGCGATTCCACCGGTGATGGCGACGATCCCCGCCATCACGGCCAGGGGGTTTCGTCCGAATCCGCGTTCGGAAGTCTTCGTTCGAAGGGGTCTCATGCGGGTCTCCTCGTGTCGATTCACCATGCCAGCTCCACGTCGAAGGCGCCTTCGAAGTCCACGTCCTCGCGTCCGACCATCTTCAGCGGGACCTTGACGACCAGTTCCTTCATGCCGCCGGGATCCTCGCGGACGAACGAATCGGCGCCCGACACGCGGACGGTTCGCTCGCCGTTGATCGTCCAGATCCGCTCGGTGCCCTCGCCCGCCGCGGGTTCGATCGAGGTGGCGATCGCGGCCCGCATGTAGAGGTCGCCGCGCCCCGCGTCGCTTCCCACGGTGAAGCGTCGGATCAGGGTGGTGCCGCCTTCCGCGATGCGCGGGATCGGGCGTTCGGTGATTCGAACCCCGTCGAGTTCGCTGTTGAACGCCGGGCGACGGGCGCCGTCCCGCGTGACGCCGGCGAATCGCCAGGCGCCGTTCCGGAGTCCCGCGGCGTCGCGGGCGTTCGACGTCGGCCAGGCGGCGTCGCGGGTCTCCAGCATGGCGATCGCGGGACCGGCGGGCATCTGCAGGACCGAGCGTCCTTCCGGCGCCTCGAGCTGACCGGCGCGTCCACGCCAGGTGCCTTCCGCGTCCATGAACGCGCCACGCCAGGCCTTCGCCAGTCGGGCGTGTTCCGCGTCCCAGGCGAAGTGGAGATTCTCGGGGAGTCCCACCGCGATGGTCCGCGGGCTCACGTCCCGCATGAACGTGCCGAAGAGGATCGGTTCGTCGATGGGGACGAGGGCGTACTCGCCGGCGTCCGGAACCACGCCTCGTGGAAGCGGCATCGACTCGCCGAGCGAGAGGTACGAGCGGATCGCGTCGACCTGCTTGACGGGATCGCCGCCGAGGATCTCCGGGAAGATCCGCTCGGTTCCGCCGTTGCCCCAGGAGGCGGTCATGCGGGTGCCGGGATTCGTCTTCTGCGGATCGAGCAGGTGCTTGCGGAACCAGCCCGGTCGGAGGCGGTCGTGCATCGTCGCGAGATCGACCGCGGGGATCCCGAGGGCGGGATGTCCGCCGACGGTGTGGCACTGCACGCACGACACGCCGTCGGTGCCCGTGAGGAGGTGGCCCGCGGCGACGCGTTCCTCGTCGAACTCCGGTTCCCGGCCGTCGGCCGCGATCGCATCGGAGGCCGCGAGGTGGACCACGAGATCCCGGGTCTGTGCGTCTCCGAAGATCGGCATCCGGGTCTTCATGTACGGCCGCACCTTGGTGCCGTTCGCGAGCACGTCCCGCAGGGCGTTGAGTCGGAGCTTGTTGCCCACGCCGTCGAGCGCGGGGGGGATTCGTCCTTCGTCACCGAGTTCCGCGTCGTCGTCCGAGGCGAACCGGGCCCGGGCTTCGACGGAAGGACCACCGGCGCCGGGACGTTCGTGACAGGCGATGCAGTCGAGCCGGGTCATCGCATGGGTCACCGCGAAGTCGGCGGGAAGTGGTTCGATCATCGAACCGACGTTCGAGATGAACTCGTCCAGCAGGGCGAGCTCCTCGGCGTCGAAGTCGTAGTCCGGGGCGGTGGCGGGGACGTCCGGCGAGAGACAGCCTCGTCCCGCGACCAGCGACGCGAGCGGCGAAGCCTGCGGCGCAGCGTTCGCGGTGTCACCGGGCGATGGCATGTCCGGGGCGTGACAGGCGGTGCACCCGGTCTGAACGAAGCGTTCCGCGCCGCGTCGGGCCATCTCCGAGTCCGCCTCGAAGTCCGGCCAGCCCGCATCGAGCACCACCGCATCGCTGAAGAAGGCCTCGGCGGGGACGGGTTGGCGATCGACGCCCGGCCCGCTCCACGACAGCGAGAGTTGTTCGCCGCCCGATGCTTCGAACATTCCGATGTCGATCGCGTGCCGTCCCGCTTCCAGATCCACCCCGCCGCGTTCGGTGACGGCACCGTGGATTCCGGGATTCGCCACCACCGTGCGACCGTCGATCTTCAGGCCGGAGCCGTCGTCGGAGGTGAGGTAGAAGTTCCAACGACCCGTCGTCGGGATCTCGATCTCGCCCGAGAGGTGCAGACCGAAGCGATCGCGGCCCGCGTAGGGCCCCACGCCCGGCACCGGCACCCGCACCGGATCGACGTCGCCGCCGACCGCGTCGATCGGCCCCATGCCGTCGAAGGCGCCGTCGAAGAACTCCAGTTGCAGGCCGGGCTTCGAGGCGGTCGTCTTGGTCATGTCGCCGCCCGCCAGCAGGAACGCGGCGATCGACTTGCTTTCATCGTCGGTGAGCGCGAGCGACGGCATCCGACCGCCGGGATGAACGGCGAGTGGATCGGCCAGGAAGTCCGCGAGCGATTCGAAGGTCCACGCGCCGGCGAGATCGTCGAATCCGAGCCCGTTTGCGGCGTCCGGGCCGTGACACGCGGTGCAACCGACGGATTCCCAGAGCGACGCGCCCTGGGCGATCCGGGCGGTGGAGATCTCCATGCGGGTGGCGTCGACGGGGATCGGGCCACCCTGCTCCACGAGGTACTGGACGAGTTCCTCGACCGCGACGGCCTGTTCCGCGTCGTCGAGACCGTGGAGCAGATCCGGCATCCGCAGTCCTGATTCGGCGCCATGGCCTCGGACCCGGGTCCGGATGGCGGCGGGCGAGAGGCGGCCGCCGACGCCGTCGGCGCCGAGGATCGACGGCGCGGGTGCGACGCCCAGTCTTCGGCGGACGTCGGGCCCCGCCTCGTGGCAGGCGGTGCAGGAGGCGTCCGCGGCGAGGTTCTCCGCGGCGAGTGAACGCCATTCCGTGGACGATGCCTTGGATACCGAGCCGGGATCGTCGCATCCCCCGACCGAGGCGAGGAGCGCAAGAACCGAAGCGGCTCCGAGCGTCTTCGTGGAATTCGAGGCGAGCGAATCGCCCTTCGTCTTGCGTCGCATCTTCAAGATGTGCTCCCGAGGAGGATTTCCGGACACCCGGATGGTAACGCTGGATCCGGAATCCACCGTCTCTCTTTTACCGCAAAGCGATCCTGCATCGATCGATTTGTCGATGGCGGGCCCCGCACGACTCGCGAGGCGAGTACCGTGCTCGGATGCCCGTGATACCAAGAGAAGGCGAACGATGCCGCACTCGGCGAGGTGGCCGTCCAGCGATGACGCCGTCACGGCGATCACGTTTCGCGGGCGTGCTACTGCTCGGCTTCCTGCCGGGATGCATGGTCGGTCCGGACCCGACGCCGCCGTCCGTCGTCACCGCCGACGCCTGGCATGAGGATCTCGTCGAAGGCCTGAACCGCGGGGAGGTCGACCCCGGCGCATGGTGGCGTGGATTCGACGATCCGATGCTGGTCGATCTGGTGGCGACCGCCGAACGCAACAATTTCGATCTGCGTACCGCCGCGAGTCGCATTCGCGAAGCGCGATCCCTCTACGGAATCGCGGCGGCCGATCTGTATCCCGAGATCAACGCGAACGGCGAGGCCGAGTTCATCGACGGGAACCAGGCCAACAGCTCGGGCCTGCCGGTTTCGGACGACAACTTCTACAGTCTGGGGCTCGATTTCGGTTGGGAGATCGATCTCTGGGGCCGGGTCCGCCGAGGCATGCAGGCGGCCGAGTTCGACCTCCAGGCGCAGGTCGAGGACGCCCGCGACA
>Ga0315320_10004257_pt1 | contig 11736 bp, 15 predicted proteins | sample M140m21515metaG_FD_203458 | JGI IMG/M metagenome (GOLD analysis project Ga0315320, IMG submission 203458) | Ammonia-oxidizing marine archaeal communities from Monterey Bay, California, United States - M1 40m 21515 | ecosystem: Environmental > Aquatic > Marine > Coastal | place: USA: California...
TACCTTCACTAACGTCATCAGTGTCTGCAGCAGCTATGTCAGTAGTAAACTGAGTACTAGATAAAGTCTTAACTTCAGCATCAGTACGCTCAGTAAAACTAACCACACCTGCATTGTAGTTTAAGTCACCACCAGCAGAGATAGCTGCAGTAACTCTAGCAGTGGTATGGTAGAGATTATTAGTACCTTCACTAACGTCATCAGTGTCTGCAGCAGCTATGTCAGTAGTAAACTGAGTACTAGATAAAGTCTTAACTTCAGCATCAGTACGCTCAGTAAAACTAACCACACCTGCATTGTAGTTTAAGTCACCACCAGCAGAGATAGCTGCAGTAACTCTAGCAGTAGTATGGTAGAGGTTATTAGCACCTTCACTAACATCGTCGGTATCTGCAGCAGCTATGTCAGTAGTAAACTGAGTACTAGATAAAGTCTTAACTTCAGCATCAGTACGCTCAGTAAAACTAATCACACCTGCATTGTAGTTTAAGTCACCACCAGCAGAGATAGCTGCAGTAACTCTAGCAGTAGTATGGTAGAGGTTATTAGCACCTTCATCTACATCATCAGTGTCACCCACAGGACCTACGGGGCCCTGTATACCTTGAGCACCATCAGCCCCAACAGCTCCGTCAGCTCCGTCAGCACCTACGGGGCCCTGTATACCTTGTATACCTTGAGCTCCTGCAGCTCCAGCGGCACCCGTGTCACCCGTATCACCCTTAACACCTACAAACTGGCCCATGTCAGACCAGTTGGTGCCATCCCACATAATGAGGTGGGAGCTTAGGTCAGTGCCTCCTCCTACATCTGGGGATAATATATTATTACCTGAGGTACTTAAGGACCCGTTAGCTCCGGATCTAGAGTCTGTAGTAACAACAAAGAAGTAAACATCTGTAGATGTAGCATCACCAGCTTCTATAGTATCTGAGTTAGCGTTTGTAAGTTCACCACTTTCATCTACGCTAAAGGCTTCGCCCCTCTCACCTTGTATACCCTGAGTACCTTGGGGGCCTTGCACACCCTGAATTCCTTGAATCCCTTGAATCCCTTGGGCGCCATCAGCACCAGCAGCACCGTCAGCACCGTCAGCACCGTCAGCACCGTCAGCACCTGCCGGTCCTTGTATACCTTGAATACCCTGAGCGCCGTCAGCACCGTCAGCACCGTCAGCACCGTCAGCACCGTCAGCACCGTCAGCACCTGCAGCACCTGCAGGTCCTTGTATACCGTCAGCACCGTCAGCACCGTCAGCACCGTCAGCACCTGCAGGTCCTTGTATACCGTCAGCACCGTCAGCACCGTCAGCACCTGCCGGTCCTTGTATACCTTGAATACCCTGAGCGCCGTCAGCACCGGCGTCACCAGCAGGTCCTTGAATACCCTGATCACCGTCAGCACCGTCAGCACCGTCAGCACCGTCAGCACCATCAGCACCGTCAGCACCGTCAGCACCGTCAGCACCGTCAAGTCCTTGTATACCTTGAATACCCTGAATACCGTCAGCACCATCGTTACCCGCAGGTCCTTGTATACCTTGTATACCTTGAATACCCTGAATACCGTCAGCACCATCGTTACCCGCAGGTCCTTGTATACCTTGAGCACCAGCTACGCCAGCAGGTCCAGTAACATCACCTACATTAGCAGTGGATCCATCGCTAAAGGTTAATATTAGCTCACCGCCAACAATAGCAGTGCCTGTGACTGAGTTACCTATTTCTACAGCAGCAGCACCCGCAGAGCTAAAGGTAAGCTTATTATTAGCATCTACCGAGATCGCAGATGTACCGACATATAAAGTATCCCCACTTAGGTATAGGTCTCGCCACTTATTAGCGGCTGTACCTAAGTCATAGGTTACATCTGCTCCAGGTATGACATGAGAGTCTATAGACGTAAAGTCAACTCCTCCGGCCTGTATATTGTCTATAGCAGTCTTTAACTTAGCTACTGCGTCAGACAAAGAGTCGTAGCCTGGATCTAGTGCCTCGGCACCTACTCTAGTAGCAATAGTTTTAAAGTTACCTACTGCAGCTACTATACTGGCTACATTAGGATTAGCAACGTCTACACCTGCTAAGGTGTTAACTACTATTTCTAAATCAGCAACATCAGTAGCGGTAGCAGTGGCTACAGCAACGCCGTCATTGGTAAGGACTAGAGATCCGTTAGCGTCAACACTTAATTCAAGTGCTTCTTCATTAGCGGCATCTACATTTTTAACTAACTTTACGACCGGTGAGCTGAGTACGTGTGCGGCAATTCCTGCCCAACGTAACCCATGCCTACCTAGTCTCCCGTCATTAGTTTGTTGAGGTACTATATTAGGTGTAGCCATTAGATTGAACTCCTAGGTATTATATCTAAACCATTTTTAACCCAGTGAGTATCTGGGTAACTAGACTGAGGTTTGGGTTGGATATCTATATTAGATACTCTCAATTGTGCTCTGCTAGCATCCTGTTGGACAACTACCTGAGCTTCATTTTCCACCTCAGGCGAATAAACCCACTCTATTAAGGGAGGGCTATCCACGGTATTCAGATTAAATTTACTAATCCAACTACCTGATCTGCCTGTGATAATAGATGCCACAGTTAGATCACCATTAGCATTATGGACCCACATAGAGTCTTTCGGAAAAATAGCCACAGCGGCATTGGCCACTGCTAAATCTTCCACACCTTGATTGTCATTACCTATAGGTATTACTCTTATGTTAGCCATGATGCTTAAGACCCTTTATTTATCCGTCTGATTTTTTGCGACGATTTTTACGCTTAGCCTTAGGTTTATCTTCCCCGGCTGGCTCTTCGTCGCCTAGACCTAGCATATCAGCAACACTGTCCAATGCTCCCTCAACGGCATCCTCTACAGCGTCAATAGCTCCGTCTACAACTTCTTCAACTGCTTCCGCAGCGGCATCTAGGATCTTGTCAGATGCTTCTTCTAATGCAGGACTATCAATAGCATTGTCCAATGCCTCTCGGGCTACTTGGATAGCTCTATCGGTAACTGACTCTACTCTATTCGCTACACTAGAAACCTTAACTCGGCCACTAGCTACTAGCTTGCGTAGGGACTTATGCATAAGCATAGTAACAGGTAACGATAGGGATTGCCCTTTAATTAGTCTACGCCCACCTGGAATCTTGAGGGATCGGCCTGCGCGGACATTAGTAACTTTAACGTTCTTCATGGTTAAAAACTCCAAATATAAAAAACCCCATACACTTCTATAGAAGTATACGGGGCTTACGATATGGGGCCAAGTACCCCGCACTTCTGATTGTAGGGCTAATTAGTTATTAGGCGCCTACGCTCTTGAAGCCTGAGAGCTTGATCACACCCTTGGTGTTACCAATGCCGATACCAGGCGAAGAGTAAGACCAGAACTCAATCATGTCTGCTTCTTGTTTGATGAACAAAGTAGCGTCTTGGAGAAGGAAGAAGTTACCAAGGTAATTCTCAGGAGCGAACAAGTAGATCACATTATCAGGAACAATGTCATTCTTGATAGTAGTGATTACAGGTACACCAAAGAGTTTATCTTCGCCTTCGAGACCCTTGTCGTAGTGACGAGACACGATGTCGTTACCAACATCAGTGTAGTCAAACTTAAGAGCTTCCATAAAGGTAGTCTTGCTCATGAGCATTTTACCAATAGGGAGTTTCTTAGCAGTCATAGCTTGGAACATCTGTGCAATAAGTTCTTTGCTGAGAGGTGCTTGGGTACCATTAGCGTCTACAACATCAGCACCGTCATCAAAGATAGCTGTCCGAGCTTCGAAGTTATTACCAGTAAGTAATTGCTCTCCGGTGAACTGAAGTGACTGTAGTGCGTTGTTAATATCACCCGCAGCTTTTGTTCCAGTAACAAGATACTCAACACCGCCGAAGCGTTGTACTAGTTCGTTGTCCTGTGGATTAGCTGCCGCAGCAATCTCAACACCGTCACCAGTAACATTGTTACCAGCAAATCCAGCATCACTAAGAGCAGCGTCGATAGTTTCGATGAACTTACGGTCCTCAATGTCAGCCATGTCTTTAACTGAGTTATCAGTTAAGATCTTGCGGATGTCATTTTGGTAAGTAAGAAGCTCGAACTTACTCTTCATGAAGTGCTGTGACTCGATCTTACCAAAGAAGACTGAGTAACGAGGACCACGGAAGAAAGTACGTTGACCACTACCCTTGAAGGTTACGAAAGTAGCCGTTGAATCAGGCTCTTTTTCGATGATCTTCTTAGGTTGGTCGGTATGCTCGTCACGATCAATCTCATCAGGGCTAAGCTCGATAGGTACTAGGATCTCGCGTGCAAAACTTTCCTGACGGAGTTTACTACGGATAAACCGACTACCTTCATCAGCGGCCTCTTTTACTCGGCCTTCATCTAGTTTGCGAACGAACGATTGATTAATAAACTGCGCACTTAGGCGCTCACGCTCTGTATTCATGTGTTTTCTCCTTAGTGCTAGTTCTTAAATTACTAGTAAATCAATAGTATTGGCGTTGGAATCTACAGCAATTACACTACCTACTACAGCTTGGCGACGAATATCTACATCAGCTTCATTTGCATTTAGGGGAGTAATAACTCCAGCAGATACTCTAACTTCTTCGCCAGGCGCAAAGCTAGCTGCTGCCTGAGACAGAATGCTATAAGATGTTCCGTCAGCGGTAACACCGTTCTGAGGTAAGCGTACCATGTAGCCACCACCTAGAAGGCAAGTTACTCTATTAGCAAAGCGAGATGAGTAATCATCCTTACCTTCAATGATCAAGAAGCATTTAACTGCTGCATCACTGGTGGTGCTGCCCAAGGCAACAGCTGTCTTCATTGAGCCATCTTTGTTGCTAGCATCAAGTGAAACCCACTGACCCATATAGTGGGCGTGGGATGCGCTGCCAATAACAAAGTCTTCTTGTACCGCAGAAGAATTAGGCCATCCGCGTAAGATATCAAATTTTGAATTTAAAGCTACCATCGCTTTATCTCCTTATGTGTAATGTTTTAGTCTTTAACTTAAGATCCAGTTTTCAAAGTCGCGGTCAGCACGTTCAGTGGTGCTGTGTCCGCCGATAAGTCCAGCTGTCTTAACATTGCCGGACGAACCCATCGGACCAGCTTCACTGCCCGCTAGGCCACTTAGCATGCTAAGAACAGAGTCATCAACACCCGCTAGCTTTGAACTTACTTCATCTGGATCATCACCGGTGATAAAGCTAAGCTTTTCTACAATGGGGTTTAATTTTTCCTGCCGTTGCTCAGTACGCAAAGCAGATAGCTTAGTCTCTAACTGAGACTTTTCATCTGCCATAGCGTCTAGTACGTCGGCTACTTTTAATAAAAAGTTGTCGCTCATAATACTATTAATCCTCTAACTTACGTCTAAGTAATTCTAGCCCTGTAGCAGCAACAACCAAGTTAGCCACCTTTTCACGCTTAGTGCGCTCATGGTGGTTGGCATATTTACGTAACTGCTCCGCTAAGTGTTTAATCTTTTCTCTATTCATTAGCCTTCTCCTATAAAGTCAACGATGTCTTGGTAGGAAGGCTCGATAGATTGAGTACGTAGAATGGAAGCTATCTTGGTAAGAGACTTAGCTACATCTCCATCTAAGTTATCCAGTCGTTTTTCTATACTAGCTACTTTTGTAAGAACAGGTTCAGGCCTAGTGCCTTCTTCTACTATTCTAGCAATAGCTTTCTCAAATTTAGATGTAGTCATAGTTACCACTTTCTTATGAAATAGCTTCTAGTTGTAAGTCAGTAATGTCTTGGGCATTGAATCCAGAGGCAGTAGGTATAGCGGAACTAGGGTCTGCTATGGCACTTAATAGCTTCGGGGCTAAAAAGCCAGCGGCTGCCCCTGCCAAAGCGTAGTTCTTATGCTTAGCCTGCTCTTTTTCCTTAGCAATACTCTGGCCTACTAAGTAGGCAGGCAGTGCTCCTCCGGCAGCCCATAATAGATTATCAGCAACCCCTGCAGTCTTGCCCATACAGAACCTAAAAGCTGTAGATACTTTTTTTTCTGATGATCTATGAGCTACTTTATCAAGTAGCTTTTTATACTGATAAGGTACCGACATTTTATTACGCCAAACTTCCTAGGATGTTAATAGCGTGTTGATAGCCAACCTGTGCTCTGTTTTCAGCAGCAACTTTGATCATCTGGCGACCTTCTTGGATCCCCGCCCTTAAGGCGTGGTTGGCTATCTTGACAGTCTCATTATACCCCTGTTGTAATGCGGCTGAGGCAATTTTTGTAGTCTCATCGTAGCCCTGTGAGTAGGCAGTCCGGGCTAACTTATTTAACTCTGTAGTAGTCTCGCGGTAGCCTAACTCCATAGCTTGTTTAATAAGCACCTCGTCTACATCGCCACCACCAAAACTAGCTACTTTAACCCCATTGGCATCATGCTCGTTCATACGAGTTAGAAAACCATCACACACCGCAGCCCCATACATTTCAGCTTCTTTTACCAGAGCTAGTTGCTCTGCATCAGCTAGTTTTTGAGCTATCTTAATGAGATCTTGGGAAGGAGCTTGCCCTGAGGAAGAGTAAGACGCTGTCTTATCCATAGATAGAGCTGCGTCTAAGGCATTCTCCAAGCTAGAGCTATGGGATTGCTGTACTGCAGCAGCAGTTTTAACCTGCTCGTTACCAGGATTTTCTGATAGAGCGTCAATAATAGATGATAGTTCCATATCTAAGTCTCCGTTACTTTTTTGACTAGAAAGTTGTTAAATCTTAATAAATTTTTAGTAGACTGCCAATTAAAGCTGTCTGTTCAGCGATAGTAATGTTAGCGCGGCCCAGGGTTTAGATTCCCAATACCTATATCCAAGAGAAGTCTCAGACACTAGAGAAGCCAACTTAGTATAGCTAGGATTATCTTCAGCCTCTAGTATGCTCGCTATATATACTGCGTAGGAAGTAGAAGCTACCTTGTCTACATAAGGAATACTATACTTATTTCTGACTAGGACCACAGGCTGTGTGCCAGAAGAAGCTAGCTTAGTATATCCAAGGGCATTCTGTAAGATATCTTTATCACCCCAACCTCTAGCGGGTAGGTATTTAGACATCTTTTCCTGTATATCAGAGTCCACTTCCTCTGAACCAGAGGGAGCTATGCCTTGATATATAAGATCTTCTGCCATATCAGGATGCTTAGCTAATAAACTAAATATATCACCTTGCAGTGATACTAGATTTTGAGCTAGCCCTTTAGGGGCTTTAGAGCCAGTTAGCTTTATATAAACTAGATCTAAAAACTCTGGCGTGGCTAGGAATATACCCATAGAAGATAAACTCTTCAGTACTTTAGGCATACTAAATCCACTCAGATAACTCTTATCCTCATCGGTAACCTCGGTAAAGGAATTACGCAACTTAGGGACAACCGTTTTTAGCCATTGCCTATTAAGAGAGCTATCTGCCCCTGAGCTATCAGGCTTAAACCCTACTCCAACTCCAGACACTAGTTTCTCTATCTCAGCAGCTTTGTTTAGGTACTTAGCTAAGGTAACCCTAGCGGCTTGTTTCTCAGCTAGCCAAGCAGAGCTAGGTCCGACCTCTTCGTCGGAGGCTACTTTCTTAAGCATGTACCCAGTTTTATCTGCGGGTCTCCAAACTATAGAGATATCAAAGAACTTAGGATTTGGGTTATCAGCCGCTACTATTCGTCCGTCAGGGTATATCTTATTAAGTTCATTCCTGAGATGAGTACAGTACTGAGCTCTAGTAGGGGCCTTGTTACCGCATATACTACATACGTCGTATTTTATTTTACAACCCATAGAGACTGCCACTGATCTACCTGAGTTGACCTTCTCCACAATATCTGGAGCTTTAGCATTATCTATCTCTAGTATAAGCTCCACTCTATGCATATCTGGGTTATAGAAGCTCTTTACTACTTTACCATAAGACTTAGCGGGATCTTTATTAACATGTGACTTATACACATGCGCATTAGTCTCAAAGGTCTTATGTGTCTTTATTAGCTCTGATTCCCTAAAGGCATCACCGTTTCTATTGGGGCCGTAGAATTCACTGGCTCCCATAGCAAGTACCAATATATAGGTTTTGCCAGTAGTGGGCTGTATGCGCGTGGACCACTCAGAAGCCTCTGATGCTACTTTTGAATTAAAATCTAATAGTTGAACTGTAGGTTCTAACCCATTACTTCCTCTGAAGTACTCATCTAATTGAAGTTCTTTAGCTAACATACTACTTCACCATCCTCTTTAAAGAAGCAAATCTGTTATTAAGGAAGCTATATGGTCTGTACTTATAGAAGACATTTTGGATAACTCTTCATAAGTATCTGAATCATCAGCCTGTGCCATGGCAGTCTCTAAGACCTCTTTGGCATTAATAGCATTCTCTAGTTCTTTAGCAGGAGACTCTATCTCTTTACTAGGACTAGAATTATTACTGGCTCTAGTTGCTAGTATAGCACCTACAGTAGCTGCTGCTACTCCAGGTATAGCCCACATCTTAGAATCGAAGTCATCGCTAGCCTTATTAAGAGTATAGTTAGCAGCCAAGGCTGGGACAGCTGTTATACCTGCACCAGTAAGTAAGGCGTTGCGCATGGACATAGCCTCCTTTTTCTCTTCTTCTTTTTCTACGACTTCTTCAGAAAAGTTCTCAAGATCTTCCACACTCTTATTCTTAGCGATAGCTGACATAACTGACTGTCCTAATTTAATAGATTCGGACACCAGTTGTGAGTTAACGCCGTCTAGCTCTATAACAAAAGCTTTTTTCTGAAACGAAGTAGCGCAGCTATCCGCATAAGTAGACGCCTGTTTACTACGGTAGGCTAGTTTGTATAGTATAGGAGCTTTTGCTCTAACCTGCCTTAACATCAGTTAACCCCCTATAGTATCAACTGCATTTATAGCAGAGGCTATAGCTTTGTTAACGTGTCGTTGGTAATAGGCTTTTTTAGCTATAAAACCTACAGCACTATCTAGACCAAAGTCTTGTATACCTGTTCTAGCCTCTGCTACCTTATGCAATTGTCTGTTATTACGTAGGGCTATAACCTGAGGTGGGATTAAGTTTTTTATATCTTGATCATTCATTAACCTGCATCCAATCCTTTACCACCGAGTCTAGCCTCGGCTTTAGCGAGCTCTCCTATTGTTACTGGATCTAGACCACCTTCGTGAGCTATACCCTGCCGCAGAAAGCTCTTAACGGCATCTCTATATTTAGTCATCCTAGGTGCTACATCTACCATTGTATTAAACAAACTAGCTACATGGTCAGGGTCAGCTTCTCTAAGCATCTCATCTGACTCCATAAGGTCCCTAAGAACTGCCTGCTGGGCTGGCTTATGCACCATCTTCTTGTAGCTCTTACCTATGTCTGATACAGTCTCGTTAACAAAGGAGTTAGCTATATCACCTATATTCTTAGTCATAGAGGAGGCTAACAACTCATCAGCTTGTACACGATCTAGTACCCCTGATATACCGGGGTTTAAAGTACGATCTAGTTTATAAGACTGGGTGTCTGCAGGCCTCTTAGCAGTACCTAAGGCAGTGTTAGCTACGTTATTAAGCATAGCACCCCCAGTAGCCATACCAGCCAAAGACATAAAAGGATGTTTGTCTACTGTGCTGGCTAATGCTTTACCAACACCACTGGTAAATCCTACCTTTTCTCTAAAATCTTGATTACGCAAGGCTTTATCTAGGTAATTAGACATATTAATACCCTGCACTATCTAGGCGTTTAAGCCCACCGTAATACCGTTTATGCTGGTCTACTAGGTTTATGATAGAAGACAGTTTGGTTAGGTTGGAACTATGAGTGCCGTCAGTTATATGCCTATCTTTAAGCAAATAGGCTTCTTGAGGACTTAGTTTTCTAGCTATCTTAGATAAGCCTAGCCTGTTTCTAACTAGCTGTAGGCCAGGTATAGCCTCATTACCATACATCGAAAAAGCATCTGTTTCAAAGGACGCATGTTTCTCTTGGGTATATATACCCCTATAGCTAAGAGCTATCTCGTCGGCTATATCTTCGGCTTGGTAATTACAGTCTGCTATTTTTGTAAGCAAGGACTCCTTAATTTGATACTTAGTATGGGAATTCAAGCTAGCTGTTTTCTCAGTGCTTTGTAAAAAGAATCCTTCGCTGTAGCTAGCTGCTTTCTCAGTAGAAGGCTCTAGCTCCGGCATGGGCATATTCTCATCATCTATAGTATCGTGTAGACCTGCATTAGGATCCACGGATATAGTTATAGAAATGCTTGGGGCTTTATCTGAAGCACTAGAGCCACTAGCTAAAGCTTCGTCTATGACTTTATCTGGATTAGCAACATCAAATTCAACCATACGCTGATTACCATCTTTAGACTTAAACTCATTTAGAAAAGTAGTAGTATTAGAGGCCTCAACAAGGCGCTTTATCTGCTCAGGATTCATCTGATTATCTTTAGCTATTTTTACAATACTCTCGTGTAGCGGAGTACCTTCTCTAAATTGCTCAGCTGCCCTAAAGCTCATACTTTCAATATCGTGCCTTGAGAAACTAGGCATGTTACCCCCTTACTTCGGAACTAATATCTTTAATGCTAACAGTAGTATCAGTTTTTACTAACTTTAATCTTAGTGATTCTACTGATAACTCACCACCTGTCTGTTGTGTAGTCATAGAATCTAGAGTTCTTAGTACCTGTGGTACCCAAGCCCTAGACTCCTTAGCTTTATTACTGTCTATGGAGAAAGGCTTATGTTCTCTAGCACGCCAGTAGGCATCTTCTAAGATATCATTATTTATATCTTGTGTCAGCAGTTGTTCTGATAAATTAAGAGACATCTTCCAAGCTATATACCTATCCCCTAAACTGAAGGCGCTACGCATTAAAGCTTTATAGTTAGCCTCTACACTACTAGTCTCAGGTAAACTATCTATAAAATCTTTCATAACCAATTTATTAGGGAACACAGATATGTCGAAGAATAGCTTGCTGAAGTATAGTATACTACCCTCACTGCTATCTATATATTGAGATATTCTAGGGGCATCCGCACCAGATATTAGTAGACTAGATAATATAGAGCGGGACTGAGGTAGGTAGTACATTAAGTAGGCTTCTTCCAGCTCAGAATTAGGGGAGTAGTTATCACCACCCTCTAAGAACTGGTGCATACTAGCAGTATACTCGCAGGTATTAGCCAAAGGGTTACCTGTCTTCATAGCTTTCAAACATAAGTCTAATCGCCAAGCAGGTGATTTTATGAAAGTAGGCCTAGGTAACATCACTAACTCCTTAACCTATTGCTCCCTCAGGTAGAGCAGACATTCTCTTCTGGGCATGTACTGAGAGTATTATATCCCCCAATCCACCAAGAACTTTCCTTAAGTTCTCCTCTAATGCTGCAAACTCATCTGGTCCTAATTGCTCTAAAAGAGGGGCTTCTCTAAGCTGTATAGATACTAGTATCCTAGCTACGCTATCCATGGCTTTTTCTACTGAAGGTAACTCGTTGGCTACTGCCTCATTGAATGGATTAGCTGAAATTAGCTGAGCAGTTGCGGCTGAATCAAACATCTCTTGATCACCCAAACCAGCTGCGGCCTCCATCATCTGGGGTCCTTCAGGTGGCATACCGCCAGGAGGTGGCATACCGCCAGGAGGTGGCATACCGCCAGGAGGTGGCATACCGCCAGGAGGTGGCATACCGCCAGGAGGTGGCAT
>Ga0315320_10004261_pt1 | contig 11726 bp, 7 predicted proteins | sample M140m21515metaG_FD_203458 | JGI IMG/M metagenome (GOLD analysis project Ga0315320, IMG submission 203458) | Ammonia-oxidizing marine archaeal communities from Monterey Bay, California, United States - M1 40m 21515 | ecosystem: Environmental > Aquatic > Marine > Coastal | place: USA: California...
CAAAAAGTCGCGTCGCTCGTACAGATACGTCGAGCACCCACCTCTCTCGCTAATGATGACTACAAGAGCCTCAGGCAAAGCGGCACAGAATGCGGCACACTCAGCGTCGGTCAGCAGCCATCACAACCAACGGGATCAAAAGAAAACCCCGCAAACGCGAACACTACAAACAAACCAGTACGCCCGGAGGGATTCGAACCCCCAACCCTCGGTTCCGAAGACCGATGCTCTATCCAATTGAGCTACGGACGCATTGCCTTTATTGTACCAAGCGCGGGCTGAGTCTGCGATGGGCTATTCGTAAGGTTCAAGACCAACTTCATTCGGCATCGTTTTGGGGGTTAAGTTGACCGGATCTGTTTTGTGAGGCACCATATAGACTAGGCGTTTTTTCTCTTGCCTTACGGGCATGCTACCGCTTTTATCCAACGTTTTTTTGCCATGTCTAATGTTACCCTTCGGGTGCTCCACGGTGCTGATCGAGGGAAAATTTACAGTGACGTTGGCACCCCTATTACTGTCGGACGGGAGGAGGGGAATACGATTCAGCTCAATGATGAACGAATTAGTCGTTATCATCTAAAACTTCAAGCTGATCACGCAAAAATTGTGTTAACAGACCTCGACAGTACGAATGGAACAAAAGTCAATGGTGAGGAAATTCATGTTCGCATAGTACGCGATGGTGATATGATAGCGGTCGGTCGATCAGTGTTATTGATTGGTTCGCATAGTGACATAGATCGTCGTATTGCTGATATTGCTTCGAAAATGCCTGGTGATGACCAAGGTCGTGCTCGTGCAATGCAGGAGCGGCTAGAGCGTGCTTCAAAGCATCAATCAGACATTATCGAAGATCTTGGTGATGCGAAGTTGCCGCTGCTGCCGAGCGGCCCACCGCCTCTGCCTGAGCAGTTGAGTCCTGCACAGTCAGCGGAACTCTGTGAGTTGCTTGATTATGTTCAAGCTATACTAAGAGAAACAATGGACGGGGCAGTAATGCGTCCTGGGCATGAAAAAGTTGAAATAGATTTCGCACCATGGCAGGGTCTTCTCGATCTGCAGGCAAGTCTTGCTGAAATGTTGAGGCAAATTGGTGAACCTGCGTCGGACTAAGTTCATTTTCAGGAAATTTTTATTTAAATAGCCTCCTCGCGACGCCCATGGAAGAGCACGCTGATGGAAACAGACATATCAAAATCATTTACTCATCTTCATTGCCACAGCCACTATAGTTTGCTGGATGGCGCGAGTTCTATTGATCGGCTCGTCCATCGTGCGAGTGAACTCGGGATGAACTCTTTAGCAATTACTGATCATGGAAACTTGCACGGCGCATTAGAGTTCTACAGTAAAGCCAAAAACGTTGGCCTGAATCCTATCATTGGCTACGAGGCATATATCGCACCAGGTAGTCGGTTTCAGAAGGATTCAGGAAGCCAAAAGGAGGCAAGCTATCACCTCACATTACTCGCCCAAAATCGTACTGGGTTTGCGAATCTCTTGAAGCTTGCAACCAAAGCATCGCTTGAGGGGTTTTATTTCAAGCCGCGTATAGATCGAGAGATACTCGCAGCTCACTCAGAAGGATTGATCTGTCTTTCAGGATGTCTTTCTAGTGAATTCAGCCGGGCACTCATAGGATCATCTCGTGAGCAACAGGAGTCACTCAATCAGGGACGTCAGGTAGCAGGTTGGTTTCAGAAGCTTTTTGGTGATCGTTATTTTATTGAGGTTCAGGACAACGGGCTGGATCTGCAGCGGCAAGTGACTGCAGCCGCAATCGATCTCTCAAATGAAATGGGTATTCCGCCTGTTGCTACTTGCGATTGTCACTACGTAAATCGTGAAGATGCTGAAGCTCAAGATATTTTGCTTTGTGTGAACACGGGTCGATTTCGGAATGATGCATCGCGCATGCGAATGGATTCAACGGAATTTTATCTGAAGAGTCCCTCGGAAATGTATGACTCGTTTACTGAGCATGATAGACAGTGGGTAAATAACGCGGTTGGGATGAGTCAACAAATTGCTGACTCGGTCTCTATTGAATTAGAGCTAGGCAAGCGTCATTTCCCTGGCTTTGACCTTCCATCAGGAACAACGGCTGCCGATGAGCTAAAGCGACTCTGTGTAGATGGACTGAGGGCACGGTATGCAGCAACAGGCAAGCGATGGCGTGATGTCCCTGGTGGCGAGCTTCAATCGAATGTTGTAGAGCGTTTGGAAAGAGAACTTGATGTAATCAATACGCTTGGTTTCGCCAGTTACTTTCTCATTTGCTGGGACTTTGTTCGTCATGCTCGAGAGAAGGGCATTCCTGCCTCAGCGAGAGGGAGTGGCGTCGGTTCGCTGGTTGCTTATTCGCTCTATCTATCTCATGTTTGCCCGCTTGAGTACGATCTGCTCTTTGAGCGTTTTCTTGACGTGAGTCGTCTTGAAGCACCTGATATTGATATAGATTTTTGCAAGCAGAGACGTGGTGAGGTCATTGACTATGTAAAGCAGAAATACGGTGAAGCAAACGTTGCACAGATTGGAACTTTTGGGACGCTTGCTGCTCGGGCAGCAATTCGAGACGTTGGTCGCGCTCTTGGGATTTCGATACCGCAGGTTGATAAGATTGTTTCTCTGGTGCCGGATCAACTTGGTATTTCCTTAGCGGAGGCAACTGCTCCGGGATCCCAACTCGCGGAGGCCTGTGAGGCTGATTCTCAGGTTCGTGAGCTTGTTGACCTGGCGAGTCGTATTGAGGGGCTTGCCCGTAATGTGGGTACACATGCTGCAGCAGTCGTTATCGCTGATCAGCCACTGTTCGAGTACGTGCCGCTTCAAAGAGTGACTGGGAAAGAAGAAGTTATTACGCAGTGGTCAATGGGAGATGTCGAACGAGCCGGTCTGATGAAAATGGATTTCCTTGGTCTTCGGTATCTCACAATTGTTACGAAGACGCTCGAAATCATTGAACGAACGCGAGGAGAAAATCTAGATCCATTGGCGTTTCCCCTAGATGATGCTGAGACTTTTGCGCTTCTTTGTCGCGGAGAAACGAAGGGTATTTTTCAACTAGAGAGTGGTGGCATTCGCGACCTCTTGCAGCGAATGAAGCCGGATCACTTTCTAGACATTGTTGCAGTGAATGCTTTGTATCGCCCAGGTCCACTCGAAGGTGGCATGGTTGACGATTACGTCGCAGTCAAGCATGGGCGTCAGCAGGCAGAGTATCCGCATCCTGTTATGAAAGATATTCTTGAAGAAACTCATGGTGTCATGGTTTACCAGGAGCAGGTGATGCGAATTCTGGAACGCCTTGGCGGTATTGAGTTGTCGAGTGCGTATACATGCATTAAGGCAATCAGCAAGAAAAAGTATGAAACCATTGCGGCATTTCGTGAGCAATTCGTTGTGGGGGCTGAAGAAAAAGGTCTTTCAAAAACAGAGGCTGCGAATCTCTTCAGTCTTATTGAAAAATTTGCTGGATACGGATTCAATAAAAGCCACTCCACAGCATATGCGCTTCTAGCGTGGCAGACGGCGTATCTTAAAACGCACTATCCGACTGAGTTTATGGCCGCCTTACTCACTGGTGATATTCCAGCCCGAAACTTTAAAAAGAAAGATTCGGTCGTCGAGCACTTAGAAGACTGCCGGCGGATGGAAATTCCGACCAATTCGCCAGATGTCAATACGTCTGAAGCCGAGTTTGCAGCAAAAGAAGGCGAAATCTTATTTGGTCTTTCGGCCATTAAAGGGTGTGGCAAACAGGCGGCAGAGGCCATAGTGCATGAGCGTGTGCGAAATGGCGATTACCGAGATCTTTTTGATCTCTGCGGAAGAGTTGATGGTTCTGTAGTGAACAAGACGGCACTGGAAAATTTGACAAAGGCTGGAGCCTTGGACAGTCTGCTTGGTCAACAGGAGCATAGAGGAGCGTTATTTGCTGGCATTGAACGGGCGATTTCTTCTGGAGCTGCAAGGTTAGCAGACCGCCGAAGTGGACAGAAAAATTTGTTTGCAGCCTTCGAGGATGCCGAGCCGGAAGAAGAAGCAGCTGCCGTTCTTCCTGAGGTGCCACCGTTTACAGACTTCGAGATGCGTTCGTTTGAAAAAGAAGTGTTGGGTTACTACGTCCACAGTCACCCGTTGGCAGAGTACAAGTCTATTCTGCAGACGGTATGTACTCATGGTTCAATGGATGTAGGAAATGCTAACCCGCGAAGTGAGGTTGTGATGGGTGGCCTGATTGGGTCACTTAAGTTATCAAATACAAAACAACCAAGACCAGGGGCAACATATACCCGTTATGGGATGTTTGATCTTGAAGATATGCAAGGGCTTGTTCGGAGTATCTGTTGGCCGGAGGAGTATGCAAGGCTCGGTGAGTCGCTCTCCCAAGATGCGGTAGTAGTTGTTGCTGGAACAGTCGACAGACGTGCGGGTAGTGAGGAAACAAATCTTATTATCAACGATGTCATCCCAATTGCAGAAATCTGGAATCGGCCAGTCAAGTACATACACCTCAAAATATCTGAAAAAAAACACAATTGTGAAGTTCTTGATCAACTTAAAGGGTCAATAACACGCCATGCGGGCGAGACACCAGTCCGCATGATCATAGAACTGCTCGATGGGAGACGTGCATTGCTGGACGTAGATGGGCAGAGGGTAAAGTGGTCGGGTGAGCTACTGGACGAGATCGAGAGTTTGCTCGGGGCTGGGTCGGTTCGTGTGCAGACATCATTTGCTGGAAACCGGCAAGATAATCGCAATTCCAAGAAGCGGCGGACATTCCAAAAGTCGTGATTCTGCTGTGTCATTTGATGAGATAAGATCATCGTTCAGATTCCATCCTCGAGATCAGAAGCTGCTTTTTTGTGTGGTGAGAGTTGCTTTGCGACGCAGTAAAACGCTGTTTCTCTGAAAAAGCTCGCATTGCTCTGGGCTTTATTGCGGACTACTCTTTCGTAGTCGGGAATCTTCGTGTGGTCCTGACTGCTCAAAATCGTTTCCTGTTATTTCCTAAGAGGGAGTTTTCTATGCAAACTCTTATCCGCCGCGTGTCACGGATTTTTGTTTCCCTCCACAATCTTTGCCTCGCTTGTGCTCTGATTTGTGCAATATTCTTTCCGGCTTCAGTCAACGCCCAACAGCAGGGCGGCGGACAGCAGGGCGGCGGACAGCAGGGCGGCGGACAGCAGGGCGGTGGACAGCAAGGCGGTGGACAGCAGCAAGGTGGCGGACAGCAAGGCGGCACCGGTAGCCAGGCGGGAGGTTCAGGTGTTGTTGTTGACCCTCAAGGGGTGCTACGAGTTCTGGCTATGTCAGATTCAAACCTCAGCAGAATCCGCCAGCAATCGAGCGTCGAGAAACTTCCCAGAGATCTTCGTCGTCCCTCGGAATTACGAAAAATTGCCTTAAGTCGACTCGAAATAATTCTTACTGAATCTCTTGAGTCAGGTGATGGACTTCCAGATGAAATAATGAACCTCGCCGGTCTAACACAGATACGATACGTCTTTGTTTATCCAGCAACTCCCGAGAAGCCCGGAGAGATAGTTCTTGCTGGCCCTGCGGAGCCTTGGGCAGAAGATAATTTTGGTCGATCAATTGGCATGAAGTCGGGGGCACCTATTGTTCAGCTTGAAGACTTAGCAGCTGCACTGCGGGTTTTTCCACCAGGTCAGCCATCAGATACGTTGGTCGGCTGTTCGATAGACCCAACACAAGAAGGCTTGGCTAGTATGCAGGCCTATCTTCAGCGCATCGGAACAGTGAATCCGCAAGGAACCGAAGGCAGTATAGTGCGTGGCCTGCGTGAGGCTCTTGGCCCACAGACAGTCACAGTGCAAGGTGTTTCGCCTCATACTCATTTTGCGCAGGTTCTCGTTGAGGCAGACTATCGCATGAAACTCATCGGCATCGGTCTCGAGAAACCACCAGTTAGGATGAGTACATGGATTGATCTCACTTCAGCAGGAAGCGTTGCAAAAAATGCTTTACAGCGATGGTTCTTTACTCCCAACTATGAGTGTCTCAAAGTGAGCGAGGATGATCTGTCAATTGAACTTGTTGGTGATGGGGTGAAGCTCATCGGGGCTGACGAGATGGTTTTACCTGATGGTCGTAGAATAAGCTCTCAACAGCCGAGTCGTGCTAGTAAGTTATTTACTCAGGCTTTCACCTTAAAATATTCTGATATCGCAAGGCAGCATCCGGTCTATGCTCAATTGAAGACCCTAATTGATTTAGCCGTTGTGGCAGCGTACCTTCAGGAATACGGTGCGTATGAGAGTACTGAATGGGCAGCAACTGGTCTGTTGAGCGAAGGGGTGTATCCGATCGAACGGTTTGTTGCTCCACAAAAAATTGATTGTGCAGTGAATGCAGTTCGACGAGGTAGTCGATTGCTTACTCCAATTGGTGGTGGCGTTGTCATCACGCCACGGGAATCATTTGCACAAGAAAACTTGCAAATTGACGAGAATGGCACGCTCTACGAACAGCACGACAGTCTGAAAATTCCAGCGGATAGCTGGTATTGGGATTAAGCATGTCTTTGCCGAGGGCATTAAAACTGCCAGATTATGTCAAAGCCGGCGTAGAACTGTGCGAGTTGGTTACCGCCAGTTCCCACTCCTTGTCCTAGGGGTTTGCCGTATGGGCGGGGTGTCGAAGCACTGTTCGGTGAAAACCAGTCATATCGAATTTCAGGGCGTATCACCCAGTTATTATTTGGGTACCAGTTTAACCCTAATGTTAATTCCCAGAATGTCCCGTCGAATCCCTCTGCCCAGAAGCCTGGGTTATCTGGCTGCCCCTCATTACGGAGTGGAGCAGAAACAATGTAGCCGTTGTTATCACGGAAATATTCAAGGCGAACGCCTCCCTCCCATTGAGGACTGAATTCCCAAAAGAGATAGTTTCCGAATGAATACCACTGAGCCGTCCCGGCTTGTTGACCAACATTTCCAGGGGAAACATTTGCATTGAACTGCCATGCATTGTCATTTTGGAAGACATAGATGAGCCGATCACTTAGTCGGTTGGTATACACAGTACTGACCAATGTTCGATTGCCCACAAGTGAACCGTCTGCAGGATCTCTGCTAATTGTTGAGATCTCATTGCCACTTGTCGTCATGATCGAGAGAGTTTGTGTTTCATCACTACTTTGGATGTTTATTCCTCCAAGAAAACTCGAGGTGTCACTCGCTCCAGGGTAGTCGGGATTGAGAATACGAAATGCTCCAGTTGTGGGCTGCCCATCAAAGAAGTTATTCCAACCTGTTGTAATACCTGAGAAAAAAGTGGTTTGATCTGTTGGTTGCCACGATCCTAGAAAGCCGGTAAATGTGAATGGTGAGAACTGCATTGCGAATGAGTGTGAATAAAAGAAGTTTCCGATCGCAGGAACTTCTTCAAATCCAAGAATGCTGTAAAAGTGTCCAAATCGGAGAGTAACGTCATGATACGCAACGTCTGCGTAGAATTGAGGCAGTGCTAGCCCATAGTCTTTTGAAAATCCCCAAGATGCAATATTTTCAATTCCAAGTGGTTGGAGTGGTTCGGCATCGAGGCCAAGAGCGGTGGTATAGAAAAAGTCGGTGCCAAACAAAATGTCTACCCGGCCTCCAAGGTCCCAGCCGGTTTCTGCGTCAGTTTCATTCTCTACCACAAAGTACAGTTGGTTGAGTTGTCCTTGCCAGCTTCTATCTCCAAGGGTGATGGGGCCGTTGAATGGAGCGCCCCAATTATTTGCGCCCAGCCCATACTCAATCCAACCGTAGAGGTAGATTTCTTGACTTTTAAGACCGGGTAAATCAAGGCGTCGGTCTGGGCCACTTCTATAATCAGTTCTTTCCCATGCCTCGCGTGTGTCTTCCGGTCGTACATCAGATTGTGGAGGTGGCTGTGCATAAAGTACGGTAGCTGCGATACCGGTAGTCATGAAAATCACACAAGAAAATTTGACGAGATTCCTGCCTTTCCATGTCACCATTGCAGACACCCTACGTCGAGGCTGTGGTCCGATCGCCACTGTTCTTCCTCAAGATCGTTGTCATTCGGAAGATTCCACTAGGCCGGCAAAAAAGTCCGGTATGTAATCCGTAGACTGCCCATCTTCTAACCCCGTGGGAAACTACTTTCGGAGTTGGTCTTTTAACAATAATACGCATTTTTTCTCCGCTTGATCGTAGTTTTCGTTATGGCATTCCTCGAGGAGAGATGTGAGGATTTTTTCTAGCTCGGGGGTCACAGTTCCAGTGGCTTTTGCTTGATCAATTGCTTTTTCGACCGCATCAAGTCGTTTTTTACTTTTGGTATTGGCTGCTGTTCGTATGCCTTGAATGAACTTAAGTTGTTCTATGGAAAACTGTGGATATGGCTTCCCGCACCCACTCAGAAGTAAGAAAAACAAAAGGAATACTAAAACGCTGAGTTTTGAGTGAGCCGATATTCCAGCGCGCATCACCAATCTCCTGATGTGACCACTTCACCATCAGCAACACTGGAAACAGCACGCCAGACGTCTTGATTAATAAACTCTGAAACGAACCGCACTGAGCCATCACCATTAACAACGTTGGCACCTCCTGGATGGTCTGAGTACATTTGGCATACGTGACTTGCGGGGCTGTTGGGCGGGTGAATTACTTCGTATCCGTAGAGATCAGTCTCAGCCGCTGCGGGTCCACTGTGTACAAGGACTAGGGTTGCTGCATAGTCTGCCGCTGTTCCAATGCGGGTTGCAAATTTTGGTGTAGGGTGACTTGCTCCACCCGGTACAATACCTGCCCAAGATTTTTCAGAAAGACTTGAAGTATGCTCTCCCAAAAAAACAGTTGTTGACATGCCATCGGTCACACTCCTATGACGAGTAGTAGAATTTCGGTACAGAGGTCCATTCGCAATTTCATCCCAAGATGAAGATGCAGGAAACATTCCCCACGGTTCTTCATGTCCGGAATTCGCAACATAGTGTGACCGTCCAAGTTCAATTCCAGCCGCAAGCGGATTTCCCCCTATGTCTTTGACTACAAAAGATTCCCTGTCTCCAGCAGCAGAAGGGCATAGGAAGAATTGGAATTTTTGAGATACAAGGTTTCGGTTAGCTGGGTGAAGAATTCCCTGGCTTGGATCACTCACACCTGCAAATTGACCTGATACGGATGCCTCTTCAATATATGGAGCTAACTGGAGCCCCCATCCTGTACCGGGGGCGGCATCGAGTGTGCTGTTGTCACGATCATTTCGCGAGGTGTCACAGAGGTATCCTGCAGGAAATACTCGTTTGCCTGATTCATGACTGTGCATAGCGAGCATAAGTTGTCGCAAATTGGAGCCGCACTGCATTCTTCGAGCGCTTTCTCGGGCCTGCTGTACGGAAGGCAAAAGAAGGCCGACAAGTACGCCAATGATCGCAATAACAACAAGTAGTTCGATGAGCGTGAAACCCAGGCGTTTCATGAGATACCTAGTAAGTGCGTGAATGAATAGTCGAGCATTTAGACTAATCAAAAAAAAAGTTTTGACAAGTCAAAATGTGAAGAAGTGCATATCGATACAGAAGTTCAAACTTTTCTACGAGACAACCTCAGCGATGTCCGAGAAGCCACGCTAAAAGACCCTTTTGCAGGTGCATCCTATTTGCAGCCTGTGTGACAACGACACTCTGCCTCCCGTCGATAATATCGTCAGTCACTTCCTCGCCTCTGCGTGCCGGGAGGCAGTGCATGAAGGCGGCATCCGGGCAATTTGACATGAGTTTGGCGTTAACCTGAAAGGGGCCGAATGCCTCCTGACGAATGGCTCGCTCTTTCTCCTGCCCCATGCTCGCCCACACGTCGGTGTAGACAGCAATTGCATCTTTGACTGCAGCAACTGGGTCCTCCGTCTGCTCTATTTGTGCTCCAGGCGCTATCGTCATTATTCGTTGCTTAAAAGATTCATCAAATTGATAATTTCTTGGGGCAGCGAGAATAAAACGCATGCCAAGCAAGCTGCATGCTACCGCAAGTGATCGAGCAACATTGTTTCCATCACCGACGAAGGTAAATGTGAGCCCGTCAAGTCGACCGACATGTCGACGGAGTGTGTAAAGATCTGCAAGTGCTTGACATGGATGACTAAAATCACTGAGTGCATTGATGACAGGTACACTTGAATGTTCTGCGAGTTGCTCAATCGTAGAATGTGATTTCGAACGACAAGCAATGCAATCAACATACTCACTAAGAACTCGACTAAAGTCTTCAACACTTTCTCGAGTTGTTGCAAATCCGGTGTCTTCTCCCAAAAAAAGGCTTGATCCGCCAAGGTGCACCATTGCGGTTTGAAAACTAACACGCGTTCGAAGACTCTGTTTTTCGAATACAAGTGCGAGAACACGGCCAGGAAAGAGTGCATCACGAATACCGGCTTCATATTTCGTTTGGAGATCTTGTGAAATCGAAAAGACGCCCTCTATCTCCTGCTGGGTGAGATCTTCTACAACTAAAAAATTACGCATTAAGACACCATCGAGCTTGGGTGAATGTTGTGCAGTTTGGTTTCTGCCTTAAAAGTAAGTCACGCATTATTTTCTACTGGCAACGTCGAGAATAGCGTCTGTGAGTATCTGACATCCTTCTTCAATTTCAGCTTTGGTTACGGTCATTGCTGGAAGAAGCCGTATCACATTGCCTTGCGTGCAATTTACAAGCAGGTGCCGATCAAGGCAGGCTTGTACAACTGCGGTACCATCAATAGAAAGTTCAATACCGATCATCATTCCTTGGATTCTAATATCACTCACACAGTCACATTTACTTTTCAATGTATTAAGTTGATTATGAAAAAGTTCTGCAGCTTTTTCGACATGACTCAGTAAGTTCTGCTCCTCAATCATTTGTATTGCAGCTATACCTGCCGCCGCGGCAATAGGATTGCCCCCAAAAGTTGCAGCATGCATACCCGGTCGTAGGTGTTTTGCTAGTTCAGGCGACGTAAGCATAGCACCACCAGCAATGCCGGCACACAAGCTTTTGGCTAACGTCATCACATCCGGGGTCACATCTGTATGTTGATAACCAAACCACTTGCCAGTTCTTCCACAACCAGACTGAACTTCATCAAAAACAAGTAGCAGGTCGTTGTCATCAGCAATCTTCCGAAGCCCTCTCAGGAATTCTTTGGATGCCGGTACAATTCCGCCTTCTCCCAAGATTGGCTCGATGAGAATACCTCCGGTCTGCTCATCAACTAACCCAGCAACGGCATCCAGGTCTCCATGTGGAGCAAATTGAAAGCCCGCAACCATTGGCCCCAAACCATCGTGGTACTTAGGTTGCGCCGTGGCAGAAACACTGCCCATCGTACGGCCATGAAAACCACCCTCAAATGTAATGATTTTGTATCTTTTTCCCTCGGATCGTAACCGAACAAGTTTTATCGCAGCTTCATTGGCCTCGGTTCCGGAGTTACAGAAAAATGCCTGCCCTCCAAATGAACGCTCGGACAGGAGTTTTGCCCATGTCCCTTGAGGCTCGATATACCAGGTGTTTGGGACGTGAATCAGTTTCTCTACTTGCTTTTGCACAGCTTTGACAACTGGACCAGGGCAATGGCCTAATAAGTTACAGCCCCAGCCAGGAAATAAGTCGAGATAGCAATGTCCATCAGCGTCCCAGACGCGTGATCCTTCTCCACGCACAAGGCACACATTGAAACGTCGATAATTAGGTATG
>Ga0315320_10004263_pt1 | contig 11724 bp, 10 predicted proteins | sample M140m21515metaG_FD_203458 | JGI IMG/M metagenome (GOLD analysis project Ga0315320, IMG submission 203458) | Ammonia-oxidizing marine archaeal communities from Monterey Bay, California, United States - M1 40m 21515 | ecosystem: Environmental > Aquatic > Marine > Coastal | place: USA: California...
AAACGGTCGATCATCTCCATACGGATTGTTGCCCCGACCAGCGTAGCGATAGAAATGTCTGAGAGCCCGATCGAGAGTGTGATAGGGAACATCAGCGCCACACTCTCGCGCCAACAGAAGAAACGTAACGACGTGTGTTCCCGCTGCGTTAAGGTGCCCTTTTCCATAACCAGTCAGTGCGGACCCACGACCAGCCCAAGCATCGTTGTGCTGCGATTTCGAGGCGTTATCTACCCACTGCTGAATATTGGCAAGAATTTCTGGATCGCCGGTCCGCAGATAACATTCCGCAAGCGGAATGCCACCATAACCGATGTACCACGGGTAGGTATGCGCAGGAGCCTTCCTTGCCCATTCGCGCACGACCGCCAAATCTTTGTCATCTCCGGTTGAAAGCAGGAACAGCATTCCAATGCCACCCAAACCCTCCGTCGCTTTGGGTTGTGACAGATAGTCAGCAACCTGTCGAACAATCCGGTCACTCTTGGGGCAGTTCAGCGGCCAGGTACTGCTGTATGCACCGAGCACAGGAACCTTGACAACCACGGACTGAGATTCACCTTTGATCTCAAACCTGAGTACCCCGTCAGTTGCCTCTGCCTGTGCAAGAATTCGCCCCAGTTGGATCCGAGGATCAATGTCCTTGAGCCCCTGCCCGTTAATCGACTCAATGATCTGGCCCTTTTTCAGTCTTTCCGTCGCCGCTGCAGGTGAGCCTTCTTCGACGTTTGAAATCCGCATCACAAACGCAGGCTGGATCAAATCGATCCCCAGCCCCACAGGACCGAACCGCTTGATCGTCTGTAACGACTTTGTTTCACTCGGTCGCGTTGAGAACAGCCCTGGACCCTGATAAAAGGAACCTTCCTGCGCAACAACAGCGCTACCCACCAAGGTCATTGCAATCAAGGAGAAAAGTCTCATTTCTTTTTGTCTTCGGAATGGGGGGAATTTTTCTTGGGACGTAGACGCAGCGTTACCGTGGTCCCAACTTTGGGCAAGACGTTGGGTTTCACCTGCCACATCAAAGCGTTGTTCTGCTGCGTCTGATGCGATGGCAAGCATAGAACTTCATCGCCGAATGTTGCAATCGAAATGACGTTACCACTCAGATCTGCAAGATACTGCTTTGGACCGACCCCTGCATCTCGCAATCGCGATCCGGCAAATAGAAACACCTTGGAAAATACAGCAGGATTCCCGACGTTTTGCTTCGCGTTCTCACCGGGATTTGACCGGACATCACCGCTCACCTCATCCAAGCGGCCGGTCGACCGCACAACAAAATCACAAATGGGCTTCTCAATCGGTTTACCATCTGAATTTTTCACGACCAGCATGACCTCGACCGGGTCACCGCTAGGTGAAAAATTCACCCACCGCTGGTTATCTTCGTCAACCAGCTTTCGCATTTCCGGATGTCCGTTATCTGCCCCCAGTAACAAAAGAGCGGTGTGGATGTGCAGCGCTTTACTGGAAACCGAGACAATCGACTCGTGTTCCTTGCTTCCCTTTGTGCAAGCGATCAATTCCAGATAGCCAGCGTCCAGACAAATTTTTGCTTCCAGATCTACGCATTGATTTTTGAAATCCACCACCAGGCCCGGCAACGCAACAGGTTTGCGAACTGACTTCGCCGCGGGTTCATCGGAGCGGACCGTGGGCGCGGTCAACAACACGATGGAAACGAAAGCGAGAATCTTGCAGGAAATGGTTTTCATCCATTCGCCGGTGAACAAATCACCACAGGTAGGACTACACAGACAGGCAAAGCCATTCGTTGTCAGTTTACCGCGTATAAAACTCGTTTTTGCGAAAATCTGCCCCGTTTATGAGATTGATTTTAGAATGACTCAACCACTGGCAAGAAACAGAAAATTGGTCTGCCACATGCAAGCACGCGACCTCTCCAAAATCGAAACCCTCTGTAAATGCCTGAATGCATGGCAGCTCTTGAATATTTCGCTGCATGATAAGTGCCCGCGAAAACAGAGCAAATCACAAACGCCATTTCGAAATCGGTAAACTGTGTTCACTCGATCATTGGTCTCACCTTGAACGATTCCTGAACATGAGAAGCCCTGAACTCAATCTCACAAACAATTATTCACATTAACCTCTCCTACCGGTAATGCATTCTCGACCGAGTCGTGCAAAATCATTTCCTGAAAACGCATGCACGAATGATGCCGGTCAGAAGTCATCCAACCTTGTCGGTGATGAGGTCACCAAAGCCATCGCTCAACGAAGATAACATCCATGAAAACATCCACGCCCGTTATTATCCAATTCCTGTTCTTCTGTGCCACATTGCTAACCCTATCCGCAACCACTTTTGCTGCAGACGACGGGAACAAGGCGGCTAACTATCCAACAACGATCGATCTGAACGACGAGATTCACCGGCAGGTGGTTGTCGATCGGGAATCGGGTCAGTATCTGGGTCACCCGACCACATGCCTGCTGGAAGATGGCAAAACAATGCTCTGTGTCTATCCGAAAGGTCATGGTCGCGGAGCAATCATTTACAAACGGAGTGACGACGGCGGCTTGACGTGGAGTGATCGGTTGCCAACACCCGCCAGTTGGTCAACGTCACAAGAAGTCCCAACAATGCACCGCGTGGTTGATTCTGCGGGCAAGAAACGGATCATCATGTGGTCTGGTCTGTACCCGGCGCGACTGGCAGTTACCGAAGACGACGGTACCAACTGGAGCGAACTCACGGCAGCCGGAGATTGGGGTGGTATTGTGGTGATGGGATTTGTCGAGCCATTGAAAACTGGCAAGGGTCATTACATGGCCATGTTTCATGATGACGGCAGGTTCTTTTCCAAAACCAGCAAGCGAACAGGCACATTCAAACTATTCAAAACACTGTCCACCGATGGCGGGCTGACATGGTCAACACCGGAAGTGGTTTACCAATCAGCCGAAATCCATCTTTGCGAACCCGGGTGCATACGCTCTCCAGATGGCCGCAAGTTGGCTGTCCTTCTTCGAGAGAATGCGAGACGCAAGAACTCACACGTCATTTTTTCAGAAGACGAAGGCAAAACATGGAGCCAACCGCGAGAGTTACCGCTATCGCTTACCGGTGATCGTCACACCGGCAAGTACTCAGCAGACGGTAGATTACTAATCAGCTTTCGCTGCAACTCGCCAGTCTCCAGCCGCAAAGAACGCCCCTTTGAAGGTGACTGGGTCGCTTGGGTAGGCACTTGGGACGACATTGTCCATGGCCGGAACGGCCAGTACTCAGTCCGGTTCAAGGACAATACGAAAGGATACGACACAACCTACCCGGGTGTTGAAGTTTTGCCTGATGACACTTTTGTTGTCACTACTTATGGGCACTGGACTCAAGGCGAAGAACCCTACATTCTCAGCATTCGCCTCAAGCTCAAAGAACTGGATCAAATGGCCAGTCAGTCAGATGATGGCCAATCAGATACAGAAAAGTGAACAGACAAACCATTGCGTGATAATGCAACACTGCCTGCGGACCAACAATCTGATTCTGGTCCGCTGTTTCGTGATGTGCACAGAGTATGTCAGAATACGATTTGCAGGATTCATCTGCCCGCTGGCGAACACCATTGCATCGCGTCAGATTTCGCTACCGCTATTTCTCCGCGCCACGAATACCTGCTGATATAATGAAACCTTACGACGCTTAGCACAACCGAAAAAAATTGAACCATGATAACCAGAATACTCGCTTGCATCCTCTGCCTCGGCAGTCTTTCGCTACAGGCTGCAGAGTCAAAAAAAGCACCCAATGTGATTTTCGTCATGGCAGATGATCTTGGGATCGGCGATCTGCAGCCAACCAATCCTGACTGCAAAATAAAAACACCTCATTTACTAAAGATGGCGCAGGAAGGAATCACATTCCTAGACGCCCATTCGCCCAGCGCCGTGTGCACTCCAACGCGATACGGGGTACTGACGGGCCGCTACAACTGGCGTTCTCGACTCGCTCGCGGTGTCCTCAGTGGTACCAGTGAGCACCTGATTCCGGCCGATCGCGCCACCGTCGCACATTTGATGCGAGAAGCGGGCTACCACACTCAAATGATCGGCAAATGGCACTTGGGTTGGGATTGGGCCAAAGTAGCCAATGCGAACGGGAAAGGAAATAAAATCGACTTCACTCAGCCCGTGAAAAACGGGCCTGACATCAATGGCTTTGATGGGTACTACGGGCACTGTGGTTCACTCGACATGCCACCGTATGTATGGGTTGATACTGGCAACATTACTGCAGTCCCGGAACGCGAGGAAGGAGTCACCAGTAAAGAAGATGCCTATGGCTGGTACCGAAAAGGACCGATCGGTCCCGATTTTAACATCGACGATGTACTACCTCATTTGTTTGAAAAGGGTCTTGAACATATTAAGACCCACGCAAAAGATGACAATCCATTCTTTTTGTACTTGCCTTTACCCGCACCACATACACCGATTGTTCCTGTTCCACCTTTCAAAGATGCGAGTGGAATGAATCCCTATGCAGACTTTGTGATGCAAGTTGACCACCACATGGGTGAATTGCTGGTGACATTGAAAGATGCAGGAATCGATGACAACACGATCGTCTTTTTCACAAGCGACAACGGTTGTTCACCCCAAGGTAATTTTCAGGTTCTGAAAGAATACGGCCATGACCCCAGCGCCGGTTACCGGGGACACAAAGCTGACATCTACGAAGGTGGACACCGCGTACCGTTCATTGTGCGTTGGCCTGCTGGTATCGATGCGGGTCAAAAAACCAACGCACTTGCGTGCCTGACAGATCTTTACGCCACAATGCGAGAACTGACAGGTCAAGCCACCGATGATCATGGTGGCGAGGACTCATTCAGCCTCATGCCTGCTTTCAAGGGCAAGTCCACTGGCAGGGAAAACCTGATCAGCCACTCCATTGGTGGCTCATTTTCGATTCGAGAGGGCGACTGGAAACTTTGCCTTGCCGCAGGCAGTGGTGGCTGGAGCGCCCCACGCGAACCGGAGGCCCGGAAACAGGGATTACCGGCCATGCAACTATTCAACTTAAAAACGGATCGCGCCGAACAAACGAATCTGGTGCAAAAAGAACCAAAGCGAGTTTCTTCGTTACTCAATTTATTGAATGAACAAGTCACGCAAGGTCGGTGCACACCTGGAAAAGCTGTTTCAAATGACCGCGTTGTCTCCTTTTTGCCCAAAGGCGTTTCGCTGCCCGGAGCAAACGGGAAATCTTCAAAATAAAATTGAAAATAGGACTCATCAGCAGTACTCACACTGAAATCAGCATGCAAACGCTTATCAAACGTTCGCAGAAACAAGCGTTCCTGATCATTCTGTGCTATGGCTTTGCGCCATCTGGCTTCGTTGTATCCTGTAACGCGGCCGAACCCAAAGAGGCGGGAAAGCACAACGCCACACCCGTCGAAACATGCCTTGCGATACGTGGTGCCCTGATCCTCGATGATGATGGATCATTGCAACGTGGCGGCAAGGTCGTCGCCAAATTTACAGGAACGGCAAAAGTAAGAGCTGCTGCTGGACTCTGGAACCGAACAGAAGGGGGGAACGTTTGGCGTTCAACATGGAAACCCGGAATGGGTCACACACCCGTTGCCTCCTACCACGGCATCCCCGCGAATGACTTGATCATCGAGGTCACATTCCGCTATGGCGAAATGACAGAATCGTGGCACCACCAAAGCTTTCGAATCGCAGTCGACGATCGCCCAAATATCACGGGCCATATCGTTTCGGCATGGGCAAACCCCAACAACGACTTCATTGAACGAGGTTTTTTACTGCAACATATCCGAAAGCAAAAAAACAAAACCATCATCGAAGACCTGTTGCTGGATCAACAACCACTGCAGACCAAGGCCGGGCCATGGTACACCGCCGTGCTGGAAGTCGTGGGTGAGGAGGCTCTGTTCCGAATGGGAAATCACGTAGCCCACGCCAAGGCTGAGCAGATTGGAATGCCCAAAAATCTTGTCTCTCTGACGATGGGTACGACATGGCATGAAATCAGTCGTGTGCGGATCTGGAAAGCGACTGCAAACCCTAACTGGCCTTCCATTAAAGAAAAGACCCTGGATTCACGAAGCGACTTTGTCCCCCATGTTCACGAGTACGATCGTGATCAAAAAACCGAACACTGAACGACCAAACACGGGCGACGAAATACAGTCATGTCCAACCGAACCAACAAGTAAAACCACAGCCACTCATGAACATCTCTTATCGCATACATCTGATGAATCGTTCGATCATCTTCGGAATTCTGCTGCTACTGACCTGCGCGATGGCTACCGCTGCGGAGCGGCCAAATATTCTGATCATTTTCACTGACGATCAGGGTTATGGAGACATGGGGTGCTATGGAAGCACCCACAACAAAACACCACGACTGGATCAGCTTGCGGTAGAGGGAACCCGCTTCACGTCATTTTATTCACAGACGGTTTGTGGTCCATCCCGTTCAGCTTTGCTCACTGGCCGACATCCAATCCGCAGCAAAGGCTGGGGCATGCCCGCCAGCGAAATCACCTTCGCCGAGACATTAAGTACCGCGGGCTATCAAACCGCATGCATTGGAAAGTGGGACGTCTCGAACCGTAAACCGATCATTGATCGCATGCCCAATGCCCAAGGATTTGATTACTACTTTGGCACTCTTGGGGCGAATGACGGAGGTCTTGTAACATTTCACGAAGACAATCAGAAGGCAGGCTCCACCCGCGACATGGGGAGCCTGACAACCTTGTACACGAACAAAGCGATTGACTACCTCAACAATCGCCGAGATCCCGAGAAGCCGTTCATGTTGTACGTGGCCCATACGATGATGCATACAATCATCGACGCTTCTGAGCGATTTCGTGGTAAATCAGATGGTGATCTGTATGGCGATGTCGTCGAAGAATTTGATTACGAAACAGGTCGTCTGCTTGATACCGTTGATGAACTTGACCTGCGTGACAACACGATTGTCATTTACACGAGCGACAATGGACCGTGGAATCAGGATAAGTACACGAAAAAGAAGAAGGGCCATCCGAAGGGTTCAATTTTCTGGGGTGACGCAGGACCACTTCGAAATGGGAAAGGCTCTCCCTATGAAGGTGGCTATCGGCTGCCGTGCATCGTACGCTGGCCGGGAAAGGTTCCTGCCGGCAGAACTTCTGACGCAATTTTTTCCACAATTGATTTCATGCCGACCTTTGCCGCTTTAGCTGGCTACACAGTCCCAAGCGACCGCCGCATCGATGGAATCAATCAAACAGAACTTCTGTTGGGCACACGCGAATCAGGACGCGATCACTTCTATTTTCAGGGCGCAGGAATCCGACTTGGCAAATGGAAATATTTGAAACCGAATGCTTTCTTTCATGGCTATGCAGTCGAGGATGATCGCAAGAAGATCGATGAACTATACGATCTGGAAAACGACATCGGGGAAAGAACAAACCTTGCTTCGAAATACCCAAAAAAAGTCACTGAACTCAAAGAGCTGATGTTATCAGTGGAGCAATCGGATCGGCTTCGCCCGAAAGACAGCAGACGGTAAATCACCAATCCCGGGACGGGAAGTCATTCAAACTGAGGAAACGATAGCCATGACGCAACAAGCCAGACAAAATCACCAAAGCTGGTACGGCATCGAGCGCCGGCATTTCATTCAATACATGGCCGCGGTATCCGCCATTCCATCGTTGGCAGCCCTGGCGGACGAAATCCCAGGCAAAAACTACGAATTCACGGACTATCCCTTCACTTTGGGAGTGGCTTCTGGGGATCCCGAACCGGATGGAGTTGTCATTTGGACACGGCTCGCGCCATCACCGCTAACCGCAGATGGCTTACCAGATTTTCCAATCACCACAAAGTGGGAGGTTGCTACTGATGAGTCCTTCACCAACGTCGTGCGTAGTGGAACAACAAACGCCATGCCACAACTCGGCCACTCAGTGCATGTTGAGGTGACGGGACTGAAGCCCTACCGTTGGTACTTCTATCGCTTTCATGTTGGAAAGCAAAGCAGTCCAACAGGGCGAACACGGACTGCTCCCGCACTGCAAGCAATGCCAGATCGTATCCGTTTTGCATTCACAAGTTGCCAACACTACGAGAGCGGGTATTTCAACGGTTACCCGCACATGCAGCAAGAGGATCTGGACCTCGTCGTTCATCTGGGCGACTACATTTACGAATATGGAGGCCAAAACAATCGGGCTCGCAAGCACATCGGTAACGAAATTGAAACGCTGCAAGATTACCGAACTAGGTACTCTCAATACCGGCTCGATACAATGCTGCAGGAAACCCATCGACTGTTTCCTTGGATCGTGACTTGGGACGATCACGAGTTTGACAACAACTATGCCAATCTGGTTTCGGAAGAGCAGGGGATCTCGCCCGAATCATTTTTGATGCGTCGCAAGAACGCCTATCAAGCTTATTACGAATTCATGCCGCTGCGACGTCGCTCATTTCCACAGGGTCCCAACATGACTCTGTATCGTGGTTGCCAATATGGACAACTGGCCAATTTCCACGTACTCGATACCAGACAGTATCGCACTGACCAACCAAATGGCGATCACCAGAAACCAATGACCGGGAAAGTGTTTGACACTCATGCAACCATGCTGGGAAAAACTCAGGAAAACTGGTTGATGTCCAGCCTTGCTGACTCACAGGCCACATGGAATGTGCTGGCCCAACAGGTCATGATGGCACCATTGAATCGCGGCGAAGGGGATGACCGGCGATACAGCATGGACCAATGGCCCGGGTACGAAATCAGTCGTCGCCGACTCTTAAAATTCTTCCATGACCAAAAAGTATCCAATCCCGTTGTATTGACGGGTGATATTCACGTGAATTGGGTCAATGACTTGCAACTGGATTTTGAAAATCCTGATTCACCGATCGTGGGCACCGAACTGGTTGGCACATCGATGACTTCCGGTGGAAACGGTGGCAAGCCAATTCGGGAATATGAAAGAGCCGCATCTCAGAATGATTTTGTGCAATGGCACAATACAAATCGTGGTTACGTATCGTGCGAAGTCACGCCTGAATCGTGGACAACTCATTTCCGAGCAACACCTCAAGTTGAGAAACCTGACTCTCCAATCACGACCGCTGCTTCCTTCGTGATTGAACAGGGAAACCCAGGTGCCAAACCAGCGTGAATGAAGTCGCCTGACAGATGAGCACCAGTCAGTTCCTCAGTCCATGCGAACACCGATCTGCAGCAAAATATTTGCGTACCGCTGTTGATCAGCGGTTTGAATGGTCAATACGTGATCTGGCGTGCTGACCGCATCGTAAAACTTCCATTTATCAATGGACTCCAATTCCAGATCAACATCTGCGTCCTTGATGGTTTTGCGATAGTCATCCCAGACAGGAGGATCTCCATCCAGAGCATAAGGACCGCTTTTTTCGGTCTCCATGGTCTGGATGGTTTCCACGGGAACGGCTGACAGGACAGCCTCCAGAACTTGATTGCAAGTCGGAACACCCGGCATCAAGTTCAAACTGATCAATTCGGCACGGGGCCCCCGCTTGCTTGCTGCTGGATAATTGCCATCAGCAATCAGCACAGTACTGTGATGGCCAGATGCGGCCAAAATGGCATTGATTTGTGGATGAATCAGCTTGTGACGTAGCATTCCGGGCACACTCTTCGTGAAGGTAAGTAAGGATGACGAAAGACCGCATCTCGTTTCATTTGATGTTTCCGCTACGATATTAGCGGTTTGCGTCCGCTCGCGGTCAACATTTGAGCGACCGCATTGTGACGGAGACGCGTTTTATCGGAAAGTGTGTTGAATCGAAGACTAAAACTTGGCACGTTCCTCGGGGTCGGACTTTATATCCACTGGTCCTTTGGACTGATGATCGCCTACATCGCATTAACTGCCTATGGCGATGGTCTCGCGGGCATTCTGTATGCCATTACTCTGTTGATGGGTGTCTACCTCTGCGTCACCTTGCATGAGTATGGGCACGTTCTGGCCGCCAGACGGTTTGGTATCGGAGCCGTGGACATCACGTTGTTGCCCATCGGTGGTGTGGCCCGGCTGAAATCCATGCCCCGCATCCCGTGGCAGGAACTCGTGGTAGCCGTTGCGGGTCCTGCGGTGAATGTAGTGATTGTAATCCTGCTAATGTGTGGGCTGTTCACCCTTTGCAACGAAGCTGTTCTGATCGCATTCAAACAGGGCATCACATCAGAGATCTTTGGGGGGGGCATCGATCAACAAACGCAAGAGACGATAGAAGCAGTTTTCCTGGGTCGCTCGTTCACCAGTTACGCAATAACGTTGCTCGGTGTCAATTTGATGCTGGTATTGTTTAACATGCTTCCAGCGTTTCCCATGGATGGTGGGCGTGTATTTCGTAGCCTGCTGGCGATGTTCCTGAGCTACCGGCGAGCAACGTGGATTGCATCACGGGTCGGTCTTCTTTGTGCAGCTGGCATGGCCTTCATCGCCCTGAACTCGGGATTCTGGATGCCAGTCTTTATTGCCATCTTCATTGGATATGCTGGCCTCGCCGAGGCGAGGCAGGTGGACACGACGGAATCAGTCCGTGGCCTGACAGTCAGACAGGCAATGGTAACGACCAGCGCCAGTATCCCAATGGACACCCCGTTGACGCAGATTTTTCGGGTTTGGCATTCAAATCCAATGCCAGCCTTACCCGTGATCAGCGACTACGGCGTAGTGGTGGGTATGCTCCATCTTCGGGATGTGCAGCAGGCAATCACAACCAAAAAGGATGCACTAACCCCAGCTAGCGAATTGGTTGATCGCAAAAATTACCAAGGTCCGGCTCGCATCGATGAACCGCTAGAGACTGCGATCCAACGTGGCAGTCGGCAAGTGCGACAAATTCCTGTCGTAGATCGTGATGGTTATTTGATGGGGATTTTGGATTTGGATTCAATGCTGATACGAGCCGAATTGGCCGCTGATGATCTACAACGACAGGAATCTGAACCTTCAATCCAGCCAGAGAATCTCATTCAGGCCGACATGCTGGCACCACGAAACCTGCCAGACAGCCCACCAAATTTCAATCACTTTGATCAAACCAACTGACAACCCCGTAGGGCAGAGATCATGATCTGATGCATGCAGGTCGTATTCGTTACCACTTGTTCCAGCGCAACTGCGGATTGCCAGCAACATCTGATCTTTCAGGACGCTCTAGAGCGTCCCCTCTTCGGCTTGGCCACAGTCGGCCGCACTGACGGATCGTTCAATCTGAATCGTGGCGTGATCAATATGGAATCGCGCGTGCAACATCTCGTTAGCCGCTTTCAGAGTCGCATCATCGTTCTCAACTCTGGGACGAACCACATGGGCCGTCATCGCAATTTCAGTAGTGCTCACCGCCCAAATGTGCAAATCATGTACGTCGGTCACGTTTGGTAATTCCAGAAGCGCTGAATGGACTTCATCAAAGTTGATGTTAGGGGGCACAGCCTGCAAAGCCAAATGGACAGAATCCTTAAGAAGACCCCATGTGCCAAAGAAAATGACGGCCGCGATTACAAGACTCGACACGGGGTCGACCCAGGACCACTGCGTCCACATGATCACAACACCAGCGAACACCACCCCCAGGGACAGCAGGGCATCAGCTGCCATATGTAGATAAGCTCCACGAATGTTGAGATCACTATGACGACCTCGA
>Ga0315320_10004264_pt1 | contig 11722 bp, 8 predicted proteins | sample M140m21515metaG_FD_203458 | JGI IMG/M metagenome (GOLD analysis project Ga0315320, IMG submission 203458) | Ammonia-oxidizing marine archaeal communities from Monterey Bay, California, United States - M1 40m 21515 | ecosystem: Environmental > Aquatic > Marine > Coastal | place: USA: California...
TGGGCTCCTGTAACGCGGCTTTAATGCTATCAATCGTCGGTCCCTCGTACGGTTGGTGCCAGTGCATTTGCTCTGCTGTGAATCCAGCAGCTGCTGCATTCGTCTGGTCGGCTGAGTCGCTCTGTGACGGTCTTCTCTGGGACGCTCTGAGGAGTGGAGCAACGGCTCATCACAAGCTTTCGGGGTTGCGTTCGGTGCTCGCGAAATGATACGCGAACGGTTTGGGTTGGTTTTACCGACCTCCTCCCACCGCATTTTGTGAGCTGGATCTCGAGTTCATGCACCTCCGCTCAGTTTCCCACCGTTGTTATTTGCTAACGCTTCTCCCAGCGCTGATGTTGCTGGCGGTCGGCTGTGGAACGACACGATCTTATACGGCCACAGAACAGCTAGTGATGAGCGACGCTGTGGATCGAAGCATTGGACAGCTTGATTTTCGTCCTCTCAGTGGCAGTAAGGTTTATCTGGATACCAGTTACCTTAGGCACGTGAAGGGCGAAGGCTTTGTGAACGCTGAGTATGTAACCAGCGCGTTACGTCAGCAGATCGTGGCGGCAGGCTGTTTGATTCAGGACGCCAACACAGAAGCTGAAATTATCATTGAAGCTCGGATCGGCACTCTCGGGCAGGATGATCATCGAGTGACATTTGGGGTGCCGGAAACCAATGTGCTTGCGAGTGCAGCGGCTTTGATTCCTGGAGCCCCGGCAATTCCAAGAACGGGCGAGCTTGCGTTCGCTCGTCGTGAAGCGCGAGAAGCTGCTGTTAAAGTGGCAGCGTTTGCTTATGACCGCGAAACAAGGACTCCCATTTGGCAGTCGGGTGTAGATAGTTCTGTTGCCACTGCGACTGACACGTGGGTGATGGGTATCGGGCCATTTCAAGGTGGTTCAGCTCGTGGGCAAACCAAATTGGCGGGAAGCGAAATTAAGTTTGGATCGAAGAGCGATACGGGGTCAACGGAAAAGTTTTTTGAGCGTCCGTCCGTCGACTACACCGCGGAGATTCGTTTTCAAAACGGAGATCCTATTCTCGACGATGGTGGCATGGGCGATGATATGCTCGGAATCAGTCCGGAGGAGATCGCAAAACTATTGGAGCGTTACTCTGCTGATGTTCGGATTGCTGCCACCAGTTCAGAGGCTGCCGAGGGTGGCACTAAAGATGTCAGTGCAGCATCCTCCGAGGGTGTAGAGACACCCATGAAGCCCAGCGTGGATACCACCAAAGTTGCAGCCGGTACAAAGCCAGACGATAGTGTGGCTCAAGCGGATACGAAACCGAAGAAAAACACCGAACCAAAAGCGAAGGTGGCCGAGGTCGAGAATGGGACTGAAGTGGCCAGTGCTGCGGACGCGGAAAGCAAAAAGAACCTGAAATAACGAGTGGATGAAGTTGCTTGATCGTCGTTACCAGTTAATCGACTTTGGCATGGGACGCAAGTTGGAGTCGTTGGCAGGGTATCTGGTTGATCGTCCTTCGCCAGCAGCGGTGGGTACCGTCGCCCGTCGTCCGGCGAGATGGAAGGATGCAGATGCAACCTACAACGCTGAACAACGCGTCTGGGAATATCATCAGTCATGGCCCGCTGGGCTTGCGATTGATTGCGGGGGGTTTCAAATGCCCGTTCGGCCGACTCCCTATGGGCACATCGGACTCTTTCCCGAGCAGCACCAGAATTGGCGTTGGTTAGGAAATCGCGGCGAGATGGATGGCACGGAGTCCGTGGAGAGCAATTCTGCACTCAACCTGTTTGCTTATACCGGTGCAAGCACCGTCGCGTTGGCCCGTGCTGGGTTCTCGGTGGCTCATGTTGATGCCGCCAAACCCAACGTTCAATCCGCGCGTTTAGCTGCTGAAAAAAACAACTTGGGTGAGGCTACTATCCGCTACCTCGTGGACGATGCTGCCAAGTTTGCGGCAAGGGAAGTACGGCGTCAGCGTAAGTATCACACCATTGTGATGGATCCTCCTGCCTACGGACATTCGCCCAAAGGCAAAGCCTGGCGTCTGGAACGCGATTTGTGGCCATTGCTCAATGACTGCTTGAAACTGCTTGATCGGGAGTCGTTTCGTCTGTTGTTAACGGGGCATTCACCCGAAGTGGGGCAGCAGGAAATCCTGCAGTTTTTACGTCAAACTACGTTTCTGAAATCGTTTCGGGGTTCGTCCCGTTTGATTATTCAGTCGGGCAGGTCACAATTAAGGGATGAAGAAGACCGGATTCTGGATGCTGGCTTCTTTGTAAGGGTGCAAACGCCCTGAGTCTATCCTGGCCTTCTGACAAGACGTGGTGTCCGTGAGTCGATCGATTGAGCAAGACGCTGAATCTCTGGTTTCGCTGCTGCGTGGTTATCGACGCGTTGCAGTGGCATTTTCGGGTGGCGTGGACAGCAGTGTGGTCGCGGCGGCCTGCCAGAAGGCCAACCTCGATTTTGCCTGTGCTGTGACGGCACAGTCACCAAGCGTTCCGGCTTGGCAATTGGAAACCGCCGTCGCCGTGGCGTCGGAGATTGGTATTTCCCATCGCGTGGTGCTGACGGATGAGCTTGAAAATTCTGATTATCAGCGGAATGATTCGAACCGCTGTTTCTACTGCAAAGACACCCTCTACGCATCCATCACGGAGCTCATCAACAAAGTCGTTGATGATCAAGGTCATGAAGTGACAGTTGTCTCAGGAACAAACCACGATGATTTAGGTGATCATCGCCCCGGAATCACGGCCGGGAACCGGCGACAAGTGGTAGCACCGCTCGCAACGCTGGAATTCGGAAAGTCACAGGTGCGTGGGTTGGCGCGGTACTTTGGGCTGTCGAATCATGATCTGCCCGCCGCTCCCTGTCTGGCAAGCCGAATCGCCTATGGCGTGGAAGTGACTCATCAAAGACTCAGGCAGATTGAACAGGGAGAGTCTTGGCTCAGGGCGCAGGGAGTCTCTGAGTGCCGTGTAAGGCTGCACCATGATGGGCTTGCTCGTATTGAGGTGCCGCGGAACCTGTTAGAATCGGTGCTGGAGTTGGAGTCTGAGGGGCAGCTTGTGAACCAATTCAAGCAGTTTGGCTTCAACTTTGTCACACTTGATCTGGAAGGGTTTCAGTCGGGAAAGTTGAATCGGGCAATCGTTCCACTTGAGTTACCGAAGCCGCGGATGGAAAAAGGGATGTCGATTAATGAACCGGGATGAATTCGATAAGTCAGACGGCTACATCAACACCGGCGACGAAACTGAACCAGGAAGTGCGGACGCACCCGATAAGACCAAAGAGGGTGAGACCCAAGGTCAAGATACCAACCTCATGTCTGCGGGTAGCACACGGGAAGTCGCCTATCCAAGTTTGGTCGGCAGTCGCCTTGGTGATTACCAGTTGCTTAGAAAACTCGGCCGTGGCGGAATGGCGGACGTCTATGCGGCGCGGCAGCTTTCGCTGGGGCGCGAGGTTGCCTTGAAAGTTCTACGTCCCGATTTTGCACGCGACAATGACTACATTCATCGGTTTCGTCGAGAGGCTCGCGCTGCCGCAAAATTAAATCATCCGAACATCGTCCAGGTGTACGAAGTCGGAAATGTTGATTCCATCCACTACATTGCTCAAGAACTGGTTGATGGAGAGAACTTGCGGCAATCGCTCGATCGAAATGGTGTGATCGGTACGGAGGGCGCGATCGAAGTCTTGGTTGGTGTTGCATCGGCACTCGAAGTGGCGGCTGAAGCTGGGATCACTCATCGCGACATCAAGCCTGAGAACGTAATGCGTAACGTCAGAGGCATCATCAAAGTTGCTGACTTCGGCTTGGCGAGAATTGGCACCGACGTGGATGCGACCCAGTCGAACCTGACTCAGGTGGGGCTGACCTTGGGAACACCCCGCTACATGAGCCCTGAGCAAGTGCAGGGCAAGACGGTCGATACTCGCAGTGATCTCTACTCCCTTGGGATCACGGCGTATCACCTGCTGGCTGGGCGGCCACCGTTTGAAGCAGAAGATTCATTGGCGTTGGCATTGATGCATCTACATGAAACACCGGTACCGCTAGATCGGAACCGTGCGCGTTATAACTCCGATGGGGAACCCGATCTGCCGGAATGGTTGATTGCAGTTGTCAGTCGTCTCATGAGTAAGTTGCCGCAGGATCGATTTCAGTCACCGAGTGAATTGCTCGATGCGATCCGAAATGAAGCTGCTATTTCCAGCTTGGGTGGGTTAGGCGTTGGCACAGCAGCAGCAACCATTCGACTGCAGCGTGCAACCGATCGCACACGCAAGGGCATTGAGAGACGTAGTGTGGCTGTCGCTGTCAGCATTGTGTTGCCGGTGCTCTGCGGGGGATTGGTGTGGTGGTTGGCTAATGGCAGGCCACGAAAAAGCATTAATGATCTACTCAGTCCCGAGGTCGTTACCCAAGCGGATGCGGTTGACCAGCAATACATTGCAGCGATGTACCGCAATGATGAAGCTGCTTGGCGGTCTGTGATGGAATTCTTTCCCATGGAAGATAATGCCACCAACGCGGCATACCATGCCAAAGCGACCCTGCAATTGTCTCGCCTGTTTATCAGTGATGGTCGACTGGGGGAAGCCAAAGTCCTGCTTGATGCTTTGCTGCAGGAAGCCAACATCGATCAGGTCTACCAAGCTCTGGCGTTAGCACAGTTATGTCAGTTGTTGGATAAGTTGGATCGCGCAGAAGAATTTGCAGAGGCCCGCCGTGAGTTTCAAACGATGTATGGCGAATTGCAGATCAATAATCCCGTGGCCGAACGTCTGATCGATCAGACGCTGAACTCTGAAACGCGTTTGACTCTGGGGATCGACAATTCTTGAAACGCGGTCATTGAAAATGGGACGGTCGGCGCGGCCGCATTCCTGTCCCTGTGTGCAGTGAATTCCGTTCAGATGGCCCCAGAGGGCTGCCAGGGATGGTTCCAAGGGTGAGCTGGCTGGTGCCGCGTGTTCTCTCCTAGCGGCGGGAAAAGTCTCGCGTTTTGCCTCCAAACTCAACAATCGCACCGAAAACGGGTGTTTGCTGTGCGTTCAGGCGAGAGGGGAAAAGTGGTAGAATTCGAAAAATTGCTTCTGAACGGCCCTTGAACTATTGTCTTAGTTGTTCGGATTTTGCCTTCTTTTTTTGTCTTGAACCCCTCTGACCGTCATGCTTTTCTTCTCTCTTTGGGTAGCATTCATTTGCTTGTCCATCATTGCCCTTCCTGTGGCTGCCACTCTCGATAAACGTAAGCTCAGAGCTGATTTTGCTGCGGCTGAAGCCGAAGCCATGAGCGATGCAGAGGAGCCAGTGGCGGAAGTCGGCGAGGTAGAAGAGTCACCGGAAGAATCAATGACCTCGCTTTTTGACGTGGAAGTCGATGGTGCGGAGATGCGACAGGCAGATGCTGTCGACGGTTTGGGCGGTGATGAAATGGTGTCACAGTTCCCGGACTTTGATGTCGCTTACTTGACTGCTGCATGCCCCGGTGGTGCTGGTGACGTGGGCTCTTCTAATCTGACCTTACTAAAAAGTGGCGTGAGGTCCTGTGTGAGAAAGAGTTGGCTCTTGGGACGCATCTCTTCCTACTGGTTGGTCAAAGGGGACGCCGATAAAGCATTTCAGTTTGGGGTTCAGTCTGTGCTGGCAGCGGGTGATGTTACCGCACAGGACGTCGCTGGAACGATCAGCTTTTTGCAGCCAGTATTTGCGGCGGCTAAGCAGAAAGACCTTGCAGCAAAGTTGGAAACGATGCTGCCGGGAACCGATGGGGCTGTTGACGCCAAGCAGATGAAAAAACTGGTCAAGAAGATGGGGAATCGAAAAAGTAAGGCAGCTGTCTCTGAAGCGGCAGCATTGCTGTTCTCAAAAGGGCTGTGATGACAGTGGCAGTTATGATTCGAGCTGCACGGTTTGAGTTTGCGGTTTGAGTTTGCGGTACTGATTTCGATGTGCCGGTCGATTCGCAACCAGAACGCAATCATGACGCGCTGTCTGACTCGAGTACCAGTTGGTCGATTGCGTCGCAAAGCACAGGTGACAGGGGCCGAGCCGACGCGGTTTCGCGAATCTGGTCAGGCTTGTGTCCTCCGACCAGTGCCATGCTGATCCCAGGCTGCGACAGCACCCACCCGATCGCCAACTGAGCCGTCGTTAGTCCTGCCTCGTCTCCTATGCGATTCATTCCGTCTACGATTTGGTGTGCTCGCTCACGGGCCGCACCCTGAAATATTGGATAGCGTGGCCTGCTGTCACCTTCAGCGAATTTGTGGTCGCGTCTGATCTTGCCAGCCAGTAGTCCCTTCATCAGGGTCCAGAATGAGAAGACGTTTACATCAGTCTTTTGGCAGTGTGGCACCAGGTTGTCAAGCGATTCTCGCTGCATCAGGTTCAACGGGCACTGGATGGCATCACACTTCAAGACACTTTGAAATTTTATCACTTGGTTGGTGTTTACGTTGCAAACACCAGTCCGATGACAAAGCCCACGTGCTTGCAGATCAGCAATCGCTTCTGCAGATTTCTCCAGTGCAACATTGGGGTCAGGGCTATGCAGCATCAACGTGTCAAAGTATTCGAGGTTCATGCGGCGTAAGGAAGTCTCAGCATCCGCGATCAGTGACTGTCTTGACCCGTCGATGACACGCTTTTTGTCGCTGTTCCAGCGTTGCCCCACTTTGCCGATCACGGTGTAGCTTTCTCGTTGCCCCTTGATTCGCGTACCCAGAATCTGGTCACTTTCACCCTCATAGCCATAGCTGAATGCCGTATCAAAAGTGGTGATGCCAGATTCAATTGCCGCGATGACTGTTTGATCCGCATCGTTTGCAGAGACGCCGACAGTGGTGATGCCGGCTATCGGCCACAAGCCAAGTGCGATGTGAGTATTGGGCATGAACTGCTCTAGGTAGGTCGAATCTTCGGTTTGGATTGGGCTTCCACAAAAAAACAGCGTGAAGACAAATGTCTCACGCTGTCGAAGATTGTTCGCTGTGGTTGATCAACTGGGCTGAAGTAGCGTTTTCAGTCGGAACTGACAGATGCAGAGGTTTGATTTTGGCCTCTGTGGTGGACATCGGTTGTTCCTAGAAATCCCACCGGAGGCCGAGATCAAGCCCTTGTACCCACATCCCAGAATCATTGAATTTGAAAGCCGGGTTAGCAGTGAATGGACCGCCGGTGACGATTGGGAATGGATCGATGTTGCGATCAATCTGCGATCCTGCCAACGCCACATTGTCAAAGTACAGGAAACTGTAGCCCATGCTCAGGCTCATGTTCTTTCGTATGCAATACTCAAGTTTGAAATTGGCTTCAGGAATGAATGCGAATTTGTTCCGTTCGTAGTCACCCTGATTGCCCTGTGCGAGCAAGCCACCGTCTTGGTAAACGATTGGGTCACCGAGGATGGCGTTTGCGTGCTGTCCGTTAATGGAAACCTGCTGGTTCATGTTTCCAAGGTGCACCTTGGTCATGGAACGTAATGTGAAACGTCCTTCGGTTACGCTAATTTCAAAGCCAAGTTGTCCGCCATTGAACTGGTTACTTGTTTCGAACTCGTCATGAACAAGGAAGATATTATTGGGGATCACAAGGGTGTCGCTGCTGATCCTTAGAGTGTCGTCCAGATTCAAGTGAGAATATCCGGATAGGAAATCGACTTTGCAATTTTTGTTGCAACTAAGTCGCAGTCGTGTGTAGGCCTCTGCTGCCCACATGTTGACCGCGCTGTCCGCCCAAACCTTGCCCTCGGTTCCGTCACTACCGCCTGTCAGGATGCCCCCGTTGGTGCTGATAGCCAAAGCATCCTCTATCCCAGTAACGGTGTTAAAGAATGGCCGGCTCATTGAGATCACTTGCCCCGGGCGGAGCGGATCTTGTGTGGCCGTGGCTTGAAATGAATCATCATTGTTGGCAAGAATCCAGAATCGTACGCCGACCGCCAAGTTTTCGGTGATGTATTTGCCCGCGTCTAAGCGGAAGCCACCCGAGAATTCACCCTTGAGCTTATCACCGAAGGCAACTTGAGCATTCGGTAGGACCGGGAAGCCGGGAACTGGTCCAGTAGCAACGAGGGCGGGTGAATCCCGATCCTGCGTGTGCCACAACAGAAATTCCGTGCTCAGCCAACTGTCTTCTGGGCAACGATCAAACAGACGTCCAAGACGCGATTTGTGAGCGGGCTCGCAACCGCCATCGCAGGTCTCGCCGCAATCACAGCAGGGCGTAATCCTAGGTTCGGACTTTGACGCAGACTCGGACTCGGATTTGAAAGCGATTGCCTGGAACGGTTGGACCGCGACATTCTGAAGGCCGTCAGGTGTGGTGGTTGCTTCCTGAGGCTCTGCTGCAATCTTCTCTGCCTTAGCCGAGACATTGGTCGCGTTGCTGGAGTCCACTGCCTTGGTTACGTCCGTCGGGTCAATCAGGGCCTCAGAAGCCACGGCTGTTCGTGGTGCGATGATCGGTAAAGGTACCGCTTCGACAAAGTTCGAACGGACGCTCTCCGGGACGTCTGTCAACATGCTGGGGGCCAAACCGATGACGACTGTCCCACGTTCACCGCTAGTTTCGAAGTTTGGTACGACGTCGCCCACCACGTTTGTCCCGAAATCCGAGACAACATTTGATCTGGCGTCGCTGACGTAATTGGAGCCCAAGTCGGAGACTGTATTGGGACTATCCGAACCAGCGAAACTCAGATCGCCAACGTGGTTTGCTGAGGGCCCGGATACCGTTAGCGTGGGAATTACCTTGGATTTTGAATCGTATCCTGGTAAATCGCCAACGGCGCTTGCACCATCCTCTGCGAATGTCATGCTGGTATTCGAGAGGAGGAGGGCAGCGAAGGTAAGCCTTCTCAACTTGCTTTTCATAGGACGGTCCGTGCAGTCCGGGTACGTATATTGACTTATATGACTGAATCGACCTATTTCATCGGTAGATCAAGAACCATACGAATCGCCGGAAGAGTTGTCGCATCTTACCCAGTTTGTTGCCTGTGGCCGGTTGCCAAGCTCCTGAACAATGAAAAGTCTCGTTAGAATGGTCTTTTCCGGACGGCGTCTTGGGAAACACTGACCGCTTTACTCCGTGAAACACAGCACTTCGTTCTTCACTATTTTGAAATAACCCAGATGTCAGCCGAAGAACATCGATCCGGTCCCGATAAAACGCCCGCTGGATCAGACGAGCAGCCGGGAGCAGGTAGCCAGCACCCCGGTAGCCAGCACCCCGATAGCCAGCACCCCGATAGCAAGCATCCAGATAGCCAGAATAAACCGGTCCCGCCGGCCGGAATCGGGACCAATGCTGGAAACGTGGGTGAGCCCGACGCCGCTTTGCAAAGAGAGATGGGGCCACGCCCCACAGATCGGCCAGAAGCCTTCGCTACCAGCGATGAGGAATCCGCCAATGGTGAAACCCGTCAGGATGAACTCGATGCTGAGCCAGCAGCTGAGCCAGTGTCAGGTGATCTACCGGCCATTCCTGGGCAAAACTCTGACTTGATGGATGCAGGTGCCGCTTTGGCAGCAGGCAGCACGGAGGTGGTTAGTAGAGGTGGTCGCGGTGAGTCACAGCGCGCCTTGTCGGTGGCATCGGCACGTGGGTTTCGGCTTAAGATGCTGCGTTGGCGGCGGCAGCTTGCTGAAATATCGGCGATGGAACCAACTTTGATGACCGAGAGCGATGCTCTGTTGCGGAAACGATCACTCGCGCTCCGCTATCGCGCGATGGCAGGGGAGCGACTCGGCAGTTTACTGCCAGAGGGATACGCCTTGGTTCGTGAGGCCGGACGCCGAGCGTTAAAAATGCGTCATTATGATGTGCAAATTGTTGGTGGGATTTCTCTGTTTGAGGGCTGCATTGCTGAAATGCAGACGGGTGAAGGAAAAACACTTACCGCGACGCTGCCTCTTTATCTTCATTCCTTGTTGGGAAAGGGCGCACATCTAGCGACAGTCAATGACTACCTTGCGCACCGTGATGCGGAATGGATGCGTCCCTTGTTTGAGCGACTTGGGTTGACGGTGGGAGTGATTCAGACACAAGATGATCAGGGGGGGCGAAGAACTTCCTATGCGGCTGATGTGACCTACGGAACGGCCAAAGAATTCGGGTTTGACTTTTTGCGTGATCGTTTGTTGCTACGCGCACAGAATCGCGTCGAGACAGAAATGTTGGGTGATGGCGGCGGTGGCTTCTCGGGGACAGGTGATCAAATTGTGATGCGGGGAATGCACTTTTGTCTAGTCGATGAGGCCGACAGCATTTTGATCGATGAAGCACGTACGCCGCTGATTATTGGCAGCATTGAAGATACCGTGCGGGATCAGATCGTGGAAACCTACCGGTGGGCAGCAGAACATGGTGCAAGCTACGTCAAAGAAGATGATTACACGATTGACCCCGAGACGAAGCAATACGAACTGACTGCTCGCGGCAGGCAACGTGTTCGAGCGCTCCCGAAAAGTGATCTTGTTCGAACGATGGGGCTTGTCGATCTGTACGAGTACAGCGAACGCAGTATCAAAGTGCACGAAGAATTTCTGCTGAATCGGCAGTATGTGGTTCGACCAGGCGACAAAGGGGTCGACGAGATCGTCATTGTGGATGAGTTCACAGGACGTCTCGCAGAAGGTCGAAAATGGCGTGACGGGATTCATCAAGCGATCGAAGCCAAACAGGAATTGGAGATCAGTGTGCCTACGGGACAGGCTGCACGGATCACAGTACAGGACCTGTTTTTGCGTTATCCCCATCTGGCCGGAATGACGGGAACCGCCGCCTCCAGCGCTGGCGAGTTGAGAAAAATTTATCGCACGCCGGTGATCCGCGTCCCCACCAATAAACCGCCCAAGCGTGAGCAACTCGCAGACCGCGTGTTCGGCACCATGGAGGCTAAGTTCGAAGCGATTGTCGGAGAAATCAAGGAGGTTCATGAAACCGGTCGTCCTGTCCTCGTAGGCACGCGATCGATCGACAAGAGTGTGGTCCTATCACGGATGCTGGAGGAAATCGGAATCGAGCATCAGGTCTTGAACGCCAATAACGTTGAACAGGAAGCTGAAATTGTGGCGGCAGCAGGAGGTCATGGAAAAGTTACGGTGGCCACGAACATGGCAGGGCGTGGTACTGACGTGAAGCTGGATATGCAAATTGAATCCGCGGGAGGCATGCATGTGATTTGCACTGAACTACACGATGCCGCGCGGATTGACCGACAGTTGATTGGACGATGTGGCCGACAGGGTGATCGTGGCTCCTATCGACAGTACCTCTCGCTCGATGATGATATTCTCAAAGGCGGGTTGGGCACTAAAAAAGCAGAACGCTTGAAAGAACAGGGCACACAGATCGACGGTTCAGTTGACCGCTATGCTGGACTCTTTCGAAGAGCGCAGCTAAAGGTCGAAAAAACGCATTTTCGTGATCGTATGATCCTGCTGCACCACGAAAAAGAGCGAAAGAAAATGCAGCGGGAGATCGGGCAGGATCCCTATCTCGATACACCTGATTGATTGCAACGGCAGTCCCGCTCCCGATCGCCAAAATCAGGATCGGTGTACCGGTTTTGCAGCGGCCCTGCTTTGCAGCTGCGATCGGTGTGCTGCGATCGGTGTGCTGCGATCGGTGTGCTGCGATCGGTGTGCTGCGATCGGTGTGCTGCGATCGGTGTGCTGCGATCGGTGTGCTGCGATCGGTGTGCTGCGATCGGTGTGCTGCGATCGGTGTG
>Ga0315320_10004265_pt1 | contig 11720 bp, 8 predicted proteins | sample M140m21515metaG_FD_203458 | JGI IMG/M metagenome (GOLD analysis project Ga0315320, IMG submission 203458) | Ammonia-oxidizing marine archaeal communities from Monterey Bay, California, United States - M1 40m 21515 | ecosystem: Environmental > Aquatic > Marine > Coastal | place: USA: California...
CAGCATGGGCTGCCGAGGAGTTGCCCAAATTGGCGACACGTGAGAAACCGTTCTTTCTTGCTGTAGGATTCAGCCTACCACACGTCCCAATCTATGCCTCAAAACGCTGGTTCGATCTCTACCCACTGGAAACTTTAAAGCTACCCGAAACCATTAGCGTTGATCGCGAAGATCTTCCCGAGATATCGAAGCAATTGACATTGAATCCCACTGCTCCTCGGCACGACTGGATGGTGGCAAGTGGTGAATGGAAACACGCGGTTCAAGCATATCTTGCAGCCAACAGTTTTGTCGACGAATTAGTCGGCATGCTGCTAGACAGTCTCGAAAGAAGTAACGCTGCAGATAACACAATCATTGTTTTATGGAGCGACCACGGCTTTCACCTTGGTGAAAAACTTCGTTGGGCCAAACGCTCGCTTTGGGAAGAAACGACGCGCGTCCCACTGATTTTTGCAGGTCCAGGGATTGTCGTGGACCAGAGTTGCCCAAAATCAGTGGGACTTATTGATGTGTTCCCAACTCTGCTCGATTTAGCTCACCTACCCAAGCGTACCGACTTGGAGGGACGAAGCCTGACGCCGCTGCTGAAGAATCCAAAATCACAATGGAATCGTCCTGCCCTATGCACCTTTGGCCCTAACAACCATTCACTGCGTGGTAATCGGTACCGATACTCACGCTATGCCGATGGAAGCGAAGAACTATACGACCACCAAAATGATACGAATGAGTGGAAGAATCTCATTTCCGACCAAGCCACTTCTGTCGAATCTCGCCAAATCGCTGACAAAATGAAACGCTGGCTACCCAACAACAACGCTACCCCAGTTCTGGGCAGCGCCGGGTCTGACTCTCCACTCTACGGTGAAGGCACAATTTCACTTGGGGAAGCCATGAAACGAGGAGCAGCCGAACAAAAATCCAAGTAGCTCCCCTCCTGTCACAACGCCCTGTTTAAAAAAGAGAATCAAATCGTGTGCTAAACCCTACTCGGAGGCCGAATTCTCGGTGGGATTCACTGGGACCGAATAGTGGAAGAAACCAATCATCATCTCATCCCAGGTTTGTTCACCAAATCGAACGTCGTTCAGCGGACCAGGATTGCTCAAGTTACTAAGACTGTTGTCATAAACCGCTTTACAGTGGAGCTTGCTCCCAGCTGGCACCGCAAGCCGTTTGTCCAACACGTAGGTCGTCTGCCAATTGAAGTCGTAATTCGGAACATCGAGTAACATGCGAGATTCCCCATCAGGTGTCCTTAATTCATAACTGAATGATTTACCCCTGAGGTGCATGTGAGGACTGAATGCCAGGAGAGTCGCATTAGCTGGCAAGGAACCACTTGTTGCTTCTATTGGAAAGCTAGATGGTCCTTCGCGTTTCCCCAAACTGCGGCCACCAGGAATGCGGAACCGTCGTTCTGTAGCGCTACTGGTTCTTACCTCGTGGGTCACGTCTTCTGGATCAGCAAAGACCAAACCCATTCGACTTTGCACTTTTTGCGGAGTCCCATTCGGTGTGTAGTGAACCTGAAAGTAAATATTGTGACCAGCTTTAATTCTCTTTGCATGACCCGGCGGTAATGTTTCGACTCTTGCTCCAGGAACATAACCAAACAAGTACTCAACATCAGCCCGCCCGAGCGTCCTCCGTTCCTCTCCGGGTTTCACAGCGAAGGCTAGGATGTGGTGCACGACATCTATGTTTCCCGGACGCAACTCCGCAGCCGTCACCCATTTGTCCTCCGTGAAGCCTGGCGCTTGCATATACCACTGGTATCGCACGCCACGAGGCCCAGCCTCAGCTGGCACTGAAACAGGAGTGAAAGTTACAGGTAGAACCAAATCAGGTTCTTTTGGCAGTTGCCACCCTACTGGCTTGGCAGGCAGTGGCGGCAGATTTGGTTCCGGTCCGATCGGCGCCCCAGCCTCAGCCCATTTAAAGATCAACTGTTTCTCTTCTTCCGTTAATACCCGCTCGTTGGCAAACTTCTCATGCAAACCATCGGCGTGCCAAGGTGGCATACGTTCCTCGCGAATCACCTCAGCGATCATGTCTGCCCAATGAGAGGCTTCTTCGCCATCGGTAAGAACAAAAGGAGCCAGCTCATCCTCACGATGACAGCCAACACAATTCTTCCTCAAGATTTTGGCAATATGAGTGCCATAGGTAATCTCGCTTTCCAAATCAACTTGCTTGGCACGACTGATGATGCACCCCGAGGCCTCGGTTCTTGGAACACTTACCTCTTTGCCCTTGAGCAATTCGTCGATTGCCAACTGAAGGTCTCGCCGACGCGGCTTCAGCAAGTCATGAGCAACACCGCGCTGATCATCGATGCGGCCACGGTATCGTAAATTTCTGCCAGAGTCGTAGACAAAAACCTCCGGTGTCCGTTCGGCACCAATCTGATCAGCAAATCGATTCGCGGGATCCTTCGCAACTGGGTAGCTCAACTCTCTCCGCGTAGCGAAAGCAGCGATTTCCTTAAGCGAATCCTGTCGATTGCTTAGAACGGCGATTACCTGAACAGATTCGTCCGTGTACTGCTTCGCGATCCGATTCAAGCGAGTCGCATAAAACTGAGCCAACGGACATTCGGTTCCAAAGAAGGCAACGACTAAAATGGAATCGTCTTCAAAATCTTTCAGAGTCCAATTGCGGCCACCAAAATCTGTCAGGTCCAAGGCCTCTAACTTCGCAGATTCGAGACGGGGCGAAGCAGCATGAAGGACAACACCCACCGATGCAAACGATGAACAGGAAATCAGCAACATCGAAAAATACTTTAAAAACATAGCAGTCAACCACTCGCGAACTTAAGTCAGATGATCTCAATAAACGAAGAGAAATTCTCCCCAATCGCAAAGGTCATCCTACCCATTTCACTCACCAATGAGAGGGCCAATTTCCTGTAACACTGTGTCACAGAACTGGCGACTTGGATGACCTACAATCGTGGCTCTGTTAAGGATGAATTGTATGATCACAACAAGGCCCGCCGTGAAATCAGACAGCATTGGTCAGACGCAAATTGACGCCATTAAGCGAAGCTCACCATGTCGCAATACAGATCGAATGCGACTTGTACCGCATACTTACAAACGCTAAACCACACACGCGACTGTGTTACAGTTCTGATACAAACCGAAGTTTTCTGCGGTCAAACAACGCAACTCAGGGCTTTGAGGCATCCAGCAGTGATCAACCGACATGACAGATAAAATCGAATTCCAACCGACTGAAGATGCATGGGCATGCACTCTCGAAGACCTCTGCCTGTCCAAATTGCAGATTGCGATGGTAGTCACAGGTGGCGGCACAGGGGCAATCTCTCGCTGCCTACGTCGCCCCGGTGCCTCACTCAACTTTGTAGAAGCTGTCGTGCCTTACTCCCGCATGGCAACACAAGATTACCTTGGCGTCGAACCTACCGAGGGCTACGCATCCCAACAGACCGCGATAGCACTTGCACAAAACGCCCATCGCAGGGCAGCGGCATTAAGCAATACACCCCGACATGCATGCGGTATCGCACTAACAGCAACCTTGCCGACGAACCCTGCCGGTTCCGATGCAAGATTGACTCAGAATTGCTGCGTCCATGTTGCGTCCCAATGCGAGGGCATTTTCAGAGGTTGGTCACTTTGCTTTGTAGCACAACCAAGCGAACGTGAAGTGTCAGAATCAATTGCGGAACAGATGTTTTTAATCGCCCTCCACGCTTCACTACACCAACACGGTTTCCCGATTGAGTCGGACCCAGTGCAGGCTTTGAACGCTGCTGGTTTGACAGTGACCCTGACTGATGCCAAAGGCACCTAAACCGTTAACGAATCACTCCTGGGATACCACACTTCACTCCTGAGATACCACACCGGCGGTCTGGGGCCATGCTCGTCACAGCAACCCGAACACCACGGCTAGCACACCACGACTAGCAATCACTGCCCAACACCTTGCTCATGCTTCAGACAAGGCGGCAGCAAGTTGTTCGTAGGTTCGCTTACTATCCATCTTTGCACCTCGATTATCGAGTGCAATTCGATAGAGATGTTGACCGCAAGTCGTCGGATAAGTCCCAGTCACACACGCTTGGCAAAGATGGTCTGCCGGCTTACCGATTGCACGCGAAATTGCCTCCACTGGCAAATACCTCAATGAATCAGCCCCCAAATCATCTGCCATTCGTTGCTGACTATCATCCGTCAACCCACCGCCAGGCGAAAAATACTTGGGACCAATCAACTGATCGACTGTACTCATATCGATCCCGTAAAAACAGGGTGCAATGATTGGCGGACACGCCACGCGCACATGAATTTCCTTGGCGCCGCCAACCTCCCGAATTCGATCGAGCAAAACGTTCATTGTGGTGCTACGAACAATTGAGTCTTCGACCAGAATGACACGTTTATCTTTTAGTACTTCCCTGAGTGGGGTGTACTTGGTGGCAGCCTTGGCTTTACGTGCCCGGCCCGCTTCGATGAAGGTACGACCCGCGTAACGATTACGGATCAGCCCTTCACGACTGGGGATCGATAGCTCATAGGCCATCGAATCCGCAGCAGCTTTACTTGTATCAGGCACAGGTACAATGATGGTGTCATCAGGATTGAGATCGACTCCACCAAATTCGCGTTCAGCATTCGCGAGCTCAACACCAAGTTTGGTTCGACTCAGATAGACACTTCGATCATCCAGTGTGCTGGCAACATTTGCGAAATAGATCCACTCAAAAAAGCAATGGGCCGGCTTTTGCTCTGGCGCAAATCGTTCCATTCGGAATCCAGTTTTCGGATCGATTACAATTGCATGTCCCGGCGGCAATGATTTGATCTGCTCATTCTCAAAGCCAAGATTGAGCAGCGCAACACTCTCACTGGCAGCAGCAAACAAGGGTCCCTCGTGCACGTAGCACATTGGTTTGATACCCAATGGATCACGAGCAACAATCATCTCGCCTTCGGCAGTCAACAAAGCGAGACTGTAGGCACCATCGAATCCGGCAGTCGTTTTTCGTAGCACATCGATCCAGTCGATGCGTGATTGCGACTTACTTAACAAGCGCCCGAATTCGTGAAGAATAATCTCTGTATCGGTGTCGAGTGCCAGATGATGATCTCCATCAGCGAGCAATCTCTCTTTCAGAATACCGTAATTTGAAAGCTGGCCATTAAAGCAGAAGCTAAACCACTTTCGTTTGTGGATGTGTTTCCGTTCGAAAGGCTGTGCATAATTACGATCGTCCTGACCGCAGGTGGCGTAGCGAACATGCCCGATGGCAGCGCGTCCGGCCAGTGACTTCATCAGAGCCTCTGCCTTGGCACGATGATTCAACCGAAAGACTTCCGTGACGGTTCCAACATCTTTCCGGTTTTTGAGCAGTGAAGCACAATCCGGATTGAACGTCGTCATACCAGCAGCAAGCTGACCACGATTTTGAATGTCCAACAGCATTCGGGGCAGCAGCCGGGAAATGTGCCGTGGTCCGTCATCCGTGCAAAGCGGACTGCGACCACGACCTGACAAGTGGTAAATGGCTGCAACACCACACTCGTGATGTATTTCGCTCATATCGAGGGTATTCCGTTGAAGTCGGAACCGGCATGTCGAACACCGGCAGAAGCTAAGTAAACCGCTATCGTGCATCGCACAGCGTCCCAAAGTACAGCGGGCTTCCAAGCTCGTCGATTCCCCATGACAATGGAACTGATGCAGCTGGTGCATTTTGCACGCAACCGGCGGTAAAATCACTAAAAAGTCCGGAAAAAATCATTTACCCCAGTCGATCCATGGACATACCCACTACCGAGGCACTGCGGCTTGCCGCGATCGAACACGCCCGCAGCGTGGTCGTAAAAGTGGGCACCCGTGTGATCACGACGTCTGATGGCAAATTGGACCGTCGCCGAATTGACCTACTGGCTGAACAACTCTGCCGAATTGCCGACACAGGCCGTCAAACGGTAATGGTTAGCAGCGGCGCCGTGGGCGCTGGGATGGGCAAACTGGGCCTCGAGCAGCGTCCTAGTGGTTTGGCACAATTACAAGCTGTAGCAGCTATCGGGCAAACGGATCTGATGCAGGCTTATGAATCGTCTCTCGCCAATATGGGCCGACACGCATCGCAAGTCCTTTTAACCGCAGAAGACTTGCGACGGCGAAACGCCTACCTGAATGTCCGGAATGCCCTCATTCAGATTCATGCCTACAACGCCATTGCCATTGTCAATGAAAACGATTCCGTTGCTGTTTCTGAATTGATGACTACTTTTGGCGACAATGACCGGTTGGCAGCGCAAGTAGCAGGCCTGCTACCCGAAGCAATTTTGATCATTTTGTCTGACATCGATGGGCTTTATGATGGGCCGCCTGATCACCCAGACAGCAAGCGAATCGATCTGGTGAAAACCATTGATGAGAAAGTTCTCGCCCTCGCACAGGATCAGCAAAACAACCACAGCAAAGGTGGTATGTCGAGTAAGCTCGAGGCTGCCCAAGTAGCAACTTCGCACGGCCAAACCATGATCATTGCTCCCGGGCGAGATGATCAGGTTCTGGACAAAATCTTTTCAGACACGCCCATTGGAACATTGTTCCTACCTCCGGAGAAAGCAATCCGTGGGCGGCGGCGGTGGATCAGCAGTGCTGCGCGTGTTACTGGCACTCTTGTTCTGGATGATGGGGCCGTTGACGCTGTCTGCCAACATGGTCGCAGCCTACTTGCCATCGGTATCACTGAAAGCAATGGCTCCTACGAACAAGGCAGTGTTGTTTCCATTCATAATCGCAACAACAGAGAAATCGCTCGCGGGCTCATCAACTACCCATCCACGGAAGTTGATCAGATCATCGGACAGCCAAGCGAAAGCATTTCAGAAATCCTCGGCCATCGTCCCTATGAGAATGTTGTTCATCGTGACAATCTGGTGCTGACAAATCAATCTGAATTCTGATTTAGCTATTCACCCATTGCTTGATCAACAACCCTTACTGACAAAATGTCATCGTAACTTCACAACTCGCCGCCCAGTTGCTTTCCAAGAAAACCAGCACCAACATCGATGTTGGCCTCCGTTTCATTGCAAACGTGGTTCAGTTGCGTTTACGGCTTACGCCAAACGACTGGTGTTCGTCGTCTCGGATACAACTCACGGCAAAGAGGGCACTTGGTTCCATCACAACCACGCGCAGTGCAATACTCCCGTCCATAGAAAATAATTTGCAAATGCAAGTCATTCCAATCGGACTCAGGAAAGAGTTTTTTTAGATCCTTCTCGGTTTGCACCACATTTTTTCCACTGGAGAGTCCCCATCGCTGGGCTAGACGATGAATGTGCGTATCGACCGGAAATGCAGGGACTCCGAATGCCTGCGCCATCACCACACTCGCCGTTTTGTGGCCGACACCTGGCAAACTCTCAAGCCCTTCAAACGACTGTGGCACCTCTCCATCAAATTCTTTAATGACCATCGCAGCGAGACCGGCCAGACTCTTCGCTTTCTGCCGGGACAAACCAAGCGGCCGAATAATAGATAGAATTTTCTTCTCACCCAACTGACGCATTGAACCAGGGTCCGGAGCGCGTCTAAACAATTCAGGCGTGACTTCATTCACCTTCTTATCAGTGCACTGCGCGCTCAACAGAACAGCGACCAATAACGTAAATTCATCCTGATGATCCAAAGGAACGGGTGGGTCAGGGTACAATGCACCCAACCGTTCACGCACCACTCCTGCTCGTTCCTGCTTTTTCATTTGCCCACTGATCTCCATTTGTCTTCTCGATGCACGAATATAACCTGACCACTGCCACACACACTACATACCGAAAAAAATCGGTAGCAATTGTGAACTGTTTGACAGTGCTATTTTGCATCTTTGCACAGCACAGCTTTTGTCGCCTGAATGTTTTAAAAGCTGACCAGCCCCAATCAATTACGGTTCCCGACAAACCGCTGCGGACCAACCAGATTGTTTTAGTCAGGCAAGACGGCAGCCTCAGCATAACCACGACAGGGAATGACCCATTCATCATGTGGGAGTGGAGAACACCCCTGCTACTCAGTGAACCAGTATTGTCGTTTGAATACTTCTGCCCTGACGGTATCGAGAATGTCTCACTGTTCATTGGGCCACCCATCAGTTCCAAGATGCAGTTGAGTTTACCCAACCTTCCTGTCGCAGAGGGATGGCGAGAATATGCGGTTCCTATTCACCCTCCCAAAGGACGAAAACTACCCAACAATATTACGCAGATAAGACTGGATCTCGGTCTCCGACCCGATCGAAAACTTTTAATTCGCAACATCAAAATACGTCCACCCACCCAGCGAGAACGCGATTTTGCTGCGGATCGAATTAGGCTGGAAAAACAGAAAGAAATATCCGCCAAAGCGATTCGTGAATATGCGGCAGCGTCATTCCCCGCAAAGTTCACCAAAGTACTGATTGAGAAGGATACGATCACACTGGCTGGACAGATGCTACAAATGTCAAATGACAGACCAGAAGTATCAGTACAACTCGTCGAATTTCCCCCTGATGTGCAAATCAATGAAGCTGGAATAACACTACCATCCTTGCTGAACTTAAAAAAAAATCAGTTTTCCGTGGTTCTGCCAAGAAGGGTTGGCAGCCGAGATCGGCTTTATAGCGGCTGGCGTATCAAGGCCACGAAACGACAAGACGAACGGGATGCCTTCCTGTCTGCACGGCACTTTGCTAATGAGTTCAAGACCAACAACTTCACAGCAAACGCCCCATTACGACCCGAGAACCAAAAGGGCCTGAGTGGTTTCAGCTCGCGGGGTCCAAAGTCTGATCTGCATGAGCTAGGTATCAAAGCAGTGACCATAAATCTGGTGCTCCATCGATTCATCAGCACTTCCGACGGCCCCGGTCGAGAAGAAATTCCTTCAGCCGGTCCTCCGATCTACTTCAATGCTTCAGCATTCACCGCCTTGGACCGACTCGTCGATCATTGCAGACAACACAACATCATCGTGACGGCAATTGTTCTGATTCCAAGAACAAAGCGAAGCGAGATACATGCTGTACTGCAACATCCAGAATCTGAGGGTGGCGTGTACACCATGCCCAATATGAGCACCTCTCGCGGGACCACCATCTATGGTTATTTGCTTAGTCGTATCGCCAAACGGTACAGCAAGCCAAACCAAGCACCGGGTGTGATCACCAACTGGATTGCCCACAATGAAGTGGATTATCATCCGGTCTGGACCAACATGGGAAAGCAACCCGATGAGATCTATCTGGAGACCTACTATCGATCCATGCGAATGATCCACAACTCGGCTCGAGCCTTCAATCCGCATGCCCGCGTGTTCATTTCGCTTACACACAATTGGAACGTCATCAATCCGAAGCGTTGGGAGCAGTTGTCTCCCAAACAGGCATTACTTGCATTGCAACGATACTCCAGCCAAGAAGGTGACTTTGCCTGGGGAGTTGCCTATCACCCTTACCCACAAAGCCTCTTTGCAAAGACAGCGTGGCAGGACACAAATATCGAAAACCATTTCGATAGCCCGTTGATCACCATTCAGAACCTGCATGTGCTAGGCGATTTTCTGAATCAGACTTCCATGAAACAAAGCAATGGCAAAAGACGAGGTGTGTTGCTAAGTGAGCAAGGATTCCACACTCCAACTTATGAGGTAGCGGATCAGAACCGACAGGCGGGGTCACTTCACTACGCAATGCAAAAGATACGCAAATTTCCATGGATCGAATCTTTTCATTACCACCGATGGGTCGATCACCCCGACGAGGGTGGCTTGAAGCTTGGGCTTCGAACACTACCAACCCAAGACCACCCACATGGTGAACGCAAGCGTGCTTGGACGGTTTATCAGGCAATCAACACCGGTGATGAAAAGAGAGAAACCACTGGGCTACCGAAACCATAGCGAACTGCCTCTCTGACAACATGACGATCTTTTCACCAGGCTTGCCAAGTCGCGTCGGCTTTCACGCTTTCCAGGCATCGCTGCATGAATCGAACGCCGTCTGCTCCGTCGCTGACAGAAGGGTACAGGACAGTTTCTGAACCCAAGTTCTCACCCCGCATGATCCTCCGCATATCTGAAAAAGCGTCGCGATAAACATTGGCAAACGCCTCAAAAAATGCTTCTGGGTGCCCACCCGGCAAACGACAGGCGGCTACTGCGGAAGGTAGAGTGTAATCAGCGTTTGGATTTCTTTCGTAAATCCTCGTCGGTTGCCCCAGAGCACGCACCATCAGTTGATTGGGTTCCTCCTGACGCCATGCCAATGATGCCTTAGTACCATCCACTTCGATCGATAAATCGTTCAAACGCCCGTGTGACACCTGACTCCAAGTGACCATGCCCGTCGCACCCTGTGCGAATTGAAGCATCGCGTGTCCATAATCATCCAAGTCATGGTGAGATGAATAGGACCGCATGTGACTAAGCACTGTCGATGGGGTCATACCTGTGATGAACTGGAGCAAATGAAAAGCATGTGTCCCCACATCGCCGAGCGACCCAGCTGGCCCGTTCTTGCTTGGGTCTGACTTCCATGCTCCCCGTGCAGGAATTTCGTCAGGATGCATGCCATGCATCCATCCCTGCACGTAATTTGCTCGAATCGCAATCAAGTCACCCAACTCTCCATTGGCAATCAATTCACGCGCTTGACGCACCAGTGGATAGCCCGAGTAGTTGTGAGTGAGTGCGAACACACAATCCGAATTGCGTACGGCTAATACCATCGCATCTGCATCAGCAGTGGTGATTGTCATCGGCTTATCACAGACCACATGGAACCCGGCGTCGAGTGCGGTGCAAGCTATTTCACGGTGCGTATGATTTGGCGTGGCAATCGAAACAAAATCAATTCGATCGTCTGCCGGCCGTGACTTTTCCTCGCTGATCAAGTCACGGAATGATCCATAAGCACGGTCGGGTGCAATTCCCATTGCTAACGCTGACTCACGAGATCTTTTTGGATCTGAAGAGAGAGCTCCAGCAACCAACACTGCCTCCCGATCCAGTGTTGCTGCGGTGGTGTGCACCTTACCGATAAAGCCATTACCTCCCCCTCCAATGAGCCCCATCCTCAGGGGACGATCACTCTGCTGTTCGATCATCATTTCTGATTACTCATCTTACATTTCTCATTTCTGCCAAAGCAACTCTGGGTAGAGACTGCTGATAGGGTGCTGGTCACATGGCGTGATCTGACAGCAGCAGAAGAGCCTGTCACGTCACACCCAGCCGGTTTTCAGTTCACTCAGTTTCGGCCTGGGATATCTCCGGGAATTGAGCCGTCTAAATACCGCCAGTTTTTAAGGTAAGAAAGCAAGTCAGACATCTTGTCAGGACTAAGTGCCTCTTCGAATCCCTCCGGCATTAACGACACGCCAGGTGCCTGCAAGCGGTCAATCTCATCACGTGGAATCACCACACGTTTCCCTCCCTTTTGCTGAAGGATCACGGTGTTGTTTGCGTCTCCTACCAACAAACCGTCCAACACTCGACCATCCACTGTCAGAACTTGATGTTGAATGAATGCGGCATCGATCGCTGAATTGGGATCTAAAATCGAAGTCAGAAGTGCTTGGGGAGTTTTTGTACGCGAATCACTGATGTCCGGTCCAACATTGGTTCCCAAACCTCCCACCTGATGACAGGCTGAGCAATGCTCTTTAAACAGATTCTTGCCA
>Ga0315320_10004266_pt1 | contig 11720 bp, 7 predicted proteins | sample M140m21515metaG_FD_203458 | JGI IMG/M metagenome (GOLD analysis project Ga0315320, IMG submission 203458) | Ammonia-oxidizing marine archaeal communities from Monterey Bay, California, United States - M1 40m 21515 | ecosystem: Environmental > Aquatic > Marine > Coastal | place: USA: California...
TAACGTGAGTGGTGGTCGCTGCGACAAATGTGAGGGCGCTGGTCAACTAGTGATTGACATGCAGTTTTTGGGTGACCTGTCTGTTGTCTGCGATCAGTGTGCCGGACTAAGGTATCGTGACGAAGTTCTTTCAGTAAAGTATCGTGGGCGGAGTATCGCTGAAGTTCTAAATATGACGGTGCGCGAGGCATTTTCATTTTTTCGAGGACAGCCTAAAGTTCAAGCCAAACTGAAATCGCTGATTGATGTTGGGCTCGATTATATCTGCCTTGGTCAGCCCGCACCTTCGCTCTCCTCTGGAGAAGCACAGCGGCTCAAACTGGGACATTATTTAAATGCGTCCAAATCGAAGCGGGTGTTGTTTGTCATGGAAGAACCAACCACTGGTTTGCATATGAGCGATATCAACCGCTTGCTAGATTGTTTTGGTGCGTTACTTTCTGTCGGGCACTCGATGATTGTGGTTGAACACAATCTTAGCCTGATTAAAAATGCTGATTGGATTATCGACCTTGGGCCAGGTGCGGGTGACGCAGGGGGACAGGTTGTGGCTGAGGGGACTCCGGAAATGGTATCCAAGGTTTTAGCTTCCAAAACCGGTGCCTATCTTCAAGATGAGCTGTCTCGTGGTTAAGTTGTAGGTTGACTATGATCTTACTTGGTAATGAAATAGTAAGTTCCGATTTTGAATTTTCCCGGCTGGGCATACGTTTGTGACAGCGTCAGGATTTCCGAGGCCAGTTTTTAGCAAGAGAAGCCAGCGAAAGGTTTTCCGTTTGAATCAAGATCAGAACAACATACAGCCAGTTGATCGTTATGCGAGGCAAATACGGTTTCCGGCGATCGGCGAGTCAGGTCAGGCTTCGTTAAGTGAGTCCACTGCGCTGGTCGTTGGGTGCGGTGCACTTGGTTCGGTGATTGCCAATACCCTCGCGCGGGCGGGCGTGGGACATCTCAAAATTGTGGATCGGGATTTTCTCGAATTCAGCAATCTACAGCGGCAGGTGTTGTACGATGAACAGGACGTCAAAAATGGCTTGCCCAAAGCAATTGCCGCGGCGAACAAACTTACAAAAATAAATTCTGCGATTGAAGTTGAGCCTTTCGTTGTGGATGTCGACGCGTCGAATGTCGAATCCCTGTGCGACGGCGTCGATGTTATTCTAGATGGTTCGGATAATTTTGAGATCCGTTTTTTACTCAATGACGTTGCGGTGAAATATTCTATCCCGTGGATTTATGGCGGTTGCCTTGGTGCGGACGGTCAGACAATGACAGTGTTGCCCGGTGAGACCGCGTGCCTAAATTGCTTAATGCTGGATGGACCTCCACCACCGGGGACTTCTCCGACATGTGATTCTTTCGGCATTCTATCGCCCGTGATTAATTTGATTGCGTCACTACAGAGTATTGAAGCGATGAAGATCCTCTCGGGGAACCGTGATTCGATCAGCCCTTATTTGACCGTCGCATCGTTGTGGGAGAGCGAAATTCGCCAGATGGATGTTTCCGGGTTGCGAGATAAAGTTGATTGCCCAACCTGTCGGCGAGATGAATTCCACTGGCTGTCGGGAGACCGGGAGTCTCACTCTGCGGTTCTGTGCGGACGGGATGCGGTCCAGGTCAGTTTCCCCGGCCGTGATCAAATTTCATTGGCTCAGTTGGCGGGAAGATTGGAATCGCTTGGGCGGGTTGAAGCTAATGAATTTCTGCTGCGATTTCACGTTGATCAATATGTGCTTACTGTTTTTCCTGACGGGAGAGCGATTATTTCAGGTACAGAAGACTTATCGTTAGCGAGGAAACTCTACACGCAATATCTGGGCAGTTAAAGATCGGCTGCTCAAAAGTACGCCCGCAGTGGTCTTCCGCGACTTTAACGTTTCCACAATGAAGCATCAGCTGTAAGCGAACTTCGTTCGGTTTAATATCTATTAAAGACTCATCGAGTGCGGGCAGTGGTTAGGCGGCTGAAGAACAGATTTCGACCAGATGCCCGTCGGGATCGTAGATGTAGACCTGCTTCGCCCCATCTGGACGCGATTTTGGGCCATCTCCGATTTTCAATCCAAGTTTGTTGATTGTGTCCATCGCGTCGTCAAAATTGTCGACGGTAAATGCGAAGTGGTGACCTCTCGAAATACTTTTCACGTGGCGTTCGCCCCAGCCTGCGAGTCCAGCTAGTTCGCTCGAGCAAGTCGCGTGAATTTGGACTGCGCCGATTTGGAACCACGCTCCCGGGAAGTCAAAGTCAGGCCGTTTCGACTCCGTCATTCCTAAAAAGTCGACATAAAATCTACGTGTTGCTGCCAAATCATCGACGATTAACGTGATGTGGTCAAAACTGTTCACGGCGAGTGAGTTTTCTGTCTTCATTTATGAGCACCTCGGTTGGATTGTTAACCTGACTATAGCAGTTCAATCTGCTCGCTCAAATTGCGATCACCGAAGCACAAAACAAAAAACACGCCCAGAGGATATCCTCGAAGGCGTGTCTTGTTTGAAATTAGGTGCTCGACCTGCGTGTTTACCGGAACATTTCTAAGCCAAGTGACAGGCCGTGGAAGAACATGTCATCCGAGTCGCTGGTGTCCGAGCCGGTTGTTGGATTGATTGTTACAGGGATGTTGTCAGCGGTCGATGCAACCTCGCCAAGCCAAAATGCGTTGTAACCGAAACGGAGTCTTGAGCGTTTGCCAAGTTTGTAGTGCCCGTTTAATCCCAGCTCAATTGTCCCGGAAAACGCCGTGTTAGTGTCTGTTAAGTCGAGGAATTGAGCTCCAGCATTATTCAGTTTGGTTTTCACTCGGTTGGGGTTGGCGTAGACACCGAACTTACCGATTGTGGACCAAGAGAGGCGATAGCCAACATCGTAAAACAATTCGTAGCCAAGATGGCCACCTAGTAGATTGTTCTGGGTCGACAGCTCAAAATCTCCTGTCTCGCCCGCGAGATTTGTACTTGAGATTTGGTATTCATCCTGAATGTAGATGTAACGGAGGCCAACAAAGGTTCGCACGACATCCCAGCCCCAGTCATTTCGGTTGTACTCGATACTTTGGAACATTGTTGATTTACTTTGTGACTGCTCCGTTGCATTGCGGAAGGCAGTTGTTTCGATTGCAAACGCTCCAGTGCTTGGGAAACCGACGGAAATACGTCCAAGGGGATCCGTGTGAGAAGCTGATTCTGACAACTCGGCAGAGCCGAAGTAAGATAATTCGTCGCCATTGGCGGCGTCTTCTCGGCGGCCGATTGTCACTCGTGCACCAAAGAGGTTGTTTTCGAAATTGTTCAAACCACCGAAGTTGGAGATCGCAATCGTTCCATCGTATCGATCAAGATAGATCGCGTCGAAAATAAAGTATTTGCGTGCAGATGAGACCGAGCCACTGTTGCCGAATCTTGCTGCCACGGTGCCGCTATCGAAGCAACCGCCGGAACCACATGATTGACATCCAGCATAGTCTGCTTCGGCGGTCATCATGACGCCGCATTCAGGACAGCCGTCGCCGCTGCATCCCAAGCAGGCGTCTACGGTGCTTGTGATTCGGGACTGTTCTCCCGGAAGGGTGTTGAAATAGGTCGGCGTTTCTTTGGTTTGTCGTGCCACACGGGTGGGTGCAGGAGCAGTAACCGGTGGGGACGCGGCGGCTGACTTGTAGTCTTCTTCTAAGAGTGTCGGCGAGGTCGTTTGAACTACCGGTAAAGCGACCGGGGTTTGCAAGGATTCGGGTAAAGTCTCAGGCAACACTTCCGGCGACGATGTCTGTTCGGCAGTGATTGCTAATGCCTTTGGAGGAGCAATTGGAGCGGGCTCTGCTACCATTAATTCTCTGGATGGCGGAACAGGAACGCTCTGTGGTGAGATCGTTGGTGCACGTGGTGGAAGGACATTGCCCTGTACGATTGCCGGCAATTGTCGGCTCGATGAGTCCGGGGCAACGCTGGGTGCATTTTTGACCGGGGTGGTTACGTCGTCGCTTGGTTTTACAATCTCGACGATGTTGTTTGCTTCGCCTTGGACAATTTCCGGAACAAAGGCTTGTGGGGTGGTGTTGAGCTCTGAGAGACTCTGGCCGGCAACAATTGGGGGGAGGGATTTTTCAACTATGACGACTGGCTCTTGTTTCGGAGTTGCGTAGAGTGGCACTCCAGCCTTCGAAAGTGTGTCCGATGCCTGACCGGGGTTCCATTTTGCAGCCTGTGAAATCTCTTCGCGAGAAGTATCTTTGGTTTGTTCCGCTTTCTCACCGACGTTTGGATTTTCAGTAATTTGACTCGCAGTATTGGGCTCTACTTTTTCTATTTTCCTAAGTTCGGTATCGACGGGGGGCAGTACAGCTGGTTTTGCCTCGGTCGTATCAACGATTTGCTTCGGACTTTCAACTGGTTCTACAAAAGCTCCTGGTAAAGGTTGCTCGTTAAGTGTGGCAGGCTTGGCGATCTCGGGAGTAGTTGTTACCTCGGGTGCAATTGCGATTGGCAAGTCAATCGTGGGTGGAGCGACTTGCGGGGTTTCTACTACGCTGTTTTCTTGAAGGGCTTCCGGTGCAATTAGAGCAGCGGGGACAGCTACCTCTGCTACCTCTGAATCGTCAGCCGTTTCCAATTCGGTTTCAGCTAAGGTTGATTGTGGAGCTGGGATTTCCATCAAGATCAAATCCGAGGGAACTCGAGGCGCTCCGACTGCGTTCTCTGGAGTCTCGTTGGTTGTTTCTTCAGCGAGCTCTGCTGTAGGAACAAGAGGAGCGAGAGGAGATAACGGCATTGCGTTTGGAATTGGTAGTGCTGAATTCGGTGTGTTGTCTGGCACTGAGAACGTATCGTTCGCTCCAGCAACCACAATTGGTGGAAGTTGGAGTACCTGCGGCTCAACTTGTGGGGCCGGAACTGGTTTGGTGTATACCGCTTCCCCCTGAACAATCGGTGGAGCGACGAAAATGGGAGGCGCGAAATTTTGGTTAGTTCCGGTTTCCTCCGTAACGATCGGCGGCAAAAGTGTACTTTCGCTCTGCTTGGGAACCGGGGTAGCTGCACGGATGGCACCAAATGCATTGCTTGGTGCAATGTCGATGGGGCGAACGATTGCGATCTCATTCGATTTTGTTTCGTCAAGTTGTTCAGTATCTTGCAATGCGAAACACGGCGCGATGGCTGGACCTGAAATTGTTGCCAGGATGGCAAACATTTTAATCTTGAAGTTTTGATTCATCTGTCAATCGACACCCATAGAGTCATGATTGGACATTAAACATTCATGCCCAATCATGTTTTCGGCTTACCAGTTTGTTAACCTTTGCCGATTTTGAGGATTTTTCTACATATAACGAAAGTACCGATTTTGAGATTCGTTTGAGAACAAGTGTGAAGAAGCGGTGAATAGGTTGTTGATTTCTCTCGGGATTTTTTTGGTTTTTAGGTAGATGGGCTGCCAGTTTCTCACTTTTTCGCTAGCAGACGTTTAGGTTGCTATCCTGCAGACCTTCTTCCTCCGGCGTTGGCTGAAGCGAGTTAGGGCAGTTTGGGACGATTGGGGCGATACGGAATTGGTTGTATTCGTTGATAAAATGGTCCCAATGAAGTGGGGCATTAGATTACGATAGGAGGGTCGTTCAAATCTCAAGTCTATCCTGATCGAGTTGAGAGAATACGTAGGCGACGAGACTTTTTAATCCTGTGGTTTGGTCTAACGGCTGAATTCTCCGTCCGGCAAAGGGCGTCTATTTATTGGCTCCTCAAATCAATTTGTTGCTATGAATTTTTTATTGTTCCATCTTAAACGCCTAGCTTGGGCTCCCATCGCAGCGGTTATTGGAGTGTTGGACTGGTTGCGAAACACGTTGGGAGCGTCGATTGGAAACCGAGCCTTTTTAATGGGACTGCCAGCGTTTTTGTTAGCACTCTTTGGTCTTAGTGCATTGTTGTGGGCTCGCATTGGAGTCGAGGATTCGCTGGAGGACCGTTATCTGAGCGAATTAAAAAGGCGTGACGATCGCAAATCAATTTTGGTGGATGAGTTACGACGTGAAATCCAAATGTTGCAGGCTTCTCAGCAAATTGGTTCAAAAAATTCTGCGGGGGTTAGTCTGTTGGCGAGCGACGATCCGCGGAGTTTGGAATTGGAATCTTTGCGAAATGGGCAAGGGATCGTTTTACAAAAGTTAATTGAATTAAACCCTGACGAGCCGGATTACTTATTTCGGTTTGGCATGTTGTCCTTCGAGAAGGTCAACAGTCAGGGCGGACGTCCGGGCCTCGGCCGCTGCCTGGCATTGTTGAATTTGGCGTCTCCTCTTGATAAGCCGGGTTATGTGAAAGGTCATCTTTGGCTTGCCAATTACTACATGGCTGCCAAGGTGAAAACACGCTCCGATGCGGTTAGGAACTTGCAGCTTGCGGCCGCCCATGCAGATCAGTGCTTGAAAGTAGAGCTCGACAATTTAAGGGCTAAACAGATTAAGGCGACGTTGTTACTTGCCCAGCAAAAAAATCTACCTGCTGCCTACGAGCTTTATCTCGAATTGTTTGAAAAAGATCCTCTCAATTACAAAGCATTAATTCGTGTGAATAATTTGTTGGGTCGCAGCGAACGCAATGAGGTCGTATTAGAAAAAGCAATCGATCGATTCAATAACGAACTTACCCTTGGCGGCATGGATATTGGAAAGGAATTGCAATACTGGGCGGAATTAATCTCTTGCTACATTGAGAAGAAAGAACTGCTCACTGCGGAGGAGAAATTATTAGCGGAAATTGAAAGGCGGGGTGCAGCGGGCGAATCCGATGTTGTCTGGGCGGAGCGAATGTTATCGTCGGTGATGATCGCTCGAACTCTTGGTTTGAGTCAGACAGACATCGACGCAAACAACGAGAGGCTTGGGTTTCTTTCTCGGGCCATGAAATACAATGCCAACAATTCCGACGCAAAAATGCAACTTACGCGTGTCGCTGGTAATTCGAATGCGGAGCTCACGAAGAAGGCGCTTGAGATCTATGATCCTGCAAAAGATGTCGATCCACCTGCGAATGTCTTAAACGAAATTGGTTCTCAGGCATTGGAGAGTGGTGACTATGCAAAAGCGCTTATTTATTTTGACTTGGCGAATAAAAAGTCTCCCAACAACCCTGAGATTTTAAACAACTTGGCATACATTTACATCGTTGGAGACCGGTCCAACCCTCAGCTCGCACTTTCATTAGTGGATCAGGCAATCCAGCGAATAACGAACAGCGCCCAAAAAGAAAAATACTTGACGTATTTTTATGATACCCGTGCTCAAGCGTTGATAAAAATGGAGCGTTGGACAGATGCTGCGGCCGATTTGGAAACGGCTCTCAATTCACGCCCCAAGAATCAGAAGATTCTTCAGTCGTTAATTGAGTGCTACCAACAGGCGGGGCTTGATGCGAGTCCGTACAAAGAGCGGTTACGGGTTGTAAAAGAACGGGTTGTAAAAGAAGAACGCCCGGAGCAATAAGCTATCCGCCGCTAAATCATTTAGCAAAGGCTCTGGCGAATCATTATCTAGCGAATTGATTGGTAGTATTTGACGCAATGATCTTTCGAAAAAGAGAAGACGCAGGATTCGGGGAATCCAAAGCTCGACGTTTGCTGTCGGCACCCTATCGCTGGGTCGCGGGTGGCGTGAATCGGATCGTTTCGCGTGACGACAGAATTGGCGTCGAGAAATCTTTTAGTGCTAAGGTTTTGGCTGCTGTATCTTTGCCCTTTCGATATCTCGGTGGATTCCTGTTATTCATGATTCAGGCGTGGCCGCCGTCTCGACAAGGACGAGCGTTTTTTAAAGGTCTCCCTGCGGTAATGGCTGTTGGAGGATTTCTTCTTGCCTTTCTCGCCGCTGACTATTTATTTTCTGAAGCTCGTCGAATTGGCGATGCGGCATCGCGGATCGAATATCATTTTTCAAAATCACCTGAGTTCCCTGGTCGGGCGTTATTATTTGCTGAAAAGTTGGTTGAATTAAAACCAGATGTGCCTGCGCACCTTTATAAACTTGCGATTGCACGGGATCGAGCGGGCGAGGAAGCCGCCGCGTTTGACGCGATGCAGGCCATCGCTCCCAAAGACAGAGCCTTGCACGCTCCGGCACATATCTGGATGTCCCAATTCTATTTGAATTCGAAGTTGCTATCTTCGATGACCGAGGCAGATCGGGAGTCTCTGGCAATGAAGCAGTTGGAGTATGCCATCGATGTCGCTCCGACAAGTCAAGCGGCGAATTTTGATTTGGCAGCATTGCGACTTAAGCAGGCTGAACAGCTTGAAAAAACGGATCCTGAGTACCGACTTTTGGTTGAATCGGCGGTCGTTAATTTGCGCACAATCACTGACGGCGAGTTGACTGGCTTACGATTGATGGCAATTCCTCGACTGTTCGAGCTGGAATGTGAATTAGATAATCGAGATTTAGCTGAAACGCGACTTCGTTCTGAAGTAAACACCCTTTTGGATTTTGCGAGGAAATATCCCAATGTTTACGAAGTCTGGTTGACGGCGATACGTTGTAAAATCTCCCTTGGTGACTATTTGGGAGCGATTGCAGTCGCAAAAGAGGGTAGCCAGTCTGTTAGCGACGCAGCGGTTCGACAAAAGATCAATCAGCTCGCGTCTCAAGTGTATGCCAAGCGAGCCAACGATTTTGAAAACATGAATGATCGCGGCGAATATCGGATGCGATTGTTTTCACTTTGTAAAGCGCTCCAAATGAATCAGTCGAATCGCGAAGTTTATGTTCAACTTCTCAAGATGATTGAAGTGCCGGAAAGGGAGAGTGTGATTCCGTCGGATCAGTCTGAAACTACCGGAGACGTAGAACGAAAAGTTAGCAACCAAGAAATGTGGTTAAAAGAAGCGGTTGTTGGCGGGCCGGAACCCGCAGTAATCCACGCTTTGATTGGGCTGCAAGCGATTTCTGCGGGAGATATTAAGGCGGGGGACTTACATTGGCGGATCGCCGAGCGGCAATTCGGTCGTTCCCAGATAATCATTAACAACCTGATCGATATTGCTGCGAAAGATTATGGATCTGAGTTTAATAATGTTCTTGAGATGATTACCCTTGGCATCGAACTTTTTCCTGACGAGGCTGTTTTTTACCGAACTCGTGGTGTCTTTTTGATGTCTGAAAAGAAATGGGCGGATGCAATCAGGGACCTTGTGTATGCAAGTAAAGAAATACCCAACATGATTCCTATTCATCAATACTTAGTTGAATGTTATGAGCAGACTGGAGACTCTGAAAACGTTCTTGAGCAAAAAATTATTTTGGAAGAAAAATTGAGTCAGCTAAGTCAAGCCGAACGAAAACGCATTGAAGCGGCGATAAAAAGGCTAGAAGAAGTTGATTGAACGCCTTCGCGACGATTTCGCGAGGGAAAATTCATGTATTTGGTCATCGGTTTGCCTTTCGCTGGAATCTTGTTGAGAGGTTTCGTGTCAATTCTAACGCTCCTTGTTTTCAACGAGCGAAGTTTCAACGGGCGAAGTAGGCGTTGGTGGCAGGAGATGATTCCGGGGCCCGACCTGGATGAACGATTCTTAGAGGAAGTTTGTTGGTGAAACCTTGGCGAGCGAAGCGTTTTCAGCCATAATATAAAAAATTTTTAAAGATGAAGTCTGAGGAGTTTTCCACTGTTTTCGCAACCTTCCAAATTCCAACTCTGTCTCGCCTTCATCTGTTTGATGTTGCTTCGAATCGTTATTGGTTTCCACTTTTACAAGGAGGGAACGGCGAAACTAAAATCCGGAACCTTCAGTTCGGCTGGGTTTTTGAGTAGTGCTAAAGGACCAATGGCTCCTTTTTTCAAGCAAATGTTGGACGACCCTGACGGCAAAAAGAAATTGTGCATCGTCGAAAGCGTTGGAGAAAATGGCACTGTTGCTTATTCCGTGAACCCCGATTTGACGCAATTGATCTGGGATCAAGGTTTTGCCAATGAGGCATCGCTCCATTACGGATTTGGCAGCCAAGATTATCAGGATGAGTTGATCGAAGAACGTGAGAAGCTGAAAGAGCAGATCATTAAGGCGAGAGACACACAAAACAAGACAGTTGATACTCGGGCACTGGAAGCGAAGCGTGCCAAATACGAACAAGATATTTTGAAGATTCGTGAGCAGCCTCAGCGTCTTGAAGAGATCCTCGAAGATCATCGACTCCAATTAGAGGATTGGGTGGCAGCGAACGAAATTGAATTGGTTTCTCACTTTTCGACATCAGAGAGGCTCGATGGCTTCCAACGTGACGGTCAAAATAGGCAGTTAGCGGCGGTTTACGTCGATTCTTTACGTGATCAAGTCGATTCAATTCGGAGTGATCGTTATAAAAAATTGTTGGGTTGGACGAGCGAGGTGACGGGTATTTGGGATTCCTACGAGAACCAAGTCAACGGTTTAGCCGTCTATAAACAGGCGGAAAAGGCTCCTTTAAAGATTCATCGGCCGTTCGACCAAAAATATAGCTTTAGTAAATGGGTCGATGCCGTGATTCCGTGGTTCGATACGATCATTGGTGGCCTGTTGATAATCGGATTATTTTCGCGGTTGGCCTCATTGGCGGCGGCAAGTTTCCTTTTTTCTGTTGTTATGACTCAACCGCCATGGATTCCGGGAACCACTCCGACTTATTTTTACGTAATTGAATTGGTGGCACTGTTGGTGATTGCCACGACCAGTGCTGGGCGTTTTGGCGGGCTCGACTATTTTCTGAGCCTATCGAAATCAAAGTCGCCGCAACTTGAAACTGAAGGACAGGCATGATTAATCTTACACCCGAAGAACGTGAAGTTGGCCGGGACAACTACTATTCCGCGGTAACCGCTCACGATAAAGTAAGCCGGCGTGATTTTCTCGTCCGGTCGATCGCGGCGGGAGGTATTAGCGCTGCCGGAGTTGGTGCCATGTATTTTGGCTATCAGCGACCGAACAGACCGGTGAGAGTCTGTGTAATTGGTACTGGCGATGAGGGAAGCGTCCTCATGGGGGCGATTAATCCCGATTACGTTCAGGTGACGGCAATCTGTGATATTCGGCCATCGAGTCAACACAGGGCATTCCATGGCGACTGGTCAACAGATAACACGATCAAAGTCCGCCCCGGATTGATGAACGTCTACAACTGGAAAACGGAAGAGGAAGCGCGGCGAAACGTCAAAGTGTATTCCGATTGGAAAGACGCCGTAGCAGATCCGAATGTTGACGGCGTCATCATTGCGACTCCGTTGTTTTTACATGCGGAAATTGCAGTTGGGGCGATGAAGGCCGGCAAGCACGTGCTTTGCGAAAAGTTGATGGCGCACAACATTGCACAGTGCAAACTCATGGCGCGAACAGCAGACGAAACAAAGACGTTTCTTTCCGTGGGGCACCAGCGTCACTACAGCATTCTCTATGACAACGCCGTCAATTTGATTCGTTGGGGATTATTGGGAGAGATCCACCACATCCGTGCTCAGTGGCACCGAAACAACGTGCCGGGTAAAGATAGTTGGGCCCTCGCCGTTCCTGGCGGAGAGATGACCGATAGCGGTAAGCGAAAAGATAAAATTCAGGATCAGCTTCAAGCATTTATGAAGTATTACGACGATCCCGGTACTTCGCCCAAAGAGCGGTTGAAGTTAGCAAGGCAAATCGCTCAGTGGCAACAGTTGGTCGCTGATAAGAACGTGGATGCTGAGAAATTCGGCTACATAAGCCG
>Ga0315320_10004269_pt1 | contig 11717 bp, 5 predicted proteins | sample M140m21515metaG_FD_203458 | JGI IMG/M metagenome (GOLD analysis project Ga0315320, IMG submission 203458) | Ammonia-oxidizing marine archaeal communities from Monterey Bay, California, United States - M1 40m 21515 | ecosystem: Environmental > Aquatic > Marine > Coastal | place: USA: California...
AGTGATTGGTGGCTGGGCACGCAGAATCAGCAAAACAAGTCAGGGGTTTGCCAACCATGGAGCCGCTTATTTTCGATTCGATGGGGCGCTGGAAGTCCCCTCTGTGCTGACCGGCATGGTGAATGATCCCGTATTGCTGATCGATATTGCGACCGGAGAACGGATTCCATTGGCGCTTCGGTTCACCACAGACGCCAAAGATGACCCCTTTCTCGCAGACAACCTGCTGGCCTTGGCGCCCGCACTCGGGCATCCTCCTGCACCCGGGGCCACCTTGGCGGCCGTGGTCATGGAATCTGCGGGCGCACACGCTGCAGAGGGGTGGACACCCAGCGAAACCGTTCAGAATGCCCTGTTGTTGGCGGGCGTGACGGGCACCCCGGCTGTGGCCACCACCTTCACCATTCAGGACACCACAGGGGAACTGTTGGCACTGTTTACCGATGTCGATGAGCGACTGGGAGACACCCCGGATTGGGGAGCTGTGGACTGGAAGCGCATCATCCATCTGGATTTTGAACAAACGCAAACCGAATCTGGAGAGGATGCCACCCGGGTGAGCGCCACGTTCGAGGATGGCTCTATCGATGCGGTGAACATGTATGCCAATCCGGATGGGGTTCATACACACGACCTCATGGAATGGCCCATGGCCGTCTACCAAGCCCAGATCCCCATTCTCAATTACTCCGGCCTAGACGACAGACCGTACATGAGCCCCGGCGTTTCTCATCTGTTCGATACCAACGAGGAGTCGGGCTGGATTGAGTTTGATGGTCAAGTGCTGACCAGCGTGCCCGATGAAGAAATGATGCGGGTCATCATCTCGGTACCCAAAGATGAACATGGTGAGCCGCGAACCGATGTGCCACTGGTGATCTATGACCATGGCACAGGGGGTTCTGCGATCAACTCGGTTCAGCGCATCAACAAACATGACCAAGGCCGTGAGGTCGCCCAGCGATTTGCCGATGCTGGGTGGGCGGTAATTGGGCGAGATGGACCCTTGTATGGCAGCCGCTTTGATCTCACCGACAAAGGCTTTTCGGGCGGGTCGCTCGGCTTTTATAATGTGGTCAATTTACCGGCCTTCCGCGACAACCAACGACAAACCGCAGTGGATGGACACACCTTGCTTCGCTTTGTTCAAACCGGACTCAATTCAACCCTGGTGGCAGGCAGCATCGATACATCCCGCATTCGCAGGATGGGCCATTCATTGGGCAGTCTGACCTCTAATCTGGGCGTCGCACCCGAGCCCGATGCCTATGAGAGTGTTTTTCTATCGGGGACGGGCGGGGTCTTGAGTCACTACTTCTTGGACACTGGACTCATCGATGATCTGGGCGATGAGCTTGTGAACCAAATCTTCACCCTGTTCCAAGTCGACCCACCGGAGCCCATTACCGCCCCCGCCGTGATGGGTGCGGCCATTGGACTGTCCGAAGATGCCTGGGGAAATATCGACCGGCTGCACCCTGTCATCACATTGTTCCAGTGGACGATGGATCCGTCGGATCCCATGAGCGTAGCGCGGGATGAGAACCTGCCCGCCACAGTACTGATTGGGGTCAACGACCATCAGGTACCCAACTTCACCAGTCATGCTTTGGCCACCGCTTTGCCCGATGCCTCTGTGGTTTCGGTCGAAGCCACTTGGGACTACGACCCACATGTGGTTTTACATCGAGAAGTTCCAGGCTTTGACGCGATCAGTGACTGGCTCAACGACTGACGGCCTCCACTTGAATCGTCTTCGAGAAGAGCTCACGCTCTGTGGGATAAGACTGCAAGGCGGAGAGAGTGGGGCCATCATGGCCCTGCTTCACCAGTTCGATGTGGTACCGGAGGTTGTCCGCCGACAAGCGAATGTGGCGAACCTTGACCTCTATCGTCACAGTCTCTGCCGACATGGGCTGACGCCATTGTACCCAACGGGTCTCCCCAGGCTCAATGCGATTGTCGCCAAGCTGCATGGCTACGGGTGACCATTGCCAAGTCTGGCCAAAACGTTCGCTGTATTTTGCACGCTCCGTACCATCCGCACCCAGCAATCGAAAATCAACCACGATCGACCGTTCCGGGTCGCCGGTGGGGATTCGGTGACCAGCCCGCACATTGTGCAATGAGGTCCGCACCTCGATCAAATCGTCCCCAACCACAGGAAGAACGGTGACCGCAATATCGAGGCCATCCAATCCAGCATGGGTGGGTCCCGGACCTTTTCCGATACCACTCCCAGCCCATGTGTGACGCCCACCTGTTCGAACCGGCCCACCCACCACAACAGGACGGTCAACTGTGGGCATATGGCACGACGAACAAGAGGCGGTCACGCCCGCAGACATCTTCTCATTTCCAGTATTAAAGTGGCAGACCAGCGCATCCTCGAGACGCACACGGGCTTGATGACACCCCAAACAGGTGTCGTCTTCTGTCATGTCTGGATCATGCACCGTTGCGTGCGGAGCCTGGGTGTTCGCATGGGGAGCCGCAATGCCATTGGGTCGCCAATGACACCCCATACAGCTCACTCCTTCATCTCGATAGGCTGCATCAAAAGAACCGTTAACGATGGTGGATGGGTTTCGAATCACACCCGAGCCCTGCACGATGTGCGCCTGTTGATTGGCGATCGGCGTATGACAATTGAGACACAGCCATCCCACTTCTGGATCCTTGTGCAGCTCTGCCTGAAATTGGGGGTCCACCCAGGCCGCCGCATGGGTGCTGAGCTTCCACTCCGCATAAATATCGGTATGACACACGCCACAATCCGCGGCTGTAATCCCAGTCAGTCCCCAGGTCGCGGGATCAATCAAAGGCGTTTGCGGTCCTTCCCAGGGGTTGGCATGGCCCAACGGAAGCAGGATAGACCATACAAAAAAGACCGCTAAACGCATCATTTAGTTCAGACTGAAGAGACTGACTCGACCCATTTCAACGTTCCATCGATGGGAAGCGACGATCAGCTCATCGATCCCATTGCCATCAAAATCTGCCGAATTGATCGCGGAACCAAACCCCGAAAACCCCGCACCGGTCAGACGTAAATCTGCAGATGAAGGCGCGATGCTTCCTCCCATCGCGAGGGTGGAGGTGCGATAAAGAAAAACCTCACCCGGCCCTTCAAGCGCATCGTCATAAGAATCGGTATCCGGCGCTCCCACGGCCAGTTCATTTTCTCCATCACCATCGAAATCACCGTGATGCATGGCATATCCAAAGTAGTCGGAAGCTCCACCGCTCAAGGTGACGTCCGCATCAGCCACCGTGGTGGTCCCGCTGAGTTCTCCATCATTAAAGAAAATGAATGCCTTCCCATTCCCTTCGCTTCCGCCGCTATCCGCACCAGAGGCACTCAACACCAGGTCTTGGGTATCATCACCGTTCACATCGAATAGCTGGGCGGCCGCATGCCGACCCAGACGCGCATGGGGCTCGTTTCCACAGACCTTAAAACTGGCCGCAGAGGACACAGCCACCGTGGCTCCCGACCCGGAATCAATGGGACCTCCCGGCATCATGTACACACACCCCGCTCGCTCCACACCATCATAGGATTCGGCAGCGGCGCCAGAAATCAGATCCACATGACCATCATCATTCATATCTGCTGCGGCCAAACTGTAGCCCAAGAAGTCACCTGCGGCGTTGCCCTGCACATGCCATCCCGCATCGTCGACCACATCCACAATTGAATCACTGACCAAATCGTCGCCTGAGAAGAAGAACACGTCCCCGCGGCTCAATGCAGAAGCAAAATAGTTGCCCAAGAAAATATCGTCGTGGCCATCTGCATCAAAATCGACATCCGCCAACGCGGTCACGTACCAATAGGTGGCAACACTCGCCTCAAAAAGAACGTCCGCTTCAGACTCTACCCAGGAGCCGGTAAGATCGGAGCCCCCGTAAAACAAAGACCCGGCATACACGCCATACAAGGCGCTTGGATAAAAGCCATCCGTACCCAACACCAACACATCATCCGCGCCATCTGAATTCTGATCGCCCATCCGTGGGCTCATGGTCGCGAAGTAGCTGGAGTCATCACTTCCTTCGATCACAGCCGTGCTCCAATCTGCAATGGACCCGGACCAGTCGGACGCATACTGGCCATCCAGCATCCATATCCCCCCATCTCCGCCCGTCAGAACCCAAGAGCCTCCGGCCAGAAGATCGGTTCGCCCATCTCCTGTGATATCGCCCGTTGAGAGAGCGGAGTACCAGCCCAGAAAGTCACTGTCTCGGCCCTCGATATGGGTGGTTGCTGTGGACTCACTGAAGTTGTCTACCAGTCCATCGCAATTGTTGTCTACACCGTCCCAGCGCTCGGGCTGACCAGGTCCCACCGCAGCATCGTCATCGTCGCAGTCTCCTGTTGCCGGAATGAATCCATCGCCATCGTGATCCACAACTCCACACAGTTCATTGGGCGTATGAGGTGTGCCAAAATCACCCCCGCTCATCGGGTTTCCAGAGACACACCAGTTCGATCCCTCTGACGCTGCACCGATGTAATGGACCGAAGAGTCGAGCTGCATGCTGTAGCCGGCTTCCTGTTCCCACTCATCTGTGTACGCCACAGAAGAAACAACGATCCCTGCCGCGTTCTCTATCCGGATTCGATCCGCACCATTGTCCAAGTCGAAACCCAACCGATTGTAGGCATAGTCGACCGCAGCACCGCCATTCTCTGTCTCATCTGCATTCACACCAAACACCAGTCGACCCCATGGCGGAATGGTGACGTCCTCATCCACCGTGAATTCGTCACCATCATCCGATGAGAAGCGACAGCCTCGAAGGGAAAATGGGGTCGCACCGGGGTTGTACAACTCAAACCATTCTCCATCGAGATCCGATACGGAATCGGGATTGGCCATAATTTCAGTGACAAAAATATCTCCGATACCTGGCCCATCATCCACAACCACACCGCCATCTCCATCTGAATCTGCACCGGGATCGTCGTCTGAATCGACATCCGTGCCGTCGTCTGAATCGACATCCGTGCCGTCGTCTGAATCGACATCCGTGCCGTCGTCTGAATCGACATCCGTGCCGTCGTCTGAATCGACATCCGTGCCGTCGTCTAATCCTGCATCGGCATCGTCGTCCGAACCAAGATCCGTGCCATCAACATCACCCCCTGAATCAGCCGAGTCGGTGGGATCGGACACACCACTATCTTCCGGCTCCACAACCGGGCCCCCGGTATCGATCATGCCCGTATCGAGCTCTCCCTCATCCTCGACAGCCGTATCCACTGTGGCTGTGTCATCAGAACCTGAGGCCGTATCCGCTGAGGCCGTGTCATCAGAACCTGAGGCCGTATCCGCTGAGGCCGTGTCATCAGAACCAGAGGCCGTATCCACTGAGGCCGTGTCATCAGAACCAGAAGCCGTATCATCAGAACCGGAGTCCTGCGGAGAGGTTCCGGTATCGATCGGGCTTTCCCCCTCTTCGTCCAGAGGACTGGTTGCATCTGCATCCAATTCATCGCCTGCCATACCGGTATCGTAGACCACGGTTCGAGACACTGTGGCCACACCTTTCTGGCATGCAGACACCACCACCACACCCATCAATAAAAGAATCCGTGACACATCACCCCTCTATCATTGACTTCATTGTCCTCGGCGCAAGCCAAACCGTCAACGAAGAGCCCGATTCAGACCAAAAACCACCCCGTCTCGCATCAAACGGACCCCGCAGACCGACACACTCTTTGGCTACACTATGCAACGTTTAGGCTCCATACAACGGGCATCAAAATACTGGACCTTCACACAACACAGATAGGCCATCATCGCCTGTCTTTGAAGACCACATCCATGGGGCGCACCTGTTGACCAGACCCTCTTAAGAGTGCGCACTGTTCCCTGTGGGAGTAGACAATGTGGGTACCACATCCTCTACAAACAGGCGCCTCATGACTTTTGACTTCATCCACATTGGGCTGGCGAAGTGCATGTCGACCACCCTACAAACCCAATGGGCTCGGTCGGAAAATTATCGTCTTGAGCCGGCCACCCGCATCGCTCATGGGTGTGAACAGATTGTCGAACAACATGCCAACAATCTGGAGAACTTGCCCTCCATCAACGTGAAGGTGCCCGACGGGCCCGACGGCGTGAGCGTCATTTCAGCCGAGACACTGACCTATTCCTACTGGGACAAACCCACGCTGGCTCACCTCATCCCCGTCAAACAACAGTATGCAGCAGATTCCGTCAGTCACCTTTCGCGTAAAGCCCTGATTATCGTCCGTGATCCCATCCGTTGGATTCATTCAGCCCATGCGCAGTCCATCAATCAAGGTGGGTTTGAAAGCCTTCAGGAGTTCGTGCATAGCCACAGAAACGTTCTGATCCAGAATCTCAACCTGGGACGGATACTCCAAATGTGGGAACAAAAGGGATTGGAGATCACCGTTCTATCGATGGAGGGGTTCAACCAAGAACCCGAACGATTCTGGCAACGCTATGAATCCTCGCTGGGCGTTCCCAGACCCAGCCATATGGCTGAAATTACCGGCGTCTCTCGCAATGCGTCTCACTATGAGCGCCTGGAGTTGGCGGCACGGATCAACCAACTCCAAAACCGGCTGGCTGGTCTGGTAGACCAAGGGGACTCACCCGATCTGAAAGACAAAGCCATCGTGATGAATGCCCTTAAACAGGCACAGCGTTGGGGTGCTCGACGGGCACTGCACACCGCAACTGAGGCCGAAGTGGACAGTATGCAAGCACTGTTCAACCCTGAAGGATTCTGGGATTTTCATGCCTTCACCCTGGATTCTGAATTCCTCGACCATCTTGAAGAGCACTACATCACCCCCCTCGACCGACACCCCGCACTATCGACACAACTGGCTGGGTACCGGGAGTCCTTGCACGCTGTACGCTAAGCTGAGGCGGAACCAGACCTCTTATTTAGGGCCCTGGTTTCGGTCATGAAGGGCCCCACACTACCGGGGGACCGCTATACTGACCCACAATGCACTTCTCCCTCTCCTCGGCCCTGCTGTTCACCACCATTGGAGTGGGCTGCACCCATCAAGACCCGTCGAAAACGGCCGAATCCACCCCGGAAGAACTGGATACGGGCGACCTTGAACCGAACCCCTTCGAAGACCTCGATGCCCAAGATCTCGATCCGTTTCGTGAAATGCGCCATACCCAACTGACTGAAGCTGTAGCGCCCACCGTATTGGTACTGAATTCAACCAGTGGTGTGGGGCTAATTTTGGATCGTGAGGCGGGTACTGTATGGGGCACCGACGCTCTCTTTCTTCATGACCCACGTACTGTCTGCGTGAACAATGATTCCGTCCGCGACTCATCCCCACCCAATGCCGGAGGCGAATGTCCAGAAGGCACCGAGGCCACCTCGCGGGGACAACTCCACACCGCCCACACTCCGGTGGCGATCGCAATCCAACAAGAGACGGGGCGGGCCGGCATTCTTGATGATTCCGGGAGCCTATCGTGGGTGATCACGGATCCCATGGGCGGAAGCGCAGAGAACCATATGCGTCCAGTGCCAGGTCCGTCATTTGTAGAGCTCACCCTGGAGAGCCATCCCACCCTACTGGTCATGACTCCAACAGAAATCGGAATCGCCAACGGCACGAATATGTGGGTGTACAGCCACCTCGGAGAATTGCGTGTACAGAGTGAAACCGACGCACAGATTCTCGACCTTGAACACAATGATGCCGGATGGTGGACGCTCTCCGAGACTGCCACCACCTTGAATGATGAGACCATCCATGACGGCGGACTGTCGTTCTTGAGAACCCGCAATGGGTTGTGGACGCTTTCCGAGGATGCGCTGACCCCTCTCGAAACTGAAGAGGATGCCCGCGCGCTGGTCAATGCAGTCGGTCCAGCGGTTCAGTGGGGGGAGCGAACATTGGTCGTCACCACAACGGGCATCTCCGAACTCGCTGCATCCGGTCCAGAATCACTGTGGGATGGCGAGGTCATTGACCTACAAGTCAATGATGCTGGGGAACTCGTGGTCCTGGAAGCCAATGGCTCCTTGCGCATCTTTGTCGACGAAACCCGCTACCCAGAGGACACCCGTTTACACGCTTGGATCTCCACCTTCATCGAAAAGCCACGCAAGCGAGGAGACAGCATTCCATGCAGGGGGGAAGGGGAGACCATTCAAGGCATCCTGCAGAGCGCCAAAATCAACGCGGTATTTCTCCACGATATGCCCGCCACCACAGCACTGGGCATCACCCCTTCTCACTGGTCACGAGCCACTGAATGTGATGAGCTCGATGAAATCGAAGAAATCGTGGAACCCTTTGAACTTGGCGTCCTCTTCCACGAAGCACCCGTGCACTGTCTGGGTAACTTGAGCTGCTACGAAGCAGAATTGGCCGCAGATTTGGCTGTATTTTCGACCCCCACACAATGGGTCAGTGGACTGGGCGCACACACCGAACTGGACATTGACTGGGTGGAGGCACTTCAGCGCATTGATGCTCCCGACCGCTTTGCCTTCTTCGGAATGTCCATGAGGCCCGATGTGGACCATGACAGCGATATCCGAGCCAAAAACAGCTGGCCTTCTTCACTCAATCACCGAAGTCGCAGCTGGGGAACCGATGATGTGAATGGAATCTTAGAGACCAGCGGAACCGGCTGGCTGACGCTGTTACCGGGAGACAATATTCCGGCCTTTAATCTCGGTGGATGTGCAAACCTTTTTCTCAATGAATGCCACCCCCTCGGACGCGGCAACGGTGGTGAACTGAATGCTGCCGATATCGCCTCACTGGACATTCTCCTCCATCGGGCCCTCGCCTCTGCCCACGGAAATGGACTTCACACATGGAACTTTCACCTGCCCGATATTGGGGTCTATGACTACACCGATGGATGCACCGTGAATGATGGTCAGTGGGAAGGAGAGGACTGCGAAGCGGCCCGGCTGCAAGACTGGCTACAGGATGTACATCAACGTTTCGTGGTTCGAAACCAGTTGCAATGGAGTACACCCGGAACGGTGGTGATTCCATGATTCGTATTTTCGCACTGTGCCTCCTCGCTGCCTGCCAAAACAAGGACACGGATTCTTCTGTTTCCTCGTCTGTAGATACCGCTACCGAGGCCCACACGGCTCAATACCGACGGGTTGCAGTCGTAGAGACATCGAGTGGAAAACTACTGATCACCAACGATTCTAATGGGGAAGTAGAGGGAGAAGTTTGTCTAAGCGAACTTCATCCAGACCCCTGTGCAGGTGGCTCAGGCTTGGAAAATCCCTGCCTGATGTTTGGAACTGACCTCCAAACTGACGGCAGCCTTCTTCTCACGTACACGCTGCGTGATCCCTCTACACCGCTGGCCCCAGGCGTCATCTCATTGGTGGATCCCGGCCATCCGCCCATCCCGCGCTGGACCGTCCATCGGCTCACCATTCCCGAGGGCCTGCAAGTCCGCGAAGGCATAAACTGTTCCACCGATCCAGGCGCGCCCGGGTGCCATCTGTATGGTGCACACAACACCTGGATCCTCGATGATGGAACACTCCTGGTTTCCGATACCAGCAACTCTCGGATTCTCTGGCTCCAAGAACCCGGCGCCGATGATGCCGCACAGGTAGAGGCCATTTTATCGACCGGCCACCCCCACTGGGGAACCGAGCGATACCCAAACCAGGTTCAAGCACTGGTCATCGATGGTGTTCCCCACATACTGATCACGTTTAAGGCACAGGCCGTCCCCGGTGGAGAGATCTTGGATGAAGGCCGGATCGTGTTGTGGGATGTCTCAGATCGGAGTCATCCAGAACGCATTTGGGCCTTCCCCGAAGAGGGCGGTCTTGCGGCCGTCCACCAGGCGTGGGTGGGAGACACACCCGCAGGCAGCATCATGCTGTATGCACACAGCAAGGGGGCCTTCGATGACGACCAGCCGCATCAATATGGAAGCATTGGCTTTGCCGCGTTCCACGGCCGGACTCCACCCGGGTATTTGGCCGATGGACTTCTACCCGAACCGGGACTGGGGTTCACCCGCGAAGTAGAATGGGATCCTGTGACGGACCAGCTTCTGGTCATCGATTCTGGCTGCGAGAACTCGCAAGATGACTGTGGGCGAACCGGACGAACATTGGCCATTGATTGGCCAGAACTGAACCCATCCACCCTCAGTGGGGCCGTGAGTTCAACCCACGACAATCAACGGTTCATCGAGCTGAACCTACAGCACAATCTCATGAGGCGACCGCTGCGGTTCCCGTTCGAAGTCGATCCGTTGAATGAAGACCAACTGGTGAACATCGGAATGTGCGACGAGGGCTGACTACAGCTTTTTAAGGATGTAGCGCATCAAGTCTTCCCGCTTGTGGAAGGCTTCATGGTTGCTGTTTCGCAATCCCTTGTATTCATTGTAATGCGGGTAGCTCGTCCGACTGCGCTCGGTCTCCATGCTCTCAAAGTCCCCTGCACCATTGCGTTCAAACCGATGGTTCGTACCCTTTTGGGTCTTCTTGAACTGCCACGCATCAAAGGCATTGCCGTCAGCGCCGGCCTCTTCCTTGGCCACATCGAGAGCAAACTCACCGGAGAAAAATGCTCCGTAGTCGGAGCCTGGTGCAATGTCCTGCCAGTTGGACATGCGCTTGGCTTCCGGGAAGGTACTGGAAACCCAGTCTTGGGTGCTCCGCTCATTGCCTTCGCCATCTTGGATACCCAAGTCATGGGTATTGCAAGCGCTGAACATCATGCTGTCGACCTGAGAAAATGCCTTCGGAAACACGGTGGAGAGCTTCTCGATGTCCCGCACATCCAACGTGTCACCCGTCACCTTGTCATCATCGTACTCGTGGTCACCCATCTCACCGAAAATATACGGCGTACCTCTGTAATGGTGACCAGAAAGCACGAAAGAAGAGATCTCAAATTCTCCCATCTCTGCCCGATTCAAGACACTGATCAACTGAAGCAGCTCGTTACACGCACCGCCGCCAGAATGCATCATCTTGGCGGTGTCATTCTGGCCCGTCATCAGCGCGCCTATGACGGCATCGGCCTTGCCCGCCGAGAGCCCAATGTGGGTCAACGCGGTCTGCCAGTCTTTGCGAATCTGAACCACAACGGGCTTCTTTACGGTTCCGTTTTCTTCCCAGTGTTCACTCTCAACAAGATCGTCTTGGTGTGCACCCAAGGTGAGTACGCGATCACCCACCCGCACTTGGCCGGCCTTCAACGAGGTATCATCGTGCCACCAGGTCATTGACGCTGCGGTAGATTCACCAAATGCGTACTGCTCGGTGCCCGTGCCATCGGAGAACTGATCCGAAATGGGAATCATGGATTTTTTGCCCAATCCAGCCTGATCCGCCTTTTGAAGAGCGGCCAAGGTCTCGGGAATTTCATCCTTGTGGTGCGTGACGCTATTTTGCGTCAAATAGATCATCACCTGCTCTTTGGGCATGTCCTCAATCGCCGCCGAATTGCTTTCACCAGTAGACACACCCGTGGTAGAGCCTGGGGTTGAACCCGAGTTTCCAGTTGTATGACGCCGTCGCGAATAATCCGACACTGTTAAACCTCGTTCCCGATCGTACACACCTTTGCGCTCAAGGACAGTCCCAAAGCCGATTTTTTCTGAAATGATTGCTTCCGAATCGGGCCGTACCGGTATAGATTCCGGCCGGCACTGCACCCCACCATAACTGAGGGGGGGGGC
>Ga0315320_10004271_pt1 | contig 11711 bp, 4 predicted proteins | sample M140m21515metaG_FD_203458 | JGI IMG/M metagenome (GOLD analysis project Ga0315320, IMG submission 203458) | Ammonia-oxidizing marine archaeal communities from Monterey Bay, California, United States - M1 40m 21515 | ecosystem: Environmental > Aquatic > Marine > Coastal | place: USA: California...
AGACGGTTGCTCGTTATGACCTAATTGCTATTCCAGTCGTTGACCGCCAAAATCGAATGCTCGGAATTATCACCCACGATGACGTCATCGACGTCGTGATGGAAGAGGCTCAGGAAGACGTCCAGCGTATTGGCGCAGTGAATCCTCTTGAGGAAACGTACCTCAAAACTCCACTACTCACTCTGAGCTGGAAACGTGGTATGTGGCTCATTATTCTATTCTTCGCAGCCCTGCTAACCGCCTTTGCATTAGAACATTATGAATCACGAATCGAAAAACATGTTTGGTTAGTAATGTTTATTCCACTCGTTATCTCTGCAGGAGGCAACTCCGGTGGCCAATCGTCCACACTCATCATTTCGTCCATGGCCCGTAATGAAATTAAACTCAGTGACTGGCTCAAAGTAATTCGTCGCGAGATCGCTATGGGACTGATCCTCGGTACTTTATTAGGCTTACTTGGCTGGGGGGCCGGGCTTTTCCTTGCTCCCAAACCCCTTTATGCACTGATTATCCCAATCACTATTCTGTGCGTAGTCATCTGCGGAACACTATCAGGTTCTTTACTACCACTATTCTTTCGTCGATTGGGTTTAGATCCGGCACTGATGAGCAACCCGTTTGTTGCAGGTATCGTCGACATTCTGGGGATCATTATTTACATGAGCGTAGCCGGAGCGTTTTACACCACGTACCCACTTGCAGAGGCCGTAACCAACTAGGCGAACTAGTCTATTTGAAGCAAAGCGTCATAATATCGAAGAATTTGTGCTTTGTGCAATTCAATGCCGAATTTAGAGTCAACACGTTGACGCGCATGCACCGCTCTCTTTTTTGCAAGCGGTTGATTTTCAATAATATCTCGTAATCCGTCAGCCATTACCTCCGCATTGCCTGACGGTACGAGGACGGCTCCTTGCTCACCAAAGATTTCCCGTGTTCCACCTACATCTGTAGCAACTACCGGTGTAGAACTTGCTGCTGCCTCCAGCAAAACACGCCCTAACGGTTCCTGGTAAGCTGGATGAGCGAGTAGGTTAATGTTCAACAGAAACTCAGATATCGGACTCCAGTATCCCACCAAGTGTAGCCTGCCTTTCAACATTCCATTCTGTGACCTACCACGTAAGCGTTGTTCAAATTCGATACTTTCCTGCTTTTCTGAATGCCGTAGTCCAGCAAGAACGACATGCACATTTAGACGATCCAGAAATCCAATGCCTAACAATTCCACTGCATCGAGTAGTACTTCCCAGCCTTTACGCAGACCTAGCTGACCAACCCCTCCAATCACGACACTCTTCTCTGCAAGCTTTAGATCCTGACGCAAACAAGAGCTTGCGGGGGCCGTTCCTGCTAAAAACAGACTCGCATCAATACCATTGTAAACGGTCGCGATTTTGTTCTTTGAAAGCCCTTGCTGCAGATAGCAAGCGCGGGTTGCATCAGATACAGCAAGACACATATCGAGTTGCGTGAGATCCAACAGTACCTTGCCACTGACTTTTAAAATATCACGGATATGGCCAATTGTAGGTTTTGTTATCGATTCTGTTATTCGTCCCAAAACACGACTCATCGAAAGGCTATTAGCATGAACGATGTCTACATCGATCCTGTTTATCAACGTACACAATTCAGCTGAAACAGCCTCCGCAGATTTACGATTCCCATCTTCCGCAAACACCCGGAAATCATGTTGTGCGTAACCCAACGACTGTAGTCGTTGGGTTAATGGCCCGTCTGGAGGGCAAAGGAAGACAGGCTCGATCACCGACGGTGTTGATTGCAAAAAAGATAGAAGCGAATTCTCTCCACCATTAATAGAGGAAAACTCACAGAGGTATGCCACTCTTTTCATGGCATTCAATTAGAGAAGTCCGTAGGCGGTTAGCGTACCACGTAGTGACTCCAATTGTAACTCATTCAACGGAGTCATTGGCAAACGCAGTTCACCGGTATCCATTCCGAGCAGAGACATCGCAGCCTTGACCGGAATAGGATTGGTCGCCAGACCAAGCATGTCGCGACAAAGCGGAAACAATTTCATATGCCATTCTAGAGCCTGGGCTATATCGCCGGTGGCATATGCATTCACCATCGCGATCATATCTTTAGGGACGACATTTCCAACAACACTAATAACTCCGGATCCTCCAATCGCCATGAGTGGTAATGTCAGGCTATCGTCGCCACTCAGTAAAGTCAGATTGGACCCACAGATAATTTGGGAAGCCTGATCCAAAGAACCGGTAGCCTCCTTCACCATGGTGATATTTTCTAATTCACCCAGTCGGCAAATAGTATCCGGCTCAATATTCTTGGCAGATCGTCCTGGTATGTTGTAAACACAAATCGGTAGATCTACCTGTTCGGCTACCAATTTATAGTGTTCATAGAAACCTTCTTGCATTGGTTTGTTGTAATAAGGAGCAACCATCAGGGCGGCATCTGCTCCTTCTTTGGCGGCCCACGCTGTTAAGCGAAGAGCTTCGGCAGTGCTATTGGACCCAGTACCAGCCATCACTTTAATGCGTCCGGCAGCAGTTTGCACAACTTCAGCAATTACACGCTCATGTTCATCATGAGACAAAGTGGGGGATTCACCAGTTGTACCAACGGGACAAAGGCAAGTCGTTCCAACTTCGACATGGAATTCAACCTGCCGTTTCAATGCGTCATAATCCACTTCTCCATTTACAATCGGAGTAGTAATTGCGACAGAGAGTCCTGCGAATTCAGCGCCTTTGCGTACCATTTTGCTATACCGTAGTTCTTGGGGGGCAGAAGAATCTATAAAAACTCTATCATAAGCCAGAACTACCGCTTATAGAAGGCAGCCCAATATGAAAGAAAGTCGAATCAAGCGAGTTTTATGGTTACTCGAATTCGTAACGATCGGCCACAAAGGCGTCAAAAATATCGGCGTCAATTTTAGCACTACTACTATTGCCGGATTGCCAGAATTCACGGGCCTGTTTTTGGTAACGATCACCCTTTAGCGTTACTAAATAGGCGGCTTTCATAAAAGGTGTCATTACAGGATCGTTGAAATTTGTTTGGGCGATCCCCATTGCCACTCCGACAGATAAGCGATTGCGAGGATATGACCGCGTTACTCCGGCTACTTTAATCGTCAGTTCCGTCGCCGAGACTTCCACCACCACTGCTTTGGTACTAGTACCTACATTAATTTCAGAACCCGATTGGTAGCTATCCATCGCTTGATTTGACAGGCGATTGAACTGAGTTACGAGTTCAAGCATCATCTTCAGGCGTCTCGTCGCACCTGACGCGTCCTTCGTACGCGCGAGAGGAGTGGCAATTGCTAATTGTTCAGTCACGATATCCAGATTTCGTTCCGCCAACGCAACACGAGCTGTCGACAAGGATTCTTTGAGCTTTACTTTCTCTGTGGCTGTCAATGGTTCCACCGCAGGCTGCTCGGGAACCGGCTTTCCTACAGGAGTAACTGGCTTCTGTGGAGGATTTTCTTCAGGCTTCGGTTTGACAGGTTTACCAAACATCGGGGGCAGTGGCTTAAGCGGGTTTTTACCCGTATCCGGATCTCTGGGCACCGGATCGGATATTTCCGGTTTTTTGCCTTCAGGATCGGTATCTTCTCCGGAACTCTTCCCCGACTGGAGCTGTATTATATTTGCAGGCTTTTGCACTCCCTTTTTTTCGCCCGTTTTGTCAACGTTTGCAACCTCCCTGTTGCCCCCATTCAATACGAGGATCGCAATTACCCCTCCTACCAAGGCAAACAAGCTAACGACTAAAAACGGTACCGGAAAACGATTCTGCTTAGACCGTCTCCTTGAACGCCGTCGGCTATTTTTTGAGCGATGGCCGTTGTCTAGTGATAATCCCGGATCCTGATTTACCGGCACTCCTCCAGAATCCACGGCAGGCTCGACAGACTGAGCCGTGCCCACAGACATTGGTACTTCGACAGCCACTGGAATCTGAGGACTCGTAAACCCGGGAGTTGTCGCCGAAGTCGCAATCGACTCCGCCTGGGGAATTGGAGTTGTATTGACGGCTCTCAGATGTGAAGGTACTAACTGGTCGGCTAAAGACTGTGCTTGCTCGGAACGCTCCTCCGGTACTTCTGCAATCTCACGATCTACCGAAGTAACCGCATCCACTGGTCCATCCAGGATTACCAACTCTAACTCTTCAGGCTGTGCTCCCGCTGCCAGTTGCTGATCATAGGCACGACGCAGCTCAAAATCAATCAACGTCGCCTTGGCGTCCGAAATTTCATCGAGAATAGCCAACCAGATGCGCGCATTGGCACCGGGCTTAAACGCCCGAACCTTTGCTAACGACTCTTCGCATCCGCGCGCAATCGTTGCTTCATCTCGCTCATCCTGTGCCAAGCCCAACAACTGATAATAGTTCGGTTTTTTTGGCGTTGTGTCCAAGCCGAGAAAGAGATTATATGGATTTATCTGTTCACTCATCGACATTCTGTTCCTTAAACCGAGCTCGTGTCTGCACCGTTCTTTTTCCACTGCTTCACGAGATCTCGATTATCCGCAAATGGTTCCCTCTACCATTCACAAGAATCCTATACTTAAACGTATCATACGATCATCTGTACTCACCAAATCACTTTTATGTTTTTTACAGAAACAGGGAACTCACAACCATTAAATCCCGTCAAAGTATTACACTCAATTAAATGAATCAAGAGCATTGAATGCCCTTTCCCATAGGTTTTGGAATACTAACATGCAACGTTTTCTCGCAATAAGCCTCAGTTTGACTGCCGTTCTCGTAATAGCAGCTACTTCTTACTACAGTTTCGCCGGACAACAAAACCCGTTTCCTCCAAATATTACTCAGGTGCTTCAACCGGCCATCGGAACGCAAACTGTTGTCGCCGATAGTTCGGATAGCATTGCTGCCGAGGAGCGTAATAAAGCCCGAAAACTGTACGAAGAAGGGAATTACAAGGAAGCCTACGAGTCTTACGTAAAAATCGCTACCAACCCCAAAGCTGGTGGCCAGCCATTGGTTAGTGACCTATCCTTCCTTCAACAATGTATTCAACGCATGAGATATTACTCTCAGTGGGAAGATCTCATTGAAAAAGTCATTGTCGCTCAGGGTAATGACTGGCGAGTGCTGCAAGCAGTTGCCGGACAATATCAGTCTGCTCCTAAATATGGGATCCTCATTGACAACCAGTTCCAGCGAGCACCCCAGCGGATGAGTGGTGCTGCCCGCAACAGTCAGGAACGTGACCGCATTCGTAGTTTACAATTGCTCACCCAAGCAATGCCCTTGGCATTACAGGATTCCAACAAAAATGATGTCTCCAAATTCCTTGTGCAGTTCGCTCAGGCCTGGCAGAATTATCAAGGCGCCTGGCGGATGCAGGCCCTGACGAATCTTGATAAATTGCCTGACTACGGGAATGGTTACGGTTCGGGTAATGGGGGCCGGGGGGCGCCTGTCGACAAACAAAACAACCCTGTTTTCCACTACTTACCCAAAAGCTGGAATGCTGCCAAATCGGATGGCGAACGCTACCGCTGGGCTCTCACTCAGGCAGGTCTAGTCCATCCACCTCAGAGGGTGTACACCCAATACCTATGGGCTCAGTTCCTTCAGAGCCAATTTGGCGTGCAAACGATGCAGCAATTTGGTGCAGGATTTGTAGGACGACAGGTTCAGGATAATGAAGAAAATCCAAACACGGGTCGATATGCTCTCACCTCGCTCAGCGAGACTGAAACAATTGCTCAACTTGCCACCGGGATCAAGCGATTCGAACTTCCAGACGAATTCAATTTCGTACGAATTCTTAAGGACATCGCTGCCGCAGAAGATGATACACAATCGGCCTATGTCCTGCGGGCCAGCACAACGTTAGCGCGAGTCTTCCAAAACCGCCGCCAATATCCTAAAGCTGCTGAAGTACTAAGCAACTGCATCAAGCGACATCCTCAGAAGGCAAAGAACTCAGGACTTCCACGTATGCTCAAAGCGATTGTTGGAAATTGGGGAGCCTTCGATCCAATTTCCGGACAAACAACCAATGAACAAAATGTATTTACATACAAGTTTCGCAATGCCCAAAAAGTCACCTTCACCGCTTACAAAATTGATGTACCTAAGTTACTGGCCGATGTTCAGACGCACATCGAGATGAATCAGGTCCCCGATGATCGAGGTAGAGCCATACGATACGCAGTTAATAACGTTACCCAGCTGATCTACAGTCAGAATGCTGCACGTTATATCAACGAACAAGTAAACGAATGGTCACTGGACCTGAAGCCTCGAAAATCGCATTACGACAAACGCATCACCGTCGAAGTCCCTATCAAAGAAACGGGCGCCTATAAAATCACAGCCACGGTAGATAACGGCAACACCAGTTCAATTGTTTATTGGCTAAACAACACCTCCATGTTGAAAATGGCAACCGACGACGGTCAGATGTTCTACTTGGCGGATTCTGTCACTGGTAAGCCACTCCCCAATACTAAACTTGAATTCTTTGGCTTCCGTCAAACCCGCACCAAAGACGGGAAAAATGAAAACCTCGTAAAAAGATTCGTGGAAACAGCGAACGAGAATGGCATCGTCAATGTCAGCAAAAACTTAGCACCCACAAATTACCAGTGGATAACGACTGCCCGAGACGGAAGCGGTCGCTTTGCATACCTCGGGTTTCATGGAATTTGGTACGGACAAATCCATGATCAGGAATACAAGCAAAGTAAAGTGTTTATCGTCACCGACCGACCAGTTTATCGTCCTAACCAAACGGTGAAATCTAAATTCTGGCTTCGTAACGCCCAATATGACAAGGACGATACAAGTCAATTTGCGAACATCTCAGCCTCTTTGGAACTTCATAACCCCCGAGGTGAAAAAATACTCACCAAGAATGTAAAAACAGACGAATACGGCGGTTTTGAATTTGACTGGCAAGCACCAGAGGATGCCATGCTGGGTGTCTACCGATTCCACGTACGCGGAATCGGGCCGAACCAAATTTCCGGCGGCAACACTTTCCGAGTCGAAGAGTACAAGAAACCAGAGTATGAAGTCACCGTAGAGGCTCCTGATAAGCCTGTCGCTCTTGGTGAAGTGATCAAAGCTAAGGTGAAAGCAAACTATTATTTTGGGGCCCCAGTTACGGAAGGAACCGTCAAAGTCACGATTCGTCGATACAATCACAGTCAAAACTGGTACCCCAACCGGGCTTGGGACTGGTGCTTTGGGCCAGGATATTGGTGGTACAGCTATGACTACCCCTGGTATCCCGGATGGAATAAATGGGTCGGCTGTATGAGACCGATGCCCTGGTGGTACGGTACTCCCCACAATCCACCGGAATTGATCAGCCAACAGGAAGTCGAACTCACCGAAGATGGCACCGTTGAACTGGAAATCGACACTACCATTGCCAAAGAGCTTCACCCCGACAGTGACCAACGATACGAAATTATTGCTGAAGTGCGTGACCAATCTCGACGAACCATTATCGGTAACGGTTCGGTACTGGCGACTCGTAAGCCATTTACGGTCTTTAGCTGGGTCGACCGCGGTTATTATCACTCTGGTGATACCATTAATGCTAGCTTTCATGCAAAAACACTCGACAGTCGCCCAGTTCAGGGTAAGGGTAAGCTACGCCTCCTGAAAGTCGCCTACAACCGCAACAATGAACCTGTTGAAAAAGTGGTCCAAACCTGGAATCTCGACACTGACAAACAAGGATTGGCAAGCCAACAGATCAAGGCAAAGGAAAAGGGACAATATCGTATCTCCTATGAAGTCGATGACACAAACGGACACGTCATCGAAGGGGGCTATATTTTCACTGTCATCGGTGACGGTTTTGATGGTGGAGACTTTCGCTTTAGCGACCTTGAGTTAATTCCCGACAAAGCAGAATACCGCCCGGGTGATACGGTGAAGCTACAAATCAATACCAATCGCCGGAATGGTACCGTTCTCTTATTCGTCCGGCCATCTAATGGTATTTATTTACCACCAAAGCGAATCGATCTACGTGGCAAGAGTACGGTTGAAGAAATCACCGTCATTCGAAAAGACATGCCAAATTTCTTTGTCGAGGCGGTTACCGTCGCTAACGGTCGGATCTTCCAATCCGCTAAAGAAATCGTTGTCCCACCTGAAAAACGAGTTATCAACGTCGAGGTTGAACCTTCCGCTGAAACCTACAAACCCGGTGAAAAAGGAACGGTCAAAGTTCGGCTCACCGACTATGCCGGTAAACCATTTGAAGGCTCGACGATCGTGTCTATCTATGACAAGTCCGTGGAATATATATCCGGTGGTACCAATGTTCCAGATATTCAGGAATTTTTCTGGAAGTGGCGCCGCAATCACAATCCTCGCCATGAATCCAATCTAAACCGTTATTCCAACGAACGAGCCCCACTCAGAGGCGAAACAATGGGGCCACTAGGTGTCTTTGGACGCACGGTAGCGGCCGATTTTTCTTCATCCGGCGGGACGCAAAGACTCAGTGCCAATCAGCCGTTACCCAAGGTCGCTAGCCGAGGCATGGGAGGCATGGAGGGAGGTGCTCTGGGCGCCCCCCAAGCCGAGATGGCAATGATGGCGGAAGATTCCATGGAAGGCTCCCGAACAGCACTCAACGCAAACTTCGATAAACAAAGCAATGCTCAAAATGGATCAAGCCAGCCTGAAATACAAGCTCCCAACCTCGAAGCCGCCGTACGAGAAAATTTCGCTGACACAGCTCTATGGGTAGGAACGTTATCCACTGACAAAGAGGGCCTAGCTGAAGTTGAGTTTAAAATGCCCGAAAACCTGACCACTTGGAAAGTGAATGTCTGGGCTCTGGGGCATGGCACCAATGTTGGCGAGGGGCACACGGAGGTCATCACACGCAAAGACCTAATTGTACGGCTCCAAGCTCCAAGATTCTTCACTGAAACAGACGAAGTTATGATTTCCGCCAACGTGCATAACTATCTGGATGCGGAGAAATTGGTAACCACTAAATTGATCGTCGATGGTGAATACTTAGTCTCTCTGGATAAAATTGAACGTAAAGTGAGCGTCCAGTCTAATGGTGAAACTCGCGTTGACTGGATGGTTAAGGTGAAAGGGGAGGGCGAGACAACCATTCAACTGCAGGCTTTGACTAATGAAGAGTCCGATGCTGTTCAAATGACATTCCCTGTTTATGTTCATGGCATATTAAAAACTGAATCCTGGGCCGGAACGATCCGTCCGGATCAGAACAATGCCCAACTTAGCTTTACCGTACCGGAAGAACGTAAAGCAGAACAATCGGTTCTGGAAGTACGATACTCCCCAACCCTGGCTGCCGCTATGGTGGACGCCTTACCCTACATGCTCGATTATCCCTACGGTTGTACTGAGCAAACTCTCAATCGGTTCCTCCCAGCAGCGATGACTCAACAAACGCTGCTGAACATGGACTTAAATCTCGAAGATCTAAGAGCCAAGCGAACCAACTTAAATGCCCAGGAGATTGGCAACGACAAAGAACGGGCAAAACAATGGAAGAGATTTGATCGCAATCCCGTATTCAGTCAAACCGAAATCCAAAAAATCGTGGCGACCGGCGTCACCCGTCTGACGAACATGCAAAATCCGGACGGCGGCTGGGGATGGTTCGGCGGTGGGCAGCAAGGCAGCTATCCTCACACGACCGCCATGGTAATTCACGGACTACAGGTAGCCCGCCAAAACGGCATCGACCTGGATGCCGAGGTTATCGTTCGGGGGGTCAACTGGCTGAAAAACCACCAGAATACTGAAGTGGAAAAACTCAAACGAGCCGCAACAAAAACAAAACCCTACAAACTATTTGCAGACAATCGGGATGCGCTTATCTATATGATTCTGGCAGAAGCGGATGTGAACAACACTGAAATGCAGGACTTCCTGTATCGCGACCGCACCAAATTGTCAGTCTATGGGCTCGTAATTTTCGGACTAGGGTTGGAAACCGTTGCTCAACAGGATCGACTAACAATGGTCGTCCGCAACATCGAACAATTTCTGATTCAGGACGAAGCCAACGAAACCGCCTATCTGGAATTGCCGGCCGGACATGCCTGGTGGCACTGGTACGGGGACGAAATTGAAACGAATGCGTTTTACCTGAAGCTGTTGGCGCGCGTAAAACCGCAAAGCCAGCAAGCATCTCGTTTGGTGAAATACCTTCTCAACAATCGTAAGCACGCAACCTATTGGAAGTCGACTCGTGACACATCACTATGTATTGAAGCATTCTCCGAATACCTGAAGGCAACTGGGGAAGCAGCACCTGATATGACGGTTGAAGTCTGGCTGGACGGGAAAAAGCACAAGGAAGTCAAAATCAACACCTCCAATCTTTTCTCCTTCGATAACAAACTGATTCTCAAGGCAGAAGAAGTAACCTCCGGGGAGCACACCGTTGAATTGCGACGACAAGGAAAAGGCCCCGTTTACTTCAACGTATACTCAACCAACTTCACCCTAGAGGACTTCATTGAAAAAGCTGGCCTCGAAATTAAGGTGGAACGTCGCTATTACAAATTAGTGGCTGACCATAAAGACATCGACGTTGCAGGGAATCGCGGACAGGTGGTCCAACAAAAGAAGGAAAACTACCAACGAATTCCGATCCAGTCGGGTGACCAAGTGGAGAGTGGCGACCTTATCGAAGTCGAACTTCTCTTTGAAAGTAAAAACGACTACGAATACTTAATGTTCGAAGATCGCAAAGCAGCCGGCGTAGAACCGGTGGACCTTCGCAGCGGTTGGGTTTATTCCGGACTCAGTGCTTATCGGGAAATGCGGGACGAAAGCGTGAACTACTTCCTGCATCATATTAGCCGCGGCAAGCACAGTTTCACTTACCAGGTAAGAGCTGAAATCCCTGGCAAGTTCTCCGCGTTGCCAACCATTGGCTACGCCATGTACGCTCCGGAGTTGCGAGCCAATAGTGACGAGATCAAAATCGAAATCATCGACAAATAACAACAATAGGCCTGGGCGGTTACACCAAGCGTGCAGGCCTATTTCGGAGCTGGATTGACGGCAACTCCGCCTTAGTTATCAAGCAGTTCAACCGCTTCAAAACGACGACCCTCCAGCATCGCGAGACTCGCTCCCCCGCCTGTACTGACATGGGAGACCTGTTCAGCAAAGCCAAGTTGCTGAATTGCTGCGGCGCTATCACCACCACCGATAATGCTTGTCGCCTCACTAGCAGCAATCGCTTCTGCAACACGCTTGGTACCGGCATCAAAAGGAGGCATTTCGAAAACCCCCATCGGACCGTTCCAAACGACAACTTTTGCGTCCGATAAAATCGACGCGTAAGCTTCTGCCGTTTGCGGACCGATATCTAAACCTTCAAACTCCTCTGCGATTTCACCAAACTGAACCACTTGTTTGTTACAATCCGAACTGAAATCGTCTCCACAATGAGTATCTATCGGAAGAACTAACTTGTCGCCCCCTTTAGCGATCAACTCAGCGGCCAGTTCAATTTTATCAGGCTCCACAAGACTCTGGCCAACGTTACCACCTTTTGCCATGGCAAAGGTATAAGCCATCGCTCCACCGATAAGGACGCTATCACAGACCTCTAAAAGCTTATTGATGACAGTAATTTTATCTGAGACTTTAGCACCGCCCAAAATGGCAACGAATGGTCTTTCAGGGTT
>Ga0315320_10004272_pt1 | contig 11711 bp, 12 predicted proteins | sample M140m21515metaG_FD_203458 | JGI IMG/M metagenome (GOLD analysis project Ga0315320, IMG submission 203458) | Ammonia-oxidizing marine archaeal communities from Monterey Bay, California, United States - M1 40m 21515 | ecosystem: Environmental > Aquatic > Marine > Coastal | place: USA: California...
ATGTTGGATTATGGGGTAGTCCCTAGAATCATCCCTTTCGGTCAACAGGGGACCTTACATAATCCATACCGCCTGTATTGCGCCAGAGGTCATCCTCAGAGGAATAATCTCTTCAATTATTCACAAATCGTCACTCTGGTCTTCGACAGACGGAGACCCAAATCTGTGGTACCGAGTTTCATCCTATCACCTCCGGCTGGGGGTTTTGTCAACTCGGTGTTGCCAGTTGGGTAGAGTTTCTAAGACATATTCATTCAATAACTCATCGATTGTATAGAAAATAATTTGGTGAGGGAAAAAATACTATCAAAGATTTACTGAATTGATATTTTCATGAAAACCAGTCTTCCTTGATAGTAATCTCTCGCCTATAATTGGATCACCCTGAAATATAATTTGAGAAGAAAAATTTGGCCATTTTTCTATGGGCTGAGCTAACCAACCTGAAAGTGAATGAGTTCTTCCTGGTAATGGTGGAGAACTATTAATTGAAGATTCTATTGCATCTAATAAATCCAATAATGAATCCGCTGAACTTGGTAAAGTATCTCTAACTCTACGACCTCTAAGTCTACGAACAAGTAGGGGGTAGATTTCTGGATTGAATCCAGGGTGAGAAAGATTTTCTAATCCCGGGGTATTGTATGATTCTCCAATTGGCCTTAGAACTAGAGCAGGCCACGGGTATGAGGAAGAAAATAGCCAATCATTTAGTTCTTCATTATTGAGCATTCTCAATAAAATCTCTGAAGATATCGGGGCCCACCAATCATAGGGTAATCTTTCTATAATATAATTTAATTCTTCTTTAGATAGCTCTCTACCATCAATGGAATAATTAACTAATGATGCCCAAATTTTCAAATCATGATCTTTTGAAAGAGTCTGTGCCTTGGATATAATTTTTTCAAGTGTCGAAGTGAAATCTTCATTTGGGTTTCGTCCGGAACTGAATAACCAATAAACACCTTGAAGAGCAGATAAGGATTTCTTTGGAGGTGAAGAAATCCACGCCTCTAGTGACCATTTAATTAAATCATTATGAAGATCTTCAGGAATCCATGCGGCATTCGATAAAAATTGTGCTGCAACCCAGGAGGTACCCGGTGAGGCTCCTATGAAATCTACAGCGGGACGTGTTCTAATTGCGGTTTGATTATCTTCTCTGATTTTCTGTCCCAATTTTTCTGCAAAATAATCAAGAATTTCTTCATTTGCCTGATCGGCGAGTTCTGCAAGTCTATCTAGCGGAATATAATTGATGTCGAATAAAATTAACCATTCTATCGGTAATCTATTTTTTAATCGCTGCCACCTTGGCCATCTAGTAGTTTTTGGAGAAGCTATCCATGCTGCTAATGGGTATCTTGCTTCCATCTGATTTGCCCATTCCTCGTTACCATTTGGGAATTGAGAAATCGCAGAATTAACCATCGAAAGATATTCTTTTTCTAATTCTTCAGAATCATGAGACTTATTCAGTCCAATTAACTTCCAAGGATTAATTTCTAAAGATCGAGAAATATCATCATTGACTACAATTGTAGGCAAACTATCTATTAATTTGAGAGATATGATTTCAGCTTTAGAAGTTTTCAGCCTTAGCCAAGGAAGGGGTCTCAGAATATCATTACAGAGAATATTTGAAGATTTTGTTGTATCGCATATCTTCTCCTTAATCAGAATTCTTAATTTGGGATGAATAATTATAGAGGATTTGATTGATTCTGAAAAATTTTCATTAATTTCTAGAATAAGTGATGGGCGATTATCAGTGGAAATCACCCAACTCATTAATGATTCAATTGCGAAATTTCCTAAGTTTCTTGTATCTAAATTTCTTATATTCGACTCGTCAATTGTGAAGGTTTTTGCCCCCCAATCTCTTCTAAATTTTCTCCAGGTAGAATCATCCGTCCTTACCTTCCTGGTAGACATTATTCTATCCTTCAGAGATTGTACTCTTCTTTTCAATTCATTCTCTGGAAGTCTGGGGTGTGCCTTGTGAATCCATAAATCAAGAGACGAAAGGGGGTAAGGATCACTAACTATATCTAAACCTGCTAAATTTGCAATTACCAATGAATTTATCCGTGTTGTTCTGATTAGCATTGTTCTGGAAAGGCTGTCTGGAAGTATAGCAACTATTGGCACTTTAGGCTTTATTTCTTGAGTTAGTTTATGACATTCGCCTAGAATCCAATCCCCTCGATGGAAAGTATTCTCATTAAGAGGTGGCTTTTGTCTTGACTTAGGCATATCGTACCAAGTACCAAGAGTCATTGCTAATTGGCTCTTCTCATCTATCAAATTGGCTCTAATAATTCCGATAACAGAGGACTGATCAGAATAAGTATCAATTTTACCAGGATCAATATAAATTGGAGGAGCGTGGGAGGATTTCATACTTTGTAAATCAAACCACCTTGGGTCTTTTTCTTTGAATACTGCCCAATTCCAACGAACCCCTTCATTTCCTATGGAGCCCTCGAAATTATTTTCTGAATCGGGAGGTCTGTCAGGAATAAGAACCATTGGAGACTTAGGTATTGAAGAAAGTCCCATTAGAATATTACTACCATCTTTGTCAAGAACACAAAATTTGTCCGGTACAGATGGTAGCGGGAGAGCTTCTAGGGCTCTAGACCTCTCATCTGATCTAATTCTATTCCAACCTAATTCGGTCAAATGTAAGTATGCTCCTCGACTACCAGCTACGAGGTCACTAGAGACCAGCCCCTCATTTCTTAGTTTCCTTAACTCTGCGGAAGCATGAGGAATCTGGAGACCTATATCTCTGGCTAGAGTCGTAACAGTCGCCCCACCTTCAGAGAGTCTATTTAGCAATCTACGACGATATCTACTACGAATTTTTTTAGGTGTAGAAATGAAACTCGGTATAGAACCAAATTCTGAGTCTTCTGACACCATTAACCATCTCTGTAATCAACCACTTCGAAACTATGTATTAAATTATCTATAATAGTTACATAAGTTACATATTTCTACTGGAAAAATAACTAGTTCCATTTTAACACCAGATAAAACCTAGGAAAAGGTAATGATTAGTACAACAATATGTAACTAAATTGAACAATAAGTTGCAGAAGCGTTATATTACCCCCCGCCGCCCTACCTATATCGAACCGGTAGTCGAAGCCGATAGAATGAGAGATGAGATTCATGGATACAAGAAAAATTCGTGATTTAGTGAAAAAGCATCTTTCAGAAAAACCAAGAAACACGGTTGAAATTAAAGAATGGTTGTCGAATAATGTCTACTTAGAAGACAATTATGATATTTCAGCTATCTTAGAATCCGATCCGACAATTGTCAGGATTGGGAGAATTGTGAAAAGTGGAGTTATTGGAAAAGAATCCCCTCTATCGGAATGGGCTACCGATGAATGGGTATTACATCATAAAAGGAAACAGCCTAGAAATGACGGAGATAAGAAAATATGAGAACTACTAGACTAAGACAGAAAATAAAAAAATTCCTTGACACAAAAGGTGAAGCAAATACTACTGAAATATTAGAGCATGTCAACTCGACTATGAGGCATGGTACAACTCCTCAACAATTAGGCAATGTATTATCTAAAGATAAAGACATCATGAAAATCGCAACTACAAAGCGCGGTGGTGCACTTTCTGGACGTTATGAAATATGCGTATGGCAATTGAGACCTGGCGCGCATGAAAGACAAGAATAAATAGAATAAAACTATTTATTTTCTAGTTCTGAATTCCAATCTCCAGTTCTGGCTAGACTATTCATTTTCGAACGGTGTAAAAAGACAGATTGACTTTGTTCATCATCGCCCGAAGCCCAAGTTTTCAATGCGTTAGCCAGTAATGCTCTACCAAATGAATATGATAATTGCCAGGGATGATTAACACTCATTGAGTTCATCAAATTTAAATGTGCTGTAGCATCTTCATCAGACTGCCCACCGGATAGGAATACAATCCCTGGAAGATCGTTCGGGACTTGTTGCATTAAACAATCGACTGTCATTTGAGCAACTTTATCACGAGAAATTTGTTCAGAGCAAGATTTCCCTGCGATAATCATATTCGGCTTTAGTAGCGCACCAGGGAAGTGTACACCTAGGGCGCGGCACTGTTCAAAAGTAGCTTCTAAAATAGACGAAGTAACATCATAGCAGGTCTCAGCGTCGTGGTCCCCTGCCATTAACACCTCTGGTTCGATAATTGGGACCAAACCTTGTTCTTGACATATTGACGCATATCTAGCTAATGCATGAGCATTGGTTGAAACACAAGCATCGGAAGGTTTCCCATCTCCAATTTGGATGACTGCACGCCACTTGGCAAATCTTGCTCCCATTGAAAAATACTCTTCGCACCTTTCTCTTAATCCATCAAGGCCTTCAGTGATTTTTTCACCTTCATGATTGGCTAAATTCTTAGCCCCGACATCCACCTTTATACCTGGATACACACCTAAGGAGGTTAAAGCATCAGGAATCGGCCTACCGTCTGGCATCTTTTGTCTTATTGTTTCATCAAATAATATCACTCCACTTATGAACTCTTCATAACCATTGGCAGAAAAAAGGTTGGTTCTGTAAGCATTTCTTGTTTCAGGAGATGCTGAAACACCTACTGCTTCAAGTCGATTTGACATAGTCCCATTGCTTTCATCCGCTGCGAGAATCCCTTTACCAGCTGCGACTAGTTCGCGTGCTGTTTTTTCAAGTAGTTTAGTATCCATATAATAACCTCATGCTAACGTGAAGGCTATAGGAAATGAAGGCATCGCTTTAAGGGTCCGGAATCAACTATCGTGAGAACCACGGACAAATTTATGAATACCACTTGATACATCTATTACCTCAGATTCAACCATGTATTTACCATTCTCGAAAGCGACTCCTTTCGTGCGTCCTGAACAAACACCAGTCCCAATAAACAATGCATCATCAGATGAACATAGATCATCTCGCTCCCATAATCTCTCAATATCGCCATCAATCATTGCCTCTGCTCTAGATCTATGTCCTTCATTTTTGAATACTAATCGACCTTGGAAAGGCGCATTAAGACCCCTCAGAGCAGTAGCAGTTATCACCCCTTCAGGAGCTGCCCCAATGCCCATCAACAAATCTATCTCAGATTCGGGATCTGCTGCATTCAAAGCTGCCGCGATATCTCCATCTCCAATCAAAACTACATTCACAGATAAATCGTTCAATTCCTTAATTAATTTCCTATGCCGAGGACGGTCCATCACGACTACGTTTAATGATTTAATGTGCTTATCCAATGCATTTGAAGTCGCCTCAATATTATATGATGTTGAAGCGTCTAGAGAGATTTCACCCATAAGCTCTGCAGAACCTGAAATTTTATTCATGTAGCAATCAGGTGCATGCAATAGAGTACCGCGTGGCGCGGCAGCAAGCACAGCCATTGCATTAGGTAAATTATAAGCTACATGATTTGTACATTCTAAAGGATCTACAGCAATGTCAATTGCAGGAGAATTTAAATCTCCTTGTAATGAACCTAAGGGTTCACCAATCCATAACATTGGAGCATCGTCCCTCTCCCCCTCCCCTATAGCAACACGTCCGTCAAATGGAACAGTATCAAAAACTGCCCTCATAGCTTCGACTGCCGCACCATCGGCTGCTTTACCGTCACCTTTACCTATCCATTTTGACGCAGCAATTGCTGCAGATTCTGTGGCCTGAAGGAAATACTTCTCTAAATCAACGGTTGCCATATTACTTCCGAGTTGCAAGTAGCATTCAATTATGTTGGTCCCCTTTGCTCTTTTTGAGAACATGAACATTATTGATTCTAGACTCAGGATATTGCCCCTGCGAATCTTTCTCGATAGATTTCAGCATATCCCATGCACACAATAACCCTGCGTTAACACCGCACAATGCTTCCATCTCTACTCCTGTTCGCCAGTGTGTTCTAACTGTCACAGTACATCTAAGATTGTGACCTTCAATGTGCCATTCTACTGAGCATCCCTCAATTGGTATCGTGTGACAATGAGGGAGAATTCTAGGAGTTTCTTTGACCGCTTGTATTGAAGCGATAGTTGATATCTCTCGAACATCTCCTTTTTGAGAACGCCCTTTGACTGCAATAATGCCGGATGATGAAAGCTCTAAAACTCCTGTCGCTATTGCTTCGCGAAAAACCACATCTTTGCCTCCTATATCAGCAATAGCAGACCATGAATTTTTTAATTCATCGACACTCATGGGATTTCGGAGATGGTACTCATTATTCACATAAACGGAAGTTAAATCTTGATTCGAGATTTATCCAAGACCTTGTTTCCAAATTTCGCCATCCGATCTAACTTCTTTTTTCCATAATGGAGCTTGTAGTTTAAGTTCGTCAATCAACCAAGAACAGGCTTTGAATCCTGCCGCCCTGTGTTTCGAGCCAACATGGATACAGACTATGGGTTCAGAAGGTTCTACAATTCCAGTTCTATGTGCGATTAGAACTGATTTAACATTAAATTTCTCAATGGAAATTTTTGCAATATCTGTAAGAATCTCATGTAATTTATTTTCCCAAGCATCAAATTCAAGTCTCTTAACTGTAATTCCATTATCTTCATCCCTCGTTAAACCAACGAAAGAAACCACACTTCCACATCCATCAACATCCACTATAGAACGGAGTTTTTCTGGATCGAGGTTTTTCTTTTCTACAAGGACGATAATGTTATCTTTTTCCATCTAAGCAACCCGCTTCTGAACTGGTCGGAAACTAATTATCGAATGAACTCTTTGATTGTAAATGACCAAACTATTCAAAGAATATACCTCGTACGCATAATGCATGAAGGAGAGGATAGACATCCTGGGAGCGGGTCTATCTGGACTCGCCGCAGCGACAATCCTCGCTAAAGCTGGCAAAGAGGTTCATGTTCATGAAGTTCGTAAAGACAGTGGAGCAAGATTTGATGGAGATTTCCAAGGAATAGAAAATTGGACTAGCGAAAATGATTTTTTTGATGAAATGAGGAGTTGGGGTTTAGACCCTGAAGAATTCAAGTCAAATGCATTTGATATTATTGATTTGATCCACCCAGATGATGTAATTACAAATCCAATAGCAAAAGGTACTGCTTTCAGAGTTGTGGAGAGAGGGACTGATGAACATTGTATAGACCAGGGATTCAAAAGAATGGCAGTTTCAGCCGGTGCTAAAATACACTATGAAGCCAGGGTTGACTCAGATGACTGCGACATCATTGCAGCGGGGCCTAAAGATTCTAGCGCGATTGCTTTTGGAGAGATTTTCCATACAGATCATCCCAACCATGTAGCCTTCCAACTGAATGATAAATTAGCTCCTGGTGCATATTCATACCTAATTGTGATTGATGGAGTGGGACTTATTTGTACATGTTTATGGAGAAAGCAAAAGAAATCAGGTAGATATCTCAATGAAACCATTGCTTGGTATGAATCTCACTATGAATTGAATAGAGTCCCAATCAAAAGAGTAGGCGGTAAAGGTGACTTCAGTTTACCCAAGAAATATATTCATGATAATAAAATATATGTCGGAGAAGCAGGAGGATTGCAGGATTTCATGTGGGGTTTTGGCATGAGGTACGCAATCACTAGTGGAGTCTTAGCAGCACAATCAATACTCAAAGAGTGCGATTATGAGGCCGAAGTAAAGAAGAGACTGGTTCCTCTAATTAAAACAAGTGCAATTAATAGGTTCTTGATGAATAGAGTAGGCGATAGAGGATTTAAATTTGTGGCAAAATACTGGATGAAAGATCAAAAAAAGAAAGGAGATGGTCTGAATTTTATGAAATGGGTGTACCAGCCAGGAATTTTTAGAAAATCTCTCTGGCCACTCGTCAAACTATCAATGCTGAGGAAAAAGAAATTACAGGACGGTCGTCTAATTTACAGGATGCCGTTTAGAGGGCCCTTGAAGAGAGATATATGGGAACCTAGTGAGAAAGCTGATGAGATAGGTGAACAATGGAATATAGTTCGAAAAAGTGGGGCGAAACTATCATTCAGCGACTCGGATAGTTAGATTAGAGCATTACTCTGATTCCGTTTCTTTCATTAACGGATTGTCTCTGCGACGGACATGACTTCATGGCCAGACCTTGAGCCCATGCCCAACAAACTAGTGAATTATGGTGTTACTGAGAACGGCATAGCCGTGATAGAACTAATATCAGACACAGACGGAAAACCACTAGAAGAAGGTAGAACATCCGTCAATACTTATACTCGAGAAATGTGGGAAGACATAGATCAAGCAATTCTTAATGCGAGATTTGATGGGAATGTTTCGGTAATATTGTTAACTGGACATGGTGAGAAGTTCTTCTCAGCGGGAGCAAGTATAAATTACCTCAACACATTATCGCCAAGATACAAATATTTCTTTTGTTTACATGCTAATGAGACCCTATCTCGCCTTGAACAAACTCCAAAATTAGTAATTGCTGCTCTTAATGGACATACAGTTGGTGGTGGACTAGAGATCGCAATGGCAGCAGATATTCGAATTGCGCACAAAGGAAATTTCCAAATTGGTCTACCAGAGGTTTCACTTGGAGTCTTAGCAGGAACTGGTGGCACAGCAAGGTTGTCACGACTAGTTGGAAAAGCAAGGGCGATGGAGATAATGGTTACTGGAAGAAAATTCTCATTCGAAGAAGCTAGAGATATGAGTTTAGTTCATGACATATATGACAGCATCAGTTTAGATGAATTTAGAATGGATGTAATAGATTATGCAGGACAATTTACGTTGCCATTGGCTGCGGCTAAAGCAATTGGAAATATCAAACGTAGTGTTCAAAGTGGAATTGAAATTCCTCTTGAGTATCATCTGGCTCTAGAAAGAGAACTACAATCAGATTTATTCCAATCTGAAGATGCTAAGGAAGGTATTGCATCGTATGTCGAGCGAAGAACACCTAGATTTACAGGAAAATAAAATTCTGTGCTAAATGTACATTTATTCATATACTAACATCGCTTCGGCAATTATATGTCAGGTAGTGAAATAGTAGAAGGATATACCCCCAACTTTGAGGCTTGGATTAGAGATTTCAATGAGTGGCAAACAAGAATTGGATTTGATCCATCTTGGTTAGGAGATTACAGGTTTGATATCAAATTTGATTGGGATACTGCAGGAAATTCGATTGAGTTTGGGGATTTTAAAGGTATGCCGAAGTGGGAAAGAAGGATGCAAATTCCGCAACAAAACATCAGAGACGCAATAATTAGTATGGTAAGTGTTCAAGGAGATACAGAGTTTGCAAGCGTTGAACAACAAAATCATCTTCTAGCCACAGCACCTACTGAATATGACAAAAAATCTGCTCTCAGAATTATGTGTGAAGAGCAAAGACATGGATGGCAAATGGCTTACTTGTTATGCACTTATTTTGGTGAGCAGGGTGTCAGAGAAGCTGCAAAACTATTGGAAAGAAACGCTCAGGACGGGACTAGAATTCTAGGTTCATTCAATGCTCCTATTGATCATTGGCTTGATTTTTTCTGTTTTACTCACTTCATAGATAGAGATGGAAAATATCAATTGAAAATGCTCAGTACATCTTCATTCAAACCTCTTGCTGCATCAATGGGCCCTATGCTAAAAGAAGAATCTTTCCATTTAGGAACAGGTGCGAATGGGCTTAGAAGAATTGTTAAACAAGGAGTAATACCTTGCGAATTATTACAAAAATATCTGAATAAGTGGATTAGTACCGGTCTAGATTTGTTTGGAACTGATGATTCTACTAGTGCACAATGGGCCTATGTTTATGGTGTAAAAGGAAGATATGACGAAAGAGAAAGTGATATTGAAGCAGATAGGGAACACTTGAATGAAGCGAGTAGGGAATTATACTTCCAAGAACTTCGTGAAGAAATGAGAAGGATTAGCGCGGCAAGAAAGGAAGGTGAGCCAGAGCTTTTCATCCCATCTGATAGATTTAATCGAGGAATTGGAAACTACGCTGGTAAGAACTTCACAATCAGAGGAGAAAAATTCGAGGGGACAGATGAAGAATATCAAGCATATTTAATCAGTGTTTTACCGACTGAAGAAGATGAACATAAACTAATGAATGATTATATGAAACAAGATTGGATTCAATATCGTGAATGGAAAGGTAATTGATTTTTGGTTGGTGAGAATATGCAACATGTAGCGTTATTGTCCTTTGATAAAGAAAAATGTAAACCTTTTTTTGATAAACTAACTGAATTATTTTACGAACATCATCATTCAGAAATACAAGATTCTGAAGAATATGAAAAGTTACTTTACATGGTTAAAAAACCATATGATAATAATATGTTAGATATGATTGACAAATGGATGGGATTAGAAAAAAGAGAATGGAGAGAAGAAACAACTAGAGAGGTAAAATTAGCATTATACGCGATTAGATATCCCGATACACTTCTACTAGATAGCTTTACAGAAAATCCGAGATCAGATATCAGAAGACTTTCAGCATATTTACATTTCACTCATCATACGTATGCAATTTGGGATGAAGATACAAGAAAAGGTTTGGAGAAAATTGGAATCCATATACCTGAAACAAAAGTTGCTGATCCTTTCATTTATGGAGCATATGTAAGTGCTATCGAGTTATTGAAAGATGTCGCACCGTTTACATGCTTCCTTGAACATGATGTACCAAGACAAAGATTATTCCAGTCAGCTCTTGCAGCATATGGAAGAGAAGATTGAGCAATACCTATTGGCTATGACCATTACGTATGTGTATGCAAGTACGTACTGTGGCAGTCATTGGAGCAGGGACAATGGGGGCAGGCATTGCCCAAGTTTGCGCTCAAAGTGGCTGGCAAACAAGAATCTTTGATGCCTTTCCTGAAAGTTTAGAGAAAGGAGTAGAGAGAATTTTTTCATTCTGGGACAAGGGAATAGAAAAAGGAAAGACGACAGTTGATGAAAAAGAAAAATGGAGTCTAAATTTAAAACCTTGTTATGAAATTTCAGAGGCTTTAGAAAATGTTGATTTAGTTATTGAAGCAGTTCCAGAGGTTATGCGTCTCAAAAAAGAGATTTTTTTGAAAATCGAAGATTTAGTGCCGAGACACGCTATATTAGCAACTAATACTTCAAGTCTACCAATTTCAGATATCGCCAATATTACAAATTGCCCTGAAAGAGTTATTGGAATGCACTTTTTTAATCCTGTTCCAATAATGAAACTTCTTGAACTTGTTAAGCATGAAAAATGTTCTAAAGAAACCATCGAATTAGCTCAATTAGTAGGTCAAGAAATGGGTAAGGAGACTATTTTAGTTAATGATGTCCCAGGATTTGCCACCAGTAGGCTCGGAGTTGTACTTGGAAATGAAGCAATCAAGATGCTATCTCAAGGCGTAGCTTCAGCTAGCGATATAGACACTGCTATGAAACTAGGATATAAACACCCTATGGGACCTTTGGAACTTTCCGACTTAGTGGGTTTAGATGTGAGGAGAGATATCCTAAATAGTCTAGCTGAATCTTTTGATGATGAGTCATATAGACCTCATCCTATGTTGGAATACTTAGTTTCAGAAGGGAGTTTAGGTCGAAAAACGAAGAAAGGAATCTATGTTTGGGATGAAAACGGTAAGAAAGAAAGGGATGACTTACCAATATAGGTGTCAGAATGTCGGATATTC
>Ga0315320_10004275_pt1 | contig 11706 bp, 7 predicted proteins | sample M140m21515metaG_FD_203458 | JGI IMG/M metagenome (GOLD analysis project Ga0315320, IMG submission 203458) | Ammonia-oxidizing marine archaeal communities from Monterey Bay, California, United States - M1 40m 21515 | ecosystem: Environmental > Aquatic > Marine > Coastal | place: USA: California...
TCGAAAGACGAACCTCGACGCGGCGACGATGGACGCGATGTTGTTCGTCAGTGGGCTCGTGCTGACGCTGACGGCGCATTGGGACTTTGCAAAGGCGCACGAGCACGCGGAGCGGCGACAGCTCGGCGTGCGGAGCGGCGTGCTGCACGCGAAGACGGCGGTGACGGGGGCGGAGATGCTCGAGCACGCGTTTTACCACGTGGTGAATGGATTTCAGATTGCGTACGTGCACTGCGTCGCTCAGCCGTGGTTCGTGAGAAGTTCGGCGGAGACGCGCGCGACGGCGTGCTTGCTGGCGACTTCGGCGTGGACGGCGCGCAGTCGTTTTCCGATCAATTCGTTCTCTAACAATTATCGGGACGGGATGCGAGATTTCGAGAGCTGCATGTATCGCGTGAAGAAGTGGCAGTATGTGCTGTATAAGACGGTGCTTTTGCACGGATTAAACGTCAGTCTGGCGATGCGTCCGGTGGATTTGATCAGCCTGTTTGAGTGGCGCGCGTTTTGGTTCTTGCTCAATGCGGCGTACGTGCTCGAATTCTTCCTGCAAACGCTCGTCAAACGTAAGTATTTGCGACAACGGACGATGCTGGTGCTCAATCAGGCGTTGATGTTGATCTCGACGTCGGCGGTGGTTCCCGTGTTGCGAACGGCGGTGGAACCGCACGCTGCGGCGATGATGTTCGTCTTGAATTTTCTCAATCGAAAGCGCGAAATGGAAAACGTCGTCGTCGGATTGGTAGCGGCTGCGATTTGGGCGGACTCTAGAAAGTAGGTACAGTAGACAAATAGAATCATAGAGATACTGCGTAGCGATTCTTTCATTTATTCATGCAATTACAACGCACGTCTATACGACTTGGTACGAGTCCACGAGCATCATCGTTCTACCGCCAAACGTCACGGGGGCGCCATCCGTCGTGCGAGAGATGCTCGCGACTTCGATATCGCAGAACGTCTTCGCGGAAGAAAAGTGGACGTCGATGGGGAAGAACGCTTCTGTGTCGGCCACAGGAATGACGAATTCCATGCTTCCGTTTCGATTGCTGTCGTCGATGAGCTCGATATTCCACTCCATGACGCCGTTGCGCGCGTCGAATCGGAATTCGCCGTCGCACGAGTTCACCGCGGGCGGGTCTCGGCACGGCGGGCACGGGATGGAAATGACGACGTTTTGTAAATCCATCGCATCCGACGCCTCGTATTCGATGCTCACCGCGGTTTCTCCGCCGTTGATCGTCGGCCAGCAGTTGATGCTGAGAGGCAGCGCAGATTCATCCTTAGTGGAGAATCGCCACTTCAACACGCCGAGCGCCGAGCCGCACGGAAACGGACGGTTGGGGTCCTTCAAGCCTAAAATTTTCTCGTTTGCGTGCAGAGCCTTGTCAATGTTCGGGTGCGTCTTGAACTGAAACCCAGCGTTCTCACCCGCCTTGGTCACGACACGAATGAGAGCGTCGTCTTCGTTGCGCACTTCGAGAAGCATGTTGCCTTGCAAATCCATTTGCTCCAATCCGCCGTTGCGGTTCAAGGTGACGTTGAGTTTTTCTTCCACAACCAGACTCACGCTCTCCGTCGGCGCCGCCGCAGGCGCCGCCGCAACGGGCATTTCAGGTCGAGAAGGTTCGATGCCGAAATCTGCGTCCACAGATTCGCCTTCGGCACGCAAACTCTCCAGGAACTGGTTCGTCTTCGGCTTGCCACCGAGTTGCATGCCCTTCTTCGGCCCGGCGAGAGACTTTTGGGGCATACCCGGGGAGCTCTGTTGACCGTATCCGCCCACGTCATCGCTGTACCTGGTTCTGAACCCGCCACTCGTCGGGTGGTCGTCACCGAACGAGCCACTTCCGCCGCCGCCGCGGCCGAGGTATCCAAACTCGTCGTTGCGTCCGTCGTCGAAGCTGCCGCTCGAGCCGTCGCCGAACCCGCCTTGCCCACCAAAACCACCTCCCTGCTGGCCACCGAAACCGCCACTTTGCCCACCAAAACCACCGCGCGCATCGAACGAATCTCGCGCCCCGAATCCGCGGCTCGGGCCGCCGTAACCTCCGCTTCGTTGCATCGCTGATTGCTGCATCTCGTGCTTGACCTTGTCGATCTCCGTAGCCTTGCGACGCATGACATCCTTCGTGTCGTTGATCTTACTCTGGATCATCATCTTGTGCAGCTTTTCTTCGTGCGAGTTCATCTCTGTGAAAGTCTTCACCTGCGCCATCGTTACGTTTTCCTTGTACCCGAGCGAGATGATCTCGTCAAACGCGAAGATCAAATCGAACGCCGCGAACGACACACCCTCTTCATCCACCTGCCCTTGCGTGTACTCCGGCAGCGTCTTCGCCAGCAACCGCAACACGTCCAAATCCTCTAAGATATTACTGCCCTTCGTCGTCACCAGCAGCAAGTACATCGTCCCGCACTCGAGCGGCTGATACACGTACCGCACGTTTTCCGTCTCCACGTACGTGTGTTGCTTCCCGCTTCCGACGAGTTTCGGAAACGCCGCGAGCAACCCTTCGACGCGCACGCGCGTCATCTGCACGTACTGCCTCGACACCAGCGCTACATCATCATCGCACGCGCGTCACCACCGTCAGTCTTCCGTCACCGAGCTTCTTTCGCTTTGATCTCGACCGTTCCGCCCTCGTCTCGAAATCCCACCCTCGCGCGCGTCGCGACCGCATCCGCGCCTCCCCGCGCGTCCCGTTCGACGCATCGTTATCTTCTCCACGCACCTTTACCGCCCTTGGTGACGATCGCCGCCGACAGCACCACCTACACCGCGATTTCGCGCGTCGATCGCGTCGTCGTCAGTCCGCGCGCGTCTTCGAGTCGATGCGTTCGCGTCTCGCGCGGCGCTTCGCGACGTCGCGCGTCGTCCGCGGCGCGCGGTCGCACCATGATGGGATTTTTTTCTTCGCGCGCGCGCGCCCTCGAGCGTCCCGCGCGTCGCGAGGCGCGCTCTGCGGCCACCAAAGCGCGCGCGAATGCGCCTCGTTTTCTCACTGGCACCGCACGCGGGTGTGCGTCCCGCGTCGACCGCGCGCGCGCCCGCGCACACCGCGACGCGCGCGGCGCGACGCGCGCACCGCGACCGCGCGAGCGACGCGAACGCGTCTTTGCCCGTCGAACCGGACGCGCGCGAGCGCGCGCGCGCGCGAGCGCGAGCGACAGGCGCGAAAGATGCCGCGGGTAGGGACGGCCACGTCGGCGACGACGACGACGCTTCGAACGGCGACGCGCGGCGGGAGGCGCGACGCGCGAGGGCGCGGAACGGACGCCGATGGAGTGACGCTGAGGACGCGCGCGCGACGGGAGTCGTGGCGCGCGAGGATGGGGACGAGGGCGCCGCGGGCGATCGCGCAGAGGGACGACGCGGAAGCCGCCGCGGAGGGGGGCGCGAACGCGGACGCGGACGCGGACGCGTCGGACCGGAATTGGGAAGACGCGATCGAGTTAGCGCGCGAGGAGAGCGATGCGAGCGGCGGGACGTCGAGCGGGCGGGCGGCGGAGGACGGGTCGAATAAGATGGCGAAGAAGTGGACGGGGGTGGACGTCGGCGGCGCGTTGGCGACGTTTACGAAGCGGAAGAAGAAGGAGGAAAGTTCGTCGAAAATCAAGGTCACGGACGCGGACAAGGTGATGAGAGAATGGGGCGATAGTATGTCGTGGGATAGCTCGCGTTTGGACGGCACGGCGCTGGATGGGATGAAGGCGAGAACGCCGGATTTATTCGACGCCATTCTAGGACAGACGGCGATCGATGTGGACGAGCTCGAGACGCTGGAGCGCCAACGTCGCGCGAAACGGATCGCAAAAGAGCTCGAGCGAAGGCGCAAGAAGCGAGAGCGCGTACTAGAGCAAGAAAAACGCAAAGCTCTTCAGCAAGCGCGAGTCGAGGCGAAGAAGAAGGGAAGCGCGTTTTTCTCCGGCGAATGGGAAGACGAATTCGACGAAGGGGGCGATGCGGAGCAACAGGAAGAGACGAACTTTAGTCAATCGTTCGCGGAAGCCGTCAAAGAATTTGCGCAATCCGAAGCCGCGAAGTGGATGTTCAATTTCTTTGTCATTCCGAGCTTGATCTCCAAAGTTGTCACGTTCACCATCATCGATCCCATCGTGAGCCAAGAACTGAAATTAGCGGGCGAGGACAGGACCACGATAGAGCTGCGCGACGATCAAGAGGCGGAGATTCTCGGTAAGCTTACCCGTTACCAACAACGCATGGAGTTTGACATCCTTATGGGTCGTGAGGCACCGCTCACGTCGATTCAAAAGGAGGAAAAGATTCGACACGAGGCGCAACGTCTGGAGGATGAGGAAATCAATCACTTCATCCAAGTCGGAGGCAACCGGTACGGAGACTTGGTTTTTATCTCTGCTTTCTTGATCATGGTTGTCGTATACTCTGATCAAGCCAAAGTCGTCGTCACTGGGACGAAGAACGCATTCTTTAGCCTCGAGCCCGCGCAACAAGCTTTCATTTTATTGCTCTCCTCGGACGTCCTCGTCGGCTATCACTCCGCCGACGCGTGGCAAACGCTTTTGCGTAGCATTGGCGGTCACTACGGCGTGAAGGAACAAGAAGAACTCATTTCGCTCTTCGTTGCCTTCGTGCCGGTCTCCGTGGACGTATTATTTAAATTCTGGGTGTTCAAATATCTTCGTCGTCTCGCGCCGTCGACCCAGGTGATTTTGGAAGACATCGACAGGCACTAGACACCTCCCTCGTGTGATATCACAGCTACATAGACAACAACGACGAGCACCGTGACGCCGAGCACCGTGACGCCGAGACGTCTAACACGAACGGTTTCACGAATCATTTCAGTAAGACAGTAAGACTACAACGCGCTATCACGGGTATCGCGGCAAGACGTCCAGCGCCACGGATTTCACGGATTCAAACTTCTCAAACGTGCACACACGCTCGAGCGTCTCCAACCCGTCGCGGCCGCCCTTGCGTCGACGAAATACCTGCCACGGCTCCGGGTACACGCGAAACAGCACGGCGGGATTGGATCCCTTGAAATTATAGATTACGTACGCGCCTTCAAATTTTCGACAAAACGATCGCAACGGTCCCATCTCCCCGGCGTTCCAAAACGGCGGATAATAATTCGACCGCGTGCGTTCCAACTCGCCGTTACACACCACGAGCGACTTTCCCGTTCCTCGCACGCACCCTTCGTACAAATCTCGCGTATTCGCCAACTCGGAAATATTTGCGCTCGGATACGCGACGACGTACGCCGTCTCGTCTCCTCTCATCCGCTCTGAAATATTCTTCTTCCCACCGAATATCTTATCGAATCCACTCACCGACATGAAACTAGGATCATCCACGTAATCTAGCGTTCCTTTCCAATCCGCGAACCACCCGCGCGTGTCGCTCTGTTCCGGCGCTCGAATCCCGTCCGGCGCCGCGTTCGCCCCCGTCGTCGCCAACCGCATCTCCGTGGGATCCGGAAACAGCACGCGCGTCGTGCTCGCCGTCCCGTTCGCCACGAACGCATCGCATATCCCTCTCAGCCGCTCGGTGGTGAGATTACACTCGACGTTTCCCTCTAAATCCCCGCTCGCGAGTTCCAATCCACCGGGTGGAAACTGAAGCTCGACGAGCTCGACGCCATCTTTCGCGCATCGTTTCACGCTCTCGCGCGCCTGTCGCTCGAGCTCGGCGTAGTCGCGCGGGAACGGCGTCAGGCGCGTCGGCGTCGCGCGACGGCGGAGTCGCGCGCCGCGCTCGCGAGACGCGACGCGGAAACGCGCGCCGCGCGCGAGCTCGACCGCCGCGAAGCGCGTCATTGTGACGACACTTCGCCGCGCGACGCGCGCGGGACGGCGCGTCCGCGCGCGAGGACGACGACGACGATGTCGCGCGCGCTCGCCGTCGCGCCGAGCGCGACGGCGCGCCGCGAACGCGACGACGCGCGCGCGCGCGCGATGCGGATAAGGCGGTCCCGACGCGCGACGACGACGACGACGACGGCGCGCGCGGTCGTGCGCGGAGACAGCGGCGTGTCGCCCGACGACGTCGACGCGAACGGCGGCGCGGCGCCGGACGCGACGATCGTGGCGCGGCTGCGGGAAGAGCTGCGGGACGCGCACAACGAAAACGCGCACCTGCGCGAGGAGTTGACGGCGCTCGAGGAGGGGTGGGCGTCGAGGTCGGGCGATGCGAGCGCGGTGACGGAAATGGAGGACGCACACGCGCATGAGATGATTGCGATGCGCGCGGCGTTCGAGCGTGAGTTGGAGACGGCGAAGGAGGCTGGAATCGATCGCGAGCGGGACACGGCGCAGGCGGTGACGGACGCGATGCAACACATGCTCGAGGAGAGTGAGGCGAAGAATAGAGAGCTTGAAGAGGAATTACAGCGCGCGACGGAGAAGGAGGAGGCGCGACTTGAGGCGTTAGAAAGCGAAATGCGTGAGCGATTGCGCGCAGCTGAACGCATAGGAGCTCTGAGCGCGAGCGGATCGGGCGATTCGGCTCGCGCCGCCGCCGAACGCCGAGCCACTTTACTCGAGCTCACGCTGGAGGAATTCGAAAAGGAGACGATTGAGGCGATGAGCGACATAGAGTCACGCTTGAGTCTTGCAGTCGATGCCGTGGACCAATCGAACGTAGCGCTCGAGGAGGCGCGAGCCGAAGCGAACGAGCTCGGACGCGTCAGGGCGGGACTTGAGGGCGCGCTCGCGGAGAAGGAGCAAAAGATGGCCGAACAACTTCGCGAGGTGGAAGAGAAGTTGACGCACGCGCAATCCGCGCACAGCATAGAAGTCAATCGAGGTGTAGAACTTCTCGAGCGCATCGCATCGCTAGAGTCGGCTCGCGATGAGTTGGAGAGCCGTCTCTCCGACGAAGCCCAACGGCGAAAGTCTGAGCGCCAAGAGTACGAGCAAAATGCGACGGCTTCGACCGCGCAAATCGAGCGTCTCGAAGCCTCATATCGTGAAGCACAGTCAACGCTCGATTCCAGTGAAAGCGTCGTGCAGACGTTGCGGGACGATCTCGAGCGAGCGCGCGATGAGGCGCGAACCGCCGCCGCCGCCGTCGAAGAGTTGGAATCCCGAGTCGACGAACTCGCAGAAGCGGTGCGAAGCGCGGAGTTAGCGGGGGACGAAGCGCTTCGCTCGGCGATCGAATCGCACTCACAAGAACGCGTCGCTTTGGAGGCTAAAATCTCCGCGCTCGAAGGCGTCGTCGAGGAAACGCTGTTAAACTCCGTCGGCGCATCCATCGAGGACGTGGAAGCGATGAAGGCGGACTTTGAAGCCACCTTATCCAAACAAGAAGCAAAGATTCAAAACCTTGAAAAATTGGCCGCAATCGGGCGCGAAATGATGGCCGTCAAAGACACCATCGTCGCCGAGTGCGCGGCGCTGCAAAACGAAATCGTCGAGTGCGAGGCGCAAAAAGACGCCCTCTCCCTCGAAAACGCCAAGCTCCTCGGGCGCCTCGCCGCGCTCGAACAAGATTAATATGTATTACCTTCATCATAGCACCCGCGCTGCGGTCTCACGCCGTCCGTTTCACGACGTCCGGTACGATTACGCGTCGCGCGTCGACGAACCGACGCCCCGCGGCGTCCGCGCGCCCGTCCCCACTCCGCCGCGATCATGCGCGGCGCCGATCCTCCCGCGATCCTCATCTCCGGCGTGTCCGGCGGCGTCGCGCACGCCCTCGCCGCGGTTCTCGCCCGCGCGCCGACGCATCCGACGCTCATCGTGCACGACGCGCGTCGACATCGCCGCGTCTCGCTCGAAGATTACGAAGCCGCGGGCGGCGCGCTGACGCTCGGCGACGTCGGACGCGACGCCGTCGACGCGTGCGTTGATACCATCAACCGTCAGTGCGGTCGAGCGGTCGCGCGCGCGTCGACGCGCGAGGGCGAAGCGCTGGACGCGGAGAAGATTCGAGCGACGGGGGCGCGCGTCGCGGTGCGGTGCGGCCCGGGGGCGCTGAGCGAGGCGTGCGCGATGGCGGAGGCGTGCAAAAGAACGCGCGACGACGAAGATGGACTCGGGAGTGGCGCGTGCGCGTTCGCGTACGCGCGCGCGAAGGCGACGACGGGGTGCGTGTTCGTGGACGACGGCGGCGCGGGATCGAAGACGCTGTACGAGGCGCTGCGACCGAGCGCCACGGCGAGATTAGCGGAGACGCTGTCGGCGTCGAGCGCGGGCGTGGACGCGGACGCGAAGGCGCGAGATGAACTGCAGGCGGGATTGCACTGGGAGTTTTTGCGCGCGCATCCCGAGACGCGGCCGTTGTTGGGGATCACGGGCGCGGACGCGAGGAAAGGATTACCGGGAAACGGCGACGACGACGAGGCGCCGGAGACGGCGTCTATGTGTGGCGTCGTCGCCGCGGTCGTGGCGAGTAAGATATTGAGTTATTTGGACGCGAGTGAAGCCGTCGCAGTGGCGCGCGAGTGCGATCAGTGGACGCACGTGGAGGCGTTGGCGTTGTACAAGCCCGATCGCCCGGACTCGGCGCCCGTGCCAAACGCGTCCGAATACGAGGTTCTTCCGAGCGGGGACGATATGGATGCCGACGACGCGCAAGACGGTGATGAAGATCGCGAGGGTTTCGATACGCACGCGAGACTTTTCGGCTACGACGCGTTGGCTAAGCTGAGAGAGATGTACGTCCTTGTGTGCGGCACGGATTCGCTCGCCAACGACGCGTGCGTCTGCGCGCTTGCCGCCGTCGGCGTCGGTAACGTCGACGTATACGGGGCGAGTGGATCAAAAGTATTTGTTCGGCACGATTGCGAAGTGGACGATTTGTGCGATTTAGACGATTTAGAAACGTACAAATACCACGTCGTGGTTCGCACGAGCGCGTGCGCCACCGCCGACGAAGTCGTCGCCATCGCGAGAGAGGCAAAATCGCCGGTGATTGAAATTACGAGTACGAGCGTGGGGTCGTGTGTTGTGGATGTTAGTTTAGGCACGGACTCGTCCTTCACGCGTGCGTCGTTCTCGGGATGGATGGATGCGCCGACGGCATGCGTCGCCGCACACATCGCCGCGATGGAAGTAGTGCGGATAGCGCAAGACCGAAGACGCGCGACGACGATAGTGTTCGACGGGAAAGGGATATTTACCAAGGCAAGGATGTAAACCGTTGTCATACATGTGTAATAGGCGAATTACTTTTTCTTGTTCCCTTTCTTCTTGTTCGACTTTTTGGCCGATCGTGCCTCCTTCTTCTCTTTCGATGGCGAAAAGACGTCCTTGAAACTCGCAAGTCCACGCTGTAACGGCGAAGCCGCGAGCTTTTGCTGCTTTTTCGCATGGCAGAGCGCGCATCGACCGTCGCATCCATCGGCGATGGGGATGATACCACACTTGGCGCACATGCCATCCTTCGCAGCGCCTTTCGGCGGCGGCGACGTGTCGCCAAAGTTCAAGCTTCGTTGCGGCGTAATCTCACCGATGTTAACATCATCGGATATATTCTTAGACGTCGTCACCGGTGACGGAGGCGAGATGGGCCAAGCGTCCGGTGAGTTCACGTCAGGCGGAGTGATATCGTCGTCTTCGTCGCCCTGAAGATCTCTGAGCTTGACTTGAAGCTCATCCAACTCCGCTATCGCTTTCGAAATCCCCATCGGCGTCTTGCACTCCTCCACACGAGCCATCAGGACGGCCATTCTATGGCTGACATCCTGCATATCACCACTCGCCATACTAGATCCCTGACGTTCGGACAATGGGGTGCTCAACTTTTCCATCATGCGCTCGATTTCGGCGTCACGCTCGAATTCGCCCTCGTGCTCGTTCGACGTCACCATATTCAATGTTTCGAGCATTTCTTTCAACTCGGCTTGTAACTCAATCTCCTGAGCGCGTAGTGCGACGACTTGTTCCCGCAATTCTTCTACCTCGATCCCAAGTTGCACATTTTGACTCTCAGAGTGTCGAAAATTGACCTCTGCATCTTGCAAAGCGTGCGTCGACGCCGCCAACTCTTGGTTTTTCGCGTCTAATTCATCGGTCAACTGCACGTTTCGCGCACGCGCCGTCTCCAGTTTTGCTTCTGCTGCCTTAGCATCCTCGAGCTCGTGCTCAAGCCTAGACTTTTCCTTCACCAACTCCCCATTCTTCTCCGTCAATTCTCGCACGCGTCCCCTCGTCGTCTCCAAATTTTTCGACGCGTCGTTGGCCCGTTCTTTCCATCTCTTGTTCTCCTCCGACAGTTTCCCCTCCTCGCTTACCTGCGCCTTGAGCGCATCGATTTCTTTGCGCATTTTATCGATCCTGCCATTCGCCACAGTCAACGAGAACCGAAGTTTCGTCGTCTGTTCCTTTTCCGCCCTCACCTTTGACGCCGTCTCCTCCCGCTGTTCCTCCATTTCTTTCATCGTCGCCTCCAACGCCGCGTTTCGCGCCTCGCTTTCGCGCAGTCGTTCAAGCGCGTCTTCGTGATCGGCGTGCATGAGCGCCAGCTCGCATTCGGCGTCGATACGCGCGCGATGGACGCTTTGAAGCTGTGACTCATTCTCGACCGTTGTCTTTTGAAGCTGCGATTTCGTCGCGGATTTCTGGCGGAAGAACGCCGCGGCGGCACCGCCGGCGAGCACGATCGACGCCATCGCGTGTTCTTGTTGATGACCGCGCGCGCGTTGACGTTGGCGACGGGGCGAGGCCCGTACTGAAGACGGTTGATTACTGTACAACTGATCTTTGTTGAAAGTTCAAAAGGCCGGCGACGCGCGAAGAATTTCTCGATAAAGCAAAATACGAGGCTCGTGCGCGGCGCTCGCGCTCTGCTCGGGCGTCTCTTCGCTCTCGATGGAAAAGAGAGCCTTTTCGTACGCGCGTCGAGCGCTGACGTTGTCGCGCTCGACGTGAATGTAGACGACTGCGGCGCGCGTGCGAGACGCGAGATATTCGTAGGAGACGCGCAGCATGGCTTCCGCGACGCCGCGACCGCGGAATTCGGGAGCGACACAGACGTTGAAGACGTACGCTCGTGGAGGGTCAACGACGGCGAGCGGGTCAAAGCCGTATTGATCGTTGGCGGCGTCGGCGGACGCGTCGGCGGACGCGTCGGCGAACGGTCGTCGACCGACGAGTATTTCCCCGGGCAATTTCGCCCCCAGATGCACGTCAAGCGTACCCACGACGGCGAGATGCGATTCCGCAACGCTAGTGTCTGCGTTTGCATCGGCACCTTCGTGCACAATACTCCAGCGACGCAAAGCCTCTGCGTCTGCTGGCGTCTCGCCCGTCGTCGAACTCTCTTCGAATCCCGCTCGTCGACCGGAGGCGTCCGTTCTCGCCAACGCTGCGAACGTACGCAGCGAGCGCACGCCAGCCTGACGCATCATCGGTTCTCGCAACGTCTCGCTCGCGATTCGATCCTCCCACCATCGTAACCGCGCTCTGAGGTACGCCGCCGAATCGTCGTCCTCGTCGTACGAAAAATCGTACGTAAAAGTCTCCTCGCGCTCAAACTCATAAAAACACCTCGTTCGAAGCGCCGCACACGCGCGCCCGAGCGCGCGCGCGTGACGTCCATCGCAATACGTCTCACCATCCACGCACTCGTACGTCACCGCGTCGTCTCGATTCGCCGCGCGGCGCGCTTTCGCGTTTCGGCGTCGTCTCGACGCTCGAGCGCTTCCACCACCGCGCCATCCCGACGCGCGTCGCGCGCGCGCCATCGCGCGTCGCGCCTCCATCACCGTTCTC
>Ga0315320_10004277_pt1 | contig 11702 bp, 14 predicted proteins | sample M140m21515metaG_FD_203458 | JGI IMG/M metagenome (GOLD analysis project Ga0315320, IMG submission 203458) | Ammonia-oxidizing marine archaeal communities from Monterey Bay, California, United States - M1 40m 21515 | ecosystem: Environmental > Aquatic > Marine > Coastal | place: USA: California...
ACTTGCCCCTCGAGTGGCCAGCCTCCATCCTCTCCGGCCCTCACGCGCGCCGGAGCCCGCATGACGACCTGTATCGGCCTCGATTTTGGGACCACCAACTCCGCGGCCGCGATCGCCACCGTGGATAGGTCTGTGACCCTCGCGTCGTTCCCGATGCTGGGGGGTGCCCGTTCCGCGACACGGTCTGTTCTCTTCTTCGATCCTGAGGATGTGCGTCCGGGCCAGAGGACTCCCCCACTCGCCGGAAACGAGGCCATCCAGCGCTCCATCGATGTCGAAGGAGAAGGCCGCTTCATCCAGTCCACAAAGAGTTGGCTCGCAAGTCGACGCTTTGAAGCCACGGAGGTGTTTGGGCAACGCTGGAGACTCGAAGAACTCATCGCGGAGATGATCGGCGTGCTCAGAGACGCTGTCGAACCCCACTGTGCCGGACCCGTCCGGATCGTCTCGGGCCGTCCGGTTCAGTTCGCGCGAGCCGATGACCAGGCAGACGATGCATTCGCGGAGGCGCGGTTGCGGGAGGCGTTCCGCCTGGCTGGTTTCGCTGAGGTGACGTTCGAACTTGAGCCAATCGGGGCAGCATGGCACTACGCCCACGGTTTGGAGCGTGATGAGCTCGTACTGATCGGAGACTTTGGAGGTGGAACCTCGGATTTCACTCTGGTGCGGGTGGGACCTTCAGCCTGGGCCGGAGGGGGAGCGACGCGTCGAGAAGCTGTCCTCGGGACAGAGGGTGTCGGGCTCGCCGGCGATGCATTCGATGCGGCGATTATTCGCCACGTCATCGCGCCTGCTTTTGGCAAGGGAAGCAGCCAGAAGACTCCGTTTGGTCGGACCTTCCCGCTCCCGGGCTGGGTGTTCGTGCACCTTGAGCGCTGGCATCAACTGTCGATGCTCGGGGTTCCCTCTTCGTTGCGTCGGCTCAAGGGGATCCTGCGAGAGGCTGAGCACCCGGAGCTCTTTGGTGCACTTGTGCACGTGGTCGAGAACGATCTCGGATTCGAGCTGCACCGATCTGTGCAAGCAGCCAAGGCGGAGCTGTCGCGGGAGGACCGCGCCCGGCTCGTCTTTGTGGACGAGGAGGTGTGTGTGGAGGCGGTCATCGAGCGGTCAGAGTTTGAGCAATGGATCGCCCCTGAATTGTCGGAGATGCAGCAGGCTGTTCATCGATTACTCGATCACACGGGGGTCGCCGCCGAACAAATCGACAGGGTGTTTCTCACCGGGGGCTCGTCGTTCGTCCCCGCCGTGCGACGTCTCTTTGCTGACCAATTCGGCGCCCACAAGTTGGCTTCGGGTGACGAATTGACGTCGGTAGCTCGGGGGTTGGCGCTGAGTGGTCTTTGATTGGATTTGGAGTCCGCTGAGACGGGATCCGCCCAATCGTCTCTTGGAGGAGTAGCGTGCCGCCCCATGCCGGAACTGACGTATCGACCTGCATCTGAACTCAGCCCGTTCCCAGATGGGCAGTCAGCCTTATCGCCTGAGCGCATCGAAGCGCTGGAACAGGCGGACTGTCGACATCTTTGGAAGCCTTTCACCCAGATGGCGGGGCACATGGAGGAGAGGCCGCTCATCATGCGAGACGCACGCGGCAATTGGCTGCGCGACATCCGTGGGCGCGCCTTTCTGGACGGAGTCAGCTCACTCTGGGTGAACGTGCACGGGCACAACCATCCGACCATCGTATCCGCGTTGAAGGAGCAGCTCGACCGGCTCGACCACTCCACGCTGCTCGGCCCCAGCAACATGCCTGCGGCGATGTTGGCTGCGCGCCTGGTCGAGTTGGCACCTGGCAGCGGGACTCTGAGTCGGGTGTTCTACAGCGACTCGGGAAGCACCGCGGTCGAGATCGCAGTGAAGATGGCCTACCAGTACTTCGCGCAGCACCGCGACGAATCCAAGCGGTCCCGCAACGTCTTCGTGTCGATGACCAACGCCTACCATGGAGACACCCTCGGCTCGGTCTCCGTAGGTGGCATCGACCTGTTCCATCAGGTCTACGCGCCGCTGCTCTTTGAAACGGTCCAGGCCCCCGGTCCAGACCCCTACCATGCCGCGTTTGGAGGGTCCGTCGAGGAGCACGAGGACCAATGCCTCGCTGCCCTGGGTGAGCAACTCGACCGCCATGAAGGGCGGGTCGCCGCGCTGATCATGGAGCCGCTGATGCAGGGGGCGGCGGGGATGATCGCGCACACCCCGAGGTTCCTTGAAGCGGCGGCGGCCCTCGCGCGGTCGGCAGGCGCGCTGCTCATTCTCGATGAGGTCGCTACTGGCTTTGGACGCACGGGGACGATGTTCGCTTGCGAGCAGGCGGGTGTGGTGCCGGACCTCCTCTGTCTCGCCAAAGGAATCTCCGGCGGGGTTCTTCCTCTCGCTGCGACGATGGCCACTGAAGAGGTGCACGCGGGGTTTTTGGGAGAACACAGCGAGTACCGCACCTTCTTCCATGGGCACAGCTACACGGGAAACCCACTGGCTTGCACTGCTGCGCTTGCGTCTTTGCGGGTTTTTCGGGAGGAAGGCGTCATGGAGAATGTGCGGGCGCGAGTCGCTCAGTTGGCAGAGCGACTCGACATGATCGGGCAGCACCCACACGTCGGGGACATTCGTCGTCATGGGTTGATGACCGGAATCGAGCTTGTGCGAGACAAAGCGACGGGGGCTCCCTTCGAGGGGAAGCTTCGGGTGGGCCATCGCGTGATTGAACGGGCGTTGTCGTTCGGAGTGTTGATACGACCCCTGGGTGACGTCGTGGTCTTGATGCCTCCTCTGTCCATCACGTCCGATGAACTCGACCTGCTGACAGGGGTCGTTCTGGCCTGCATCGACGAGGTCACGGGAGAGGTCGTATGAGCCGGGCGAGGAACCTTCGGCGGGGCCTGCTCGTCACGGGGACCGATACGGGAGCGGGCAAGACGCTCGTGACCGCAGGTCTGCTCGCGGGTCTGAGGGCTATGGGATATCCCGTGAAGGCGCTGAAGCCGGTGGAGTCCGGCACCGCGGAGAGCGGCGGTGTACCTGCGGACGCGGCCCTGCTCGCGGCGTGTGCGGGCGCGGAGTCCTGGAGCGAAGTGAACGTCATCGCGTTGCGAGAGCCCCTGGCGCCGTCTGTGGCGGCTGCCCGAGAAGGGGTGTCCTTGTCAATCGAGCCTCTCGATGAAGCCGTGGCGGCGGTTTCGCAGGAGGACTCTTTGATCATCGAAGGGGTCGGCGGTGCCTTGGTGGAGGTTGCCGACGGGGTCGTGGTGGCGGATTTACCGGTTCGGTGGGGGCTCGCCGCGCTTGTCGTCGCCGCCAATCGACTCGGAGTCTTGAATCACGCGATGCTCACCGTCGACTCATTGCGCGCGAGGAAAGCCGCCATCGCTGGGGTTGTGCTGAACACCGTGCATGGGGGCGAGCCCACGGTCGCAGAGCAGACCAACGCCGCCGAACTCGCTCGTTTGCTGCCTTCCGATGTCCCCTTCTTGGGGACGATACCGTTCGTGCCGGAAGAGCAGCGGAGCCATGCGGAGGCGCTCGCCGCGGTGACACGCGACACCACGACAGCGCTGCTAGCCTGGACACGATGACTGACGACGAGGACCGACTCCGTGAGTTGCTGCAGAGCCAGCACTCCTTTCCTGGGCCCTACGCGTTCAAGGTGATCTTGCGAAACGCGCCTGGTGCTCAGGAGTCAATCATTGCAGGGATCAGGGAGCGCACCGGTTTGTCGGTCGAGCCCGCTGAAGCGGGCATGCGCGCCAGTCGGAAAGGCAACTATGTCTCCCTGAACCTGAAGATGAGAGCGAACCTCGCCCAGGATGTGCTCGACGTGTATGCGTGCCTGCGCACGTTCGACAGTGTCATCCAGTACTTCTGAGCCACCGGACTCTTCGCTTCGGGATCGTCTGATCTATTTGGTCGAGGGGGACTCGTATCGGATGCGTTGCTTGCGGGCGGTGCAGGTCCTTCCAGAGCGAGGGGCGTGGATCGCAGCGGGTTTCATTCGGAGCCTTGTCTGGGACGTACTCAGTGGGACCCAGACTGAGCTCAACGATGTGCACGTCATCTGGTTTGACGAGACGTCCGATCCCCAGCGGGACCGAGTCCTTGAGTCCATGCTCGGCTCGGTGATGGGCGCGGTTCCCTGGTCCGTAGAAAACCAGGCCCACCTGCACCTTGGACATGGGGACGCGCCCTACCGATCCGTCCAGCACGCTCTCAAGCACAGCCCGGAGACGGCGACAGCGGTGGCGGTGCGCCTGGACGACGTGGGGAAGGTGGATCTGCTCGCGCCTTTTGGCCTCGGGGACCTCTTTGACCGTCGTGTCCGTCCGACCCCCCATATGCAGAGTCGGCCCGACCGAAGAGGGGCCTTCGCGGGTCGTTGCCTGAGTCAGCGCTGGGAGAAGCGTTGGCCGGGAGTGGTGGTCGAGCACCTCCCGCTGTAGCGTCCGTCCGTATTTCAAAGGAGCCGCGATGGATGACCTCAGCAAGATCCTTGATAGCGACGAAGATTCCTCGACTTTGCCCAATGGGGTCAAGGCCGAGCACACACTCCTCGTGAGCCAGAAGGTCCTTGGCGGCTCCGACGTCTTGTGGGTGTTCAGAGACGAGCCGCTAGCGAGTGACTCTGGGTGGGTGCTCCTGTCTGGCACGGAGCCAGATGGGTGGCTGGAAGACGCCGAAAAGTTCGAGGAGCGCAGCGTCGAATGGGCCCTAGAGCACGACCCATCACTCATCGCGGTGCTTGGTGCTCCTGCGGACTCCAGCTTTGAGCGTGACTCTGCCGCCGCGGAGTGGGCTGAGCTGGAAGAGGGCTAAGGGTGACACCGCCTATTCGGTGGGTTTGTGTCTGAACGGACCACTGTCGCCCCACGTGGGCGTGACGCCCTACGTTCAGTCTAGATAGGGATCCACGATGACCCCTGCCTCGCCCTCGAGTCCTGCCACGAGGAAGGGCCGCCAGACGCTCCACGCTTCATAGGTATTGAGTACGCCCGCGTGACTGACGGGGGTGGCCTGGGCGCTGGGATTGTTCCGGGGGCGGCCCAGGTCGAACACCTGAATTCCCCCGGTCCCTCCGTTGATGAGGTTTCCCTGGAGCGGTCCGGCGACTTGCTCAAGCTCCTCCATCGGGAACAGTTCTCGACCCACGAGGGGTAGGCCGAGGGCGTGGGCATGGTTCCGGTTGCTCACGTTGGAGACGACCTCGTCCTCGAATGCGTACTGCACCAGGAGTTGGGGAGGGTCTGCCACGTCTCCTATCAGGCGCTCCCCTACGAGGTAACGGGCCCAGACCATGGGGTCACCGCCATCGATCGTTGCCTGCACCACGGGGATGATTCGAAGAAGGTCATCCCCCGCGTACTCGGGTGGGACCATGAGGTCGAGAAGGGGAGAGAAGTCATCGGAGCTTGTCACTACCTGGGAGATTCGCCCTCCGGTAATCGCGAGCATTCCTCCTCTGAAGTCGTCGGTGAGAGCCATGGTCTCGGTGCCCATCATCCCTCCAAGGGACGCGCCGAAGTAGACCAGCTGTGTTCCATCGAGGTCGTCTGTACCGTCACCGTCTATGTCGATTCCTTGACGGACTGCCTCGAGCACCTGGATGCGGTCCCACGCTGATTGACGAAAGTTGTCGCGCAAGAGACGGGGGTTGATTGTGGGGGAGGGGTTGGCAGTGATGGCGAAGAAGTCCAGCACCGAGGTGAGCGCATCGGCCGCGGGGTCCGTGCGTGTTGGATGGTCCCCGTGCTCGATGGCGTCGGTGGCGACTACGGCCATCCCCACGGCTGTCAGTTCCTCCGTCGCACCTCCCTGCTCATTTCGATTCCCGCTCAGCCCGTGCCCGATCAAGCTCACCGGATAGGGACCGTTCGCGGGATCACCGGGCAAAGTGATCGAGACGGGAAGGGAGTAGCTGCTGGGTGGTGTGCCGTCGAAGTCCGGGGCCACGATCCCGTCCGGGCCCCGGTAATCGCGCACCGTGATGCTTCCTTCACAATCCACGGACCCATTCCCTCCCGTCGTGCAGGTCATGGGGCCATCGAGTTCGTAGGTACGGCTCTCGACGTCGGCGAGAACGTCCAGGGAGTCGAACATCGTGGACTGTGTCGTGAAGGTGGTCATGTGGGCGACGTCAGCGGGCCCGATCTCCAACGCAGTCAGGGCCTCCCCGTAGCGTGGAGAGAGCACATGGGGGGGAATGCCAGGCTCCAGCTCCGACGCGGGGGAGAGGAGCTCTCGCAAGTGGTCCGCTTGGCGTACGCAGCTGCCATCAGAGCTGAGCGGGCCCTGGAGTAAGACCGCGGCCACCTGGGTGTTGGGAGGGAGTGGTTTGCGAGGACGGGCGATCAGGGTGTTCGGGAACTCAGAGAGTTCTACGTCAGCCGTGTAACGCACGGGGCCGCCTGGCTCAAAGGCGACGATGGCGATGCTCTCCGTGCTGATGGCCGAGGGGTCGAGTGCGAACTCAAAGTTGAAGACGATCCCCGAGGTTTGACCCCATCCGTCGAGCTGGGAGATCTCGTCAAAGAGGAAGTTCCACTCTTCCGGGAATTGCGACAGAAGCTCGGGAGTCTGGGCCGGATCGAGGTGTACCTGCAGTCCGGTGCGGCTGTTCGCGTTGGGGAGCACGTAGTGGTCGTCTGGGTAGACGCCGATGGGCTGGGTGCGCAACCCGTGGTGGATCGAGACCACCCGGCCATCGTTACACCAGTCGGGCGGAGTGACCGCAGGCGAAGGTGGGGTGGGTTCGCTGGAGGGGCATCCGACCAGAAAGAATGCGAAAGGTGCGAAGAGAAGGTGAGCACGGCGCATGTCCGCGAATGTAGCCGTTTGACTTTCGAGCGCACGGGAATGAGCTCACGCGGGTCTCATCGGGGCGACTGGAGGCCTACGCCCCTGATCGTTTCCGAATCCCTCCAGTCTCCTTTGGTGGATGAGCGTACCCTGCGCTCATGCGTGTAGAACCTCACCCATGGCGTACGTCTCTCGTGCTCGCCGCGCTGCCCTTCGCTCTGGCGTGCGTGGCTGGGGGTTGCGACCGGGGCGACCCAGGTTGTTACGACCGAAGCGCCGACCATGTGAGGATCGGGATGTCCAGCACTGGCGTGGATGTTCCGCCTGACGGTGTTGTGTTGTCAGGTTCGTTCGCGCAATGGGGGCCCGGTGAGGTCTTGTTCTCGGTCGACGACGGGTCTTCTGTCGGCTTCACGCTTGAACTCGAAAAAGACGCCTCTCTCCCTGACCTTTCCTCGGATGCGGTCGGCCAGGTCACTTTGGTGGGCTGGGGGTTCGAGGGGGTGTCGAGCCGGCCGACTGAGCCCACCATCGAGGTGTACACGGCGGGGGGCAGTCTCCTCTTCATCCTCGGAACCAGCGACTGGTCGATTGACGGCTCATCCTGGGCGGTGCAGGCGCCTCGAGATATGGACTCATGCACCGCGTATGTGCACAACCAGGGACAGGCGCGAAACAAGGCGGTGTACATCAGTTTCGACGATGAAACTGCCCGTCTGTTTCAGGGAGACACCACCACCCTTGGGGGGATGGAGGTTCGCGTACTGTCGGCTCAGTCGAACAACAGGTCGCATCCCTGGGCGCCCTGCGCGACCGCAGATTGTCCCTGGGAGAAGCTCTCCTGGATCGCGATCTCGCCGTCGCTCGACCTCAGCATCGAGTCCCTGGAGGACGAAACCGAAGGGTAATGCGAGTGCTCTCTCTAGCGAGCACTACGCAGGCGTTGACGCAGGTTGAGGGAAAAGGCCACCGTGCTCCGGGATGCGGACAGCTTGCTCATGAGCAAGTTGTGTTCTCTTTTGCCGTTCACTGAGGCGTCGAAAGCCACGGGGAATCGACACACGGGCAACCCCTGCCTGAGTGCCTGGTGAAAGGCGTAGAGGTCCAGAGAGAGATCGTCAGGAGGATCCTCCCAGCTCTCGAAGAACTCTCTCGAGCACAGCGTCGGTTGCGCATTGATGTCCCACATAAGTGCCCTTAGAGCGGCAAATTCGAAGGCCGTCATCCCCAGGCTAAAGACGACGTCGTGCATCGGCCGGCCAGCACGTAGGCCCTTCACGAAGGCCTGTGGTTCTACGTCGAAGAACGGGAGCGCTTCGAGAGAGCTCCTCGGGTCCGTCTGCATCTCGGCTTCACTCCACCCGAGGACGGATCCCCGGGCGGCCCGAAGCCCAGCGAGGATGCCTCCGCCGTACCCGGCGTGGCTCCGCAACATGACGACCCGGAGCCGGTCATGGGGGCGGGCGAGTTCTGTGAGGCGATCGCCGCTGTCATCCTTGCTCCCGTTTTCTACCAGGATGACTTCAGCGTCCTCCTGCCTCACGAGATCGACGCACCTCTCGACCAGAGACGCGAGTCTGTGGCCTTGATTGAAGCAAGGAATCACGAGGGAGAGACGTGGTCTCATACCGAGGAGTCCATCGTGATCAGGGCCTTGAGCTCAGAAGGCCCCCCTCCCTCCTTGAGGGCATGCAGTCGCTTGAGCAGCCTTGGCGTGCCCTCGAGTCCGACAGCGGCGGTGACGAACGCGCTGGGCCGCACCCCCCCCGCCATGAGGTCAAGGGCGATCGTCCAATCGGAGGGTTCTCGACCCCGATACCTGGAGTTCCACGTGCCACAGACTGTCAGCTCCTTCCGCAGCACCTGACTCGCAAGCGCTTGGGGGAGTGTGACATCACCAGACGGGTTTCCCATCCAGACCACACGCCCCCCGGGGCAGGCCAGCGCGAGCGAATTGGCGAACGTGGCCGGCGCCCCTGCGGCCTCAAGGACGCGCGGAAAGCTCTCGGTGGCGAGCAGCTCCTCGTGGTGTGCTTCGAGTACGACCCGGGCCCCGAGAGCCTCCGCGCGCGCCAACTTGCCTGGGTGCCTTCCCAGGACGGTTACGTGGAGGTTCGGGTGGGTCTTCCGAAGCACTGCCATTGCGAGGAGGCCCAGAAAACCGCATCCGAGGATCGCGAGCCCTTTGGGGGTTGGTGACCGAGGCATCAACCCCAATCGGTCGAGAGCATGGACCACCACGGCGAGCGGCTCCGTGAGGGCGGCGTCTCTCGCAGACACTCCGGGGGGGACGGGCAGGAGGTTCCAGTGCGGTGCGTCCACGAACGTCGCGAAGCCGCCGTCCCGCCGGGAGCCAAGGTAGTCGTAGTCGGAGCAGCGAGCGTACTCTTCTCCTCTGCACGAGGTGCAGGAGAAGCATGGGAGGAGGGGGAAGACTGTGACCAGAGTCCCTTTGGCTGGGCCTTCGGCTCCCTGGCCAACTTCCGAGACGACCCCGGCGAGCTCATGTCCGAGAACGAGGGGGTAGCCGTAGGCGCCACCGTGGGAACGCGGGATATCCGAACTGCAGACGCCTGCCGCCTTCATCGTGACCCGTGTGTGGGCCGGTGAAAGAGGGGACGTCGGACGCTCTTCAACTACGAGCAGGCCTGGAGCTTGGAGAGAGACGACACGCACGGTTGGAGTATTACCCGAGGCGGCGACACGTGGTTCGCCGAAGGATAGAGCGGAGCGAGAGGCCGAGTCGTGTTCACGCCCTTCGGCGAAACGGAGGCTCGGAGGTTCGGTACCCTCTCTGGACATGATCGTCATTCATCACGCCGTGAATTCCCGCGTCTCTCTCTCCGCGGTCCCGAAAGACCAAGGTGTGGAGGTCGATCTTCGGTGCGAAAGCGGTCAGCTGGTTCTGCGACAAGATCCTGTTGGTGACGCCGAGTTCTTCTCCGACTGGCTCTCGGGATTCGAGCACGCGCTCCTGATTGCTCACCTGCGAGAAGAGGGGCTCGAGGGGATGGTCCTCGATGCCCTTGAAGCGCAGGGCCTCCGCGACTTCTTTTTTCGTGGCCAAAGCCTCCCGTCCCTCATCCGCGCTGTGCGCTCGGGGGAGAAGCGTTGCGCTGTGGGGGTGTCTGACTACGAGTCGCCTCAGCTTGCCGGCAAATTGGCTGGGAAGGCCCGATGGGTTTGGTTGGACTCTTTTCAAGGTGGCCCGCCGATCAGCGACGTCGATGTCGGACTTCTCAAAGCCTATGGGTACCGGATTTGCGTAGCGTCCCCGGAGCTCCATGCAGCGAATCGGTCCGCCGAGGTGGCGACATACAGACGTTGGGCCCAGAAGATCGGAGCGCACGCCGTGTGTACTTCGCGCCCGGACGCATGGTCCTAGCCTGTAGGGCGCGGCCTCTACGTAGCCTGTGGGCCGAGGCCTCGACGGTCCAAGGCCGGTGGACCTCGGAGGAGTTGATGAGCGTATTGGTTGCTGCCCTACCCGTGTTCGGGCCGTCTATCCCTTGAGCGCTTCCCTGAGACGAGTGATCGCTGCCTCGTAGTCATCTTTCTTAAAGACCGCGCTACCCGCCACGACGACGTCTGCGTCGCTGAACTGGCCTGCGTTCTCTGGCTTCACGCCGCCATCCACCTCGATGAGGAAGTCGAGCCCCCGAGCGTCGCGTGCGGCCTTGAGTTGGCCAACCTTTGCGATGGACGAGGGGATTGCGCTTTGGCCCCCCCAGCCGGGGTTGACCGTCATGACCAGGACGAGATCGACATCGGGAAGGATCACATCGAGCACCGAAGTGGGCGTGCCGGGATTGATGCTGACGCCTGCCTTGCAGCCCATGGCCTTGATGGCGCCGATGGTGCGGTGAATGTGTGGGCAAGTTTCCCAGTGCACCGTGATGCTCGCGGCGCCGGCGTCGGCGAAGGCCTGCAGGTGCCGCTCTGGTTTCTCGATCATCAAGTGGACGTCGAGAGGTAAGTCCGTGTGGCGTCCCACCGCCTGTGTGATCGAGGGGCCGAGGGTAATCACCGGGACGTAGTGGCCATCCATCACATCCACGTGGATCCAGTCTGCACCCGCGGTCGTGACCGCGCTGATCTCGTCTCCGAGGCGGGCGAAGTCGGCAGAAAGAATGGAGGGGGCAATCAGGTGGGACATCGTGGCTCCGGGAAGGGGCGCCATCATGTCGTCTCTGACCGCGAACTGCGACGGCATCGGGCAGTCAGAGGGGGGGATTTCCTGCCAGTCCCACGTTTTGCGTTGGTCAGAACCATCAAAATGATGAGGAGGAGCGCAGGCCGGAACGCAGACAAAACGACCAATGAATGGACCAGAGATGGAGGGGCGTCACATTGGGCGTCAAATGTCCGAACTCATCTCCGAGCGTGACTGCGGGCTGGTTTGCCGGAAAAGGGGGCGGTTTCTCCTTTCCCTTCGGAGCCTCCCGCTCTATACGAGCGGCGAGAAATCTTCAGAGTGCAACGGATCGTTGCGGGAACTTGACCGCTGTTGACTTCTCGGCTGAGCGTTCATAAGTTTCAAATGAATTTGAAACTTCTAATAAACTTGGGAAGTTCCATGCCGCAGACCACCGCTCGCCAAGCCTTGCTCCGGCTCGCCCAGACCCACGACCTGAGCGGCGTGAAGGAGCGGTTGCTCCCTATGGCCGACACGCTCTCAGCCGACCTTATCCGGCTTGAGAACGAACTGGCACACGTCGTGGACCCCTCGGACCACCTCGTCGCCGCTGCCGCCGCTCACCTTATGGAGGTGGGAGGCAAGCGGGTACGGCCCGTTCTCTGCCTGTTGGTCGCGAAGGCTTTCCCGCCGCATGAGCCACCGCCGTCGATCGTGCTTCTGGCCCAGGTCGCGGAGCTCATCCACAACGCCACGCTGTTGCACGACGACGTAATTG
>Ga0315320_10004283_pt1 | contig 11693 bp, 7 predicted proteins | sample M140m21515metaG_FD_203458 | JGI IMG/M metagenome (GOLD analysis project Ga0315320, IMG submission 203458) | Ammonia-oxidizing marine archaeal communities from Monterey Bay, California, United States - M1 40m 21515 | ecosystem: Environmental > Aquatic > Marine > Coastal | place: USA: California...
CATTCCATCTTTCTCAAACAAAGGTAAAACAATTACATCTGCTGGTGCTACTGATTCTTTTAATTTGAGTAAATTATAATTTTCTCCTTCCTTTTCAGTTTCTTCATAGGCATGATCCAAGATATGCCAAATTATTCTATCTATACCAAACGCAGGCTCTATTACATGTGGTGTGAACCATTCTCCTGCAATGCTATTATGAATCATTTTCTTTTCCACCATTTGTTCTGTGATGTCTACATTAGTTCCATCGCTTAGTTCTAAGTTAAATGGTAACTTATCCGGTAAATGGCTCAATTTTTCTAAAGCCGCTAGAACTAGACCTGCTCTAGCTCTAAACATTGGCCCTAGGACAGAAGTATTTGGCGATAAGATTTCTTTATTCTCAACCCTCACTTTTTCAAATTCTCTCCAAGCTCTCAATGAACTAGAGTTAGAGTGTTTTTCATGTGTCAGTAAATCATGACAAGTCCTATTTGCAATTCCCACGCATTCAATCCAACCATGTTCTCCTTGAATTTCACAATCCCAACAATCCTCTGCATAATGAGCCATTTCATTCCCTTCATGCTGTCTGAATCTTATTTTCAGAGGATTAATGCCGACTCCGATTAAGAAATCCCATGTTCTCGATAAGAAATAACCAACAGTACTATCTTTAATCACATTATTATTGATAGCATCTTGAAAAGTCATTTTGATTTCTTTATGTTCATTTCCATTTGGATCAGGAATCAGAGTAATTTTCTCAACATTCATAGATAAGTCGACTAGAGGTGGATTTTCAGGATCTATAAAATATTCTAGTTCTGCCATATTAAATTCTCTCAATCTAATCATTCCTTGTCTGGGGCTGATTTCATTCCTATACCCCTTACCCGTTTGAATTGCCCCAAATGGCAATTTTTGCCTAAAATGTCTATATAATGAAGGATATAGCATGAACATTCCCTGAGCAGTTTCAGGCCTCATATATGCTTGCCTACTAGATTTCATAGCTCCAATCTTCGTTCCAAACATTAGATTCATTGGCTTCGAAGAAGTCCATTGCGGTTTATCACAATTAGGACAATTTATTTCTTCTGAACTCAAAATAATATCAATTTCCTCCGAACCTAGAGTGTCGGGATTCGGATGAAATCCTTCTACTAATTGATCGGCCCTGAAAGCGCTAGAACAGTTTTCACATTGTGTCATTAAATCATTGAATTCACCAACATGTCCACTTGCAACTAATACATTTTCTGGCGTAATAGTGGGGGAATCTATTTCGACAATATCTCCATTTACGGTCCAATGTTCAATCCAATTTTGAATTACTCTCCTTCTAATCGAAGCCCCAACTGGGCCGTAATCAATCAATCCAGAAACTCCTCCATATATCTCGAAAGCAGGAAGTACAATTCCTCTTCTCTTCAGCATTGCTGAGAGTCTCTCAATTCGCTTCTCATCAGTCATATAATGAACCTTTGAATGAGCGTTTACATTTCAAGCCATCCTTAGTTAATCGAAATAAAAATTGATTATTTACTGTTTTCAGGTATTTTCAGATTTTTATTTTTTATATGTATATGTTAATGAATGAATCCAACATTATAAGTACTCAATCGATACGCTTCGGGTCGCGGTGTATATTAAATGCCAGAAATTGAATATGTACAAGACATGATGGAGTCTGATGAACTCCTAGAAAAGTTATGTCCCCCCGTACGTAATTGGTTTAAGGATAAGTTTCCGGATTTTACACATCCGCAGAAAGTCGCCATTCCAAAAATAATGGATGGAGAACATCTTCTACTTTGTTCACCTACTGGTTCAGGTAAGACTCTAACTGCTTTCTTGACAGTGATTAATGATTTAGTTAGTCGTTCTTTGGATGGAAGTCTAGAAAATTCTGTACAATGCATGTATATCTCTCCAATCAAGGCACTGGCTAATGATATTCAGAAGAATTTGATAGGACCATTAACAGAAATCAAAGAGAGTTATCTTCCATCTAGAGCAAAGGATATCACTGTAGGTCTGAGAACTGGTGATACACCGCAAAAAGAAAGAGAGAGAATGCTGAAAAAACCACCTCATATTTTGATCACTACTCCAGAATCTTTAGGGCTCGCTTTAGCAAGTAAAAGATTCAGACCTCTTCTTAATGAAATGAAATGGATGATTATTGATGAAATGCATTCGTTAGTTCCTACGAAAAGAGGAACTCATCTTTCATTGAGTTTAGCATTAATGGATTCAGTTATAGATTCTGATGTCCAAAGAATTGGAATTAGTGCGACAATGGAGCCTTTGGAAGCTGTCGCAGAGTATTTGGTGGCATCTGATAGCCGTGATAGTGATATAGATCCGCAGAAAGTATCTATTGCAAAAATTTCAGGTTCCAGAGACCTCGATTTAGATATCATATTGCCTACACCAAGATTCGCTTCCACTCCGATTAAGGAGATATTAGATCACAATGTAGATCGGATTAAGGAATTAGTGGAGGCACATACAACAACTTTAGTATTCGTTAATACAAGGAATATGACAGAAACAGTGGTTCAAAAATTAAAAATTGCAGGGTTATTGGGCGTTGAAGGTCATCATGGTTCTATGGATAAGGCAATACGATTGGATGTTGAACAGCGCCTAAAGAATGGCTATCTAAGATGTGTGGTGTCATCTAGTAGCTTGGAGATGGGAATAGATATCGGTTCAGTCGATTTAGTTATTCAAGTAGGTTCACCAGGAAGTATTGCAACCGCACTACAAAGAATAGGTAGAGCCGGTCACCAAGTGGGAGGTCTCCCTCGTGCAAGATTTTTACCTATATCTCCTCATGATTTGTTAGAGTTAGTGGCTTTACAAACAGGTATTCTCAGAGGTTCAATGGACATACTAAAATTCCCTGAGAATTGTCTTGATGTATTAGCCCAATTTTTAATCGGGCTATCAATTATTAAAGAGTGGGATATTGATGATGCATATGAGTTGGCCTCTGCTTCATGGCCATATAGAAATCTTCCTTATGATGATTATATTGAAGTTTTAGATCTTTTAGAAGACGAACGTAGAATATGGATTGAGTGGGAAGACAATAAATTCGGTAAGCGTGGTTTTGCTCAGATGATTTATTACACAAATATTGGTACAATTGCTCCTAATAATAACTATCTTGTATTCACATCAGATGGGACTATGGTTGGTCAATTATCATCGAGTTTCGTTTCAAGTCTTAGAAACGGTGATGTATTTTTACTTGGAGGTTCTACATACCGGGTTAGCAGTATTCGTGGGACTAGAGTCAATGTAAGTCCAGCAACAGGATATCGTCCAACAATACCTTCTTGGACTGGAGAAGCTAATAGCAGGACCCATGAGTTAAGTCAAGAAGTCTTAGAATTACTTGAAGAAGTCGCTACATACGCCCGATTAGAAAAAGATCCAATGACTATATTCACAAATATCTTGGGGTTAAATAGGCCAGTTGCTCATGCTGTATCGGGATTTTTCCAAGAGCATGTTGCAACAACATTCCAGGTACCTGGTAATGATTTAATTTTAGTAGAACAGGTAGAGGCTCCACTACCGACATACATTGTCACCACTTGCCGAGGAAGGGCCTTCAATCTCGCTCTTGGACATCTTTTTGCAGGGATAGCAACTAACGATAATATAATTGTTCACGAACTTTCCTTTGATGAAAATGGATTTATGATTAAATTGAGTCATGAAGTAGAGATTTCTTTGATTCCTGAAATTTTCAAACAGGGGAATAGTAAAGATGTTTTACAGAAGCATATGATGGAGTCACAATTGTTTGCAAAAAGATTCAGAGAAATATCTAGTAGAAGTATGCTTAACCCTAGAAGAATTGGTGCTGAAGAAGTCAGTCCAAAGCAATTTCAGCAGCGTGCAGAGCAGATTATGCAGAAGCACAGGCAAATGGATGATTCGGTATTAATCCGTGAAACTATGAATGAAATCCTTCATGCAGATTTAGATATGGCACAACTAGAAATTTTCATTAATCGAATGGATAGTGAAGATGTAAGAATTGTACATAGAAGAGTCAAAATGCCTTCTCCTCTAGGTATGACATTATTCATGTCCTCATTTGAAGACCTATTGTCACTTAGAACAAGAGCCTACTTAATCAAGGATGTTGATCCTGAGATTCTGAGACGTTTGCTCGGTGCGCGCTCGTTAGCCACTGACTTAGACAAATCAAAAATATCTGAATACTATATGTCGAAAATATCTGAACCAAGAAATGCCAATGGACTCTTGAGATTGATGGATATGGGTGGCGGGTTGAATAGAGGATTGTCTAATCCACTTTACGAACATAAACTAAAAAATATTGACATTGAGGTCGTGAAAGAGTGGGTAAGAGAACTATCTGAAAGGGGTTTAATTACTAGAGTAGAAGGTACTGGTCATGAACAAATAGATGATAAATGGTTTTCCATGAGGATGGCGAATGTACATGGTACATTGGGATGTTTAGCAGTAGCTGGTGGCTCAGAAGCTAATGACATTAGAGAATTATATACAGGCGGTCTGACTTATCAAATGGGTGTAGATTATGATAGTGAATTTGAGCCTAGAGAACTGAAGGAAATGAATCTGTCTGATCCTCAAGATTGTTTAAGGATGAAATTACTAGATATGTTGGGCTCAGAAGGTCCTCAGGTATCTGATAGCCTTAGTTCAAGACTCCCTTTCCCTAAAGCCCAAGTCGAAGCGGTGTTGCAAGAACTAGAAATGAAAAATCTAGTTTCTATAGGATTCTTCACTCAAACAGACGAGGGGGAATATATCCTTAGGGTAGATGAGTATAGAATAACTGGAGGAAGTGTAGAAGTTGTTGACTATCGTACACTTCAGAATCATCTTCTTGCAAAATCATTCAAAGAATACGCTGAGCCTTCTCAGGCTATTAGAAGTTTGACTCTTGTTCAAAGAAGAGATGAGTTACTGCATCGTGTCAAAAATTATCGTTTTAGAGATTGGAAAGATATTAAGCATGATTCAGACGTTTACAATGGACGTTTGCTTCATAATAGAGTTGGTTATACTTCGAAAGATCAAATTCCTATGTTTTTAGGTCTCAGAGGTGAGCCTTGGATAGGTGCATTGGAACAAGAATTGTTAGACAAAATCACTCCTGGTGGCTTATCTCGTGCAGAATTATTCGATGGATATCCTAAAGGGAAAGAAAATGCTCATATTCAGAGAAGTTTGAAGAGTGCGTTAAATAATTTAGAGAGACAATTGTTAGTTGCCAAACAGTACCTAGTTTTGCCCAATAGAAAGCGTTCCTTAGCCGTCTTCCATAAAATTCATAATGTAGTGGAGCCACTTGATTTTGCAAGTTCTGTAAAGCAGTTAATTGAGGCTATTGGTCCGGTTAGACTGCATACATTGAGATTCTACGTAAGTAGACCAGTAGAAGAGTTAGCAGAGGTTTTGAGAGATTTAGATGAATCTAAAAAGATAAGGAGAATAGTTGCTCTTCAACCTGATCCAACTGATTATTATGCATCTAAAGAAGACGCTGAATTATTGCTTCAACCAGTTTTAGAAGATAGAAAAATGAGAATATTATCTCAATCTGATCCATTTTGTAGTCGTTTTATTCAAGAAGTTAGATTAATTCTGAAGCAGGGCTGGTATCATCCTGTTTTCAAGGGAGTAGATCCGATTGGTCGAATCTTAATGTTTGTAGTTAATGATTATCTCGAAATTAAAGATATCAATATCCCTCATTCGTACTTAGATGAGTTCAAGGAAACATTTGATGAATTATTGATAAATTATCGTGATAGACTTGTTGACGTATCAGTTCTGCATGCATTCAATTCTATACCTGTCCATGATTGTGATGAAAATATCCAGAAAATTCTCGCAGAGTTAGGTTTCATTTCAATGGGAGATGGAGAGAGATATATTCGTGGCGGAGTTGTTGAGCCTAGGTCAAGGCAAGAAGTTAATAGAATGTTATTTTACAATCATAGGTTGCATCAAAATTCCAGGCATGAAAACGAAACCCTCGCACTCGAAACGATGGATGAATTAAGGGACGATTTCGCACTCAGAGGTCGCTGTGAGATGTTCAGAGTTAATCTGAAAGCAATGGCTGCTGCACATCAATTATCCCAAGGTACAAACTTACGAGGCCATCTAGTATGGGGAAGGAAAAAACACTTTGAGAGACTTTTGACAATACGCAATCTTCAATCTAATGAAGATGATGAAGATATACTTCAATTTTTTAGAGAACATCATGATCCAGGAATTTTCATGGAAAGGCACGCTATGAAAAGAGCCGAGTTCAGGAAGTTAATATCGCCATTAGTCAGGAGTGGCCATTTGATACAAGATTATAGGGGGGGGTTCAAGACTGTAGCACCGATATCTGATAGTGATCTTTGGGATATCAAGTCTAATTATCTCAGAGATTTGGTAAGTGAGTATCCCGTAATTTCTTTGAAACAAGTAGAAAGATTAGCCGGCTCTGCCTTTTCAGCAGAAGAGATAAGTGACGTCATGCATGAGTTCGAATCGGATGGGACACTGATTAAGGGATTCTTAGTTGATGATCTACAAGATATTTGTTGGGGTAGACAAGATATTTTAGAAGGTCTTGATGGAATTAGAAAAACTAGAGATCTGGTAGTACCACCTTCAGACCCGTTAATACACTATTTCGGTAGTCTTCTCAGAGAAAGATTTGGTTTTGGTTCGGCCTATATGGTATTCCACAAAGAAGAACCAATTGCTGCATTCAAAGCTAATACCAAAGACGGCGTAATTGAAGTAACAGACTTTGTTGGTGATTCGGACCTAGAAAAAGAAGCATTGCGAGTGATGAAGGAATTTGCATGGGAGCATGATATGCCATTGACAGGAAAATTGTATGAACAACTACGTTCAAGATGATTTACTTGTACCAGTGATTTTTTCTGCAATATCAAATACAGGATTTAGAATTTTCATTATGTGTTTGTGTAATTCAGGCAATAAATCAAATAATGCTATGGCCATAAGGAACATAGCAAATAATGAAATTGCTTTGGCAGCATAACTATGTGTGAAATCAAACATTTCAATCCCCATTAGAGACCAGTTTGGATAACTTTCAGTTAGCCATACTATACCTGCGTTTCTGAACATATTCAATACGTAGATTGTAGGTAATGCGATTAAAAGACCTCTAACTCTCCTTTTCCATGAAACAGAGCTTAACGCACCAATGGCTCCAACGAAAATTATCATTGATTGTAGTCCTGAACAAGCCATAATAAATTGGACAATTACTCTACCATCGGAATCAAAAAATTGAACATAAAATCCCTCTTTTGCTAATGATTCTGTAAGTATCCATTTATTTCCGTCCCATTCAGAAACAGGGACATCTGGGACTCCATCACGAGCGACCATCATTTCTCCAATATGATAATTCCCCAAGCCACAGAATTCTAACATTAATTCTGTGCTTTCTGCTGTCAATTGAATTAGAGCCATATTTAGGTATGGGACGCTAAAAATTACAAAATATGGTACTACAGCCCAAGTAAAACACCCTCTAAGCCATTGTAATGCTTCCGGTGTATTTTCATTTTTAATCTCCCAGATTGCTAATACAACACTTCCTGGTAATGCACTGGCAGTCATTAATACCAAAACTGGGTCAGATATTTCGACATAATATTCAGATTGTAAGTAAAAATATAAACCCATAAAAATCCAGCCTAAAGCGGCGAAATAACGTGATTTTTGAATATTTTGCCTATGGAATCCCAGACCTAAAAATAGAGCACCAATCATAATTATAGCCAATTCTAAAGCCATTGGATTCACTCCAATAAAATCTCCGAAACTAAAGACAAGGAGTCCGATTGGCTCTTCCATTGTCATCCCTGCTACGCTCAACTCGTAAATAGGATGCCCTCATCCGTACACCCGGGGTTCTACAATGGGATTCGATTTTTCAGACTTTGCGAACTCATATATTAGTGATTTGAAAGCAACTCTTGATAATATTCCTATGGCCTCTTTGGAGGCATTTTGGAATATTGTTGAACTAACGCGTCAGGAAGGTGGAAGTGTGCATTTCATAGGTAACGGTGGAAGTGCTGCAACTCCTTCTCATAGTGCTGGTGATTGGTCAAAAGAACTCAAACTAAGAACAATAGCTCATAGCGATAATATCTCTTCATTTACTGCTTGGTCAAATGATACTGAATACTCAAATGTTTTTGTAGGGCAATTATCAACTTTTATCAGAGAAGGTGATCTAGTAGTTGCGTATACTGGCTCTGGCAATTCTCCTAATGTGATTAATGGGGTAACTTATGCAAAAGAGAATGGTTGTAGAACAGCTGCAATTACTGGAAACTACAATGGTCAATCCGGTGGAATGATTGTTGGTCTAGTAGATGTTGCGCTAGTTGCTCCTACTAAATCAATGGAGAGAATTGAAGATGTTCAATTGATAGTTAATCATATTGTCAAAGAAGCAATTAAGTCTCATCATGGTTTGTGAATTTATGCTTGTCCCTAAAAGAGATGGTGCTGAAATCGACTCTCATTTAGATTTATTACCATTACCTAATGGTATTTGGAATGGTAAAATAGCTTATCTTGACAGAGATGGAGTACTCAATGTTGGTTCAGAAAATTACATAAATTCTCCTGAAGAGTTGGTAGTTTTTCCAAATACTGCAGATTCAGTTGCTGCATTAAGGGAATCAGGTTTCCGAGTTTGTGTGGTGACAAACCAGTCTCCGATAGGTAGAGGATTATGGTCTGATGAAAATCTTCATAATATTCATTCTGAACTGAGGAAATTATTGTTGTCTGAAAATTCTAATGCTCACTTAGATTTGATTTTGTATAGCCCTTACGCTCCTTGGGAAGGTGCTTGGGCGCGTAAACCTAATCCAGGAATGCTTGAAGCGGGTAGACAAATTATTTCTGCATCTGAAAAAAATATAGATATTAACCTAAAATTTGATAGTGATTGGAATGATAAACATGATGAATCTAAATCAATTATGGTCGGAGACAGAGATGTAGATATGAGAGCAGCACTTAATTTCGGAGTTAGAGGAATTAGATGCAATCCTGAAATTGGTATTTATGATGTCATTTCTGAGATATTGGGTGATTAGATTTGGAGGATCTTGAAATAACTCGAATTTGGATTGGGTTAGACGACACAGACACCCCTGATTACGGCTGTACGACTTCGACATTTGATGACCTAATAAATTCAATATCTCATTTGCCTAATTTCCGAGTCATAGAAAGACGTTTGGTAAGATTATGGCCATTTGCCGAGAGAAGGACTCGTGGAAACGGTGCTTTGTCCTGTATTATTGAATGTTCTTCCGAATCCATAATAGAATTTGAAACCCTCTTATCCATATTTTTTTCAAAATTAGAAGATAGTTTGCAAATCAATGGGGATATTCATCCCCAAACTTCTCCTGCTTTAGTTTATTCTTTTGAACAAATTAATGAAGATTTTTACTGGGAAGCAGTGCGTCATAAAGTAGATATCTCGAGTAGAATAAAGAAACTTTCAGGAGTTAAAAAGATGACTCTGAATTCTGACTGGGGTCTAATAGGGGCATCTTCAGCCATGGCTTGGAAATCTAATGATGAATCTACTTGGGAATTAATTTCATGGAGGTATCCAGAAAACATAGGCAGGAAAAGAGAAATTTCATCCGCTATTGTAAAGGAAATGGAAATTAGTCATCCCGAAACATTTGTGAACCGCGATCCAACACAAGAAAAAGGACTAATTGCACCAAGAACACCATGCCCTGTCCTCTATGGCATTAGAGGTTCAACTTCTGAATCGGTACTTTCCGCACATAAGTGGTTACAATCAAATCCTTCTGTTGAGAAATGTCAAAGATTCGCTATTCATAGAACGAATCAACTTAGTGACGACCACATAAGAGGTTTTTCAACTTCAACCGTTTTGACCAATCCTGTTGAAACGAAAGGTGCTCATTCAAGTTTAGAAGTCACTCACAAGGGGGGATGTAAAACTTTAGTCGCCTTCAAAGAAGGTGGAGATGTTAACCGTTTACTGAGAAAATTAATCCCAGGTGATAGAATCAATTGGTTAGGTTTAGAATCTCCTGATGGCAGTATTCATCTCGAAAGATTGAGAGTTGAATCATCAGTTCCAAGAATATTGGGGAGGCCTATTTGTTGTAATAATAAAACCATGAGGAGTGCGGGATCTAATCAGCCATTAAGATGTCTTTTTTGCCAAAAAATAATTTCAAAACATTGGATTTTTGAAAATATTAATCTAACTGATTTAGAACTTACTAATGGGTGGGTAGAACCGACACCATCACAACGTAGACACCTTTCTCGACCCCTATCATTAGGTGAACCAGTAATTTCGAATTCAAATTAGGTGCAATTATGAGTATTGATATTTTAGTAGCCATTTTTCTGATTATTATAGCGTTATTAATGTCCTATTATCTCATCGTAACCAAGCTAGTAAGAAGTGATAATATTTCTGAAACCGATAAACTGTATTCAGGAAGTGCTAAGCAACCTGAGAAATTATCAGAACCAAGCGATGATGCGATTAAAGAGTTAGAGAAGTTAATTGAGAAAATTAGTTGATTAGTTGATATCCTTTCCTCGTAGATTCTACCAACAATTCATTCTCTCCATCTGTAATCAATACTTTTTGATATTGATTATCGATTTTTGTCAACCAAACAGTCCTAAAAGAATCCTCAATTATTTCCCCCCCTCTCGACATAAATCCTCGTAATCCTCTATTTTTTCCGGAAGCATCTTCATATGATTCTGAGGTTATAATTATCTTTATTTCTTCATAATCCTCAACTAATTTTTCCATCAAAGAGGTTTCCTCTGCTTTCGCTCTACCATAGTTTTCACACCAGTTTTCAATAATCAATAAATCATTTTTCTCTAATTTTGTGAGTAAACCATTTATTCCATTTAATTTACTTCGTAATTCATCTCCAAATTCTATTACAATCATCCTATCTAAAATTGAATCATCTAGATGCCCCAAAATGTCTAATATTTTCCTTTGGTCGGGTAGATTTCTGGTCATCCAAATTACTTTATTTTCTTTTTCCAGAGTACGAAGTACTATTGTTAAACACATTGAACTAGAGTCTGAACCCGGGCCTGATGAAATATGTATAGGCCCCATGCTCATATCAATCATGGTTATCTCCAGTATTGAGGGTGCTTGAGTATTACTCAAGCCAGTAGGTGGCCATCTCGTATTAGATTAAATTCTCTCTCTGGCGATTTTCACTGCTTGATCGACTATTTCGCCACTGAAACCCAAGTGGCTTTCAGGTTTGAACAAATCAGAAAGTTCCTGTCTCGTGAATATTTTTGATATGGATTCTGATCTAGCACAAATATCTTCTAAATCTTCACCAGAATTTATTGCATTCATAGAAGCACTCCTCAATACTTCATGTGCCTCATCTCTTGGCATTCCATTATCAACCAATGCTATCATTAATTTCTCAGCCATTACAAGGCCTTTTTGTGCCTTAATATTGTACATCATTCTCTCAGAATCCACTCCTAGCTTTGATAATACTTTATCACATTTGATAATAATATCATCCAATAATATCATTGAGTGAGATAGTGTAAATCTCTCAGCA
>Ga0315320_10004288_pt1 | contig 11685 bp, 9 predicted proteins | sample M140m21515metaG_FD_203458 | JGI IMG/M metagenome (GOLD analysis project Ga0315320, IMG submission 203458) | Ammonia-oxidizing marine archaeal communities from Monterey Bay, California, United States - M1 40m 21515 | ecosystem: Environmental > Aquatic > Marine > Coastal | place: USA: California...
CAGGTTCACCCAGCCAGACCGTCGTGTTGGGCGCGAGGCGCTCTCTGGGACACTCCCGGGAGGGGCTTCGGCTGGCGTACTGGTTGAGCCCACGGGCTCTATGGAAGGCTTCACCTTGTGGGAGGTCGGGACGTCGCCGGCGACTGGTTGACGTGTGGACTGGACGTCCAGGGGCCTTTGGAAAGGTTCAAGCCGAGCGCGTGACGTGGGGTGGAGGCGTGGACGGCCCGGGGGCCGGAGGCGGGTAGGTCGCGACCTTCGGACAGAGGGCGGGTGTGGCCGCTGGAGAGCATGCTGGCTGTCCTCTGGGTGGGCGGCCGAGGCTCCTCCCTGTCCGGTCGAGAAGGACACCGCAGAGAGAGAGCCTGACCCCTCATTCACCTCTTCCCACTCGTTGAATATGGGGATGCCGTCTTTGGTGCGCTCTCCGACCCCGTCAGGAAACTCCCAGGGGGGCACTGGAGCCTTCGATGGGGCAGCGCTCATCGGGCCGAGCAGCTCCGAGTCGTCGTAGGACCTCATCCACAGTCCGGGCTGGGTGTGGATTCGGTCGGGCTCCTTCTGCTCCTCGACCCACTCTTCGAAGAGGGCGTTCCCCTCAGGGGTTGAGTTATTCGAGTTGGCGTTGGAGTGGCCAAGAGCCACGGGCGTATGAAGCTCTCTGTCCGCTGCAGCGTCGCCCTGGGCTTGTGGTTCGTTGTCGCTGGGGGGCATCTCGACGGGCGTCGCGTTCGATGTCTGGGATTTCGAGTCTGCGAGACCATTGAAGTCCATCACCAACCGCCCATTGGCGTTGGCGGTCGCCAGCGTATTCGCCAGCTGGGTCCGGTCGACGACGGGGATGGGGAGCGTCATCGCTGTCAAGCGGTGGGCGAGGTAGTCCCAGGATGGAGCGCCGGTGTCTGTAACCAGTGTCGGGCGCGCCCCGGGCGCCCGCTCGGGGAATACGTCTCGCAGGAAGTTGACGAGCTGGCGGGCACCATCATCTATGGGGAGCGAGCGCATGACCTTGGATAGGTCACGCCGTAGATCGCCCGCGTTTTGATAGCGCAGGTTCGGGTCGGGCTCGAGGCAGGCGAGCAGTACCCGGTCAAGTTCGGTTGGTGTGTCGGGTCTCAAGAACGTGGCCGGCTCGATCTTGGCCTTCTTTACGGCCTCCATAGTTTGAAAGTCCGAGGCGCCTTCGAAGGGGTTGACCCCGGTGAGAGCCTCGTACAGGACGATGCCGATAGAGAAGATGTCCGACCGGTGATCGATGTCGACCTGACGGACCTGCTCCGGAGACATGTACGCGTACTTCCCGCGAAGAACCCCGGGACGAGTCTCCGCTTCGCGGTGGGCTGCTTTCGCGACGCCGAAGTCCGTGAGCTTGATTGCGCCGTGCACGTCGATGAGGACGTTCGGAGGCGAGACATCACGGTGGATGATCGCCATCGGCTGGCCGTCGTCGTCTTTCAGCGAATGAGAGTATTCGAGGGCGCGAGTCAGCTCGTGCGCCACATGGAGAACGACTTCTATCGGGAGGAGGATTCCTCGACGACGGCAGCGGTCGAGCAGCTCTTCGAGGTCAGGCCCGTCGACGTACTCCATCGCCATGAAGTACTCGCCTTCATATCGACCGAACTCGTAGGTCTGCACGATGTTCGAATGCTCGAGCAGTGCTGAGAGCCTAGCCTCGTCGCGGAAGAGGACCGCGAACTCCTCCATGTTTCCGTACATGGGGAGGATCTTCTTCAGAGCGACCCGTTTCTCGAAACCGAAGGGTCCTCTGAGCAGCGCAAGAAACACCTCCGCCATGCCTCCGCGGGCGATGCGTCGCGCGATTCGGTAGCGGTGGAAAGTCTTGCCCCTGGTCATCGGGGTCCGAGACTACCAGTGAGTGGCATGCGACCCGCACGCCATCCGAGGGCTAGTCGCTGGCCACAGACAAGGGCTCATCCCGGAAGATGGCTGCGCGGTAATAGCGCAACTCTTCGATGGACTCGCGGATGTCATCGAGGGCGAGGTGATTGCCCATCTTCTTTGGAGGGGACAAGTCTGAGTACCAGCGCTTCGTCAGCTCTTTGATGCTGGAGACGTCGATGACGCGGTAATGCAGCCAGCGATCCACGAGGGGCATGTAGCGACGGAGAAATCGGCGGTCATGGCCAATGCTGTTTCCGCAGAGCGGCCCCTTCCCTTCGGGGACCCATTGCCTGATGAACTCGAGTGTACGGCGCTCGGCTTCGGCAAGGTCCACAGTCGAGTCCTTGATGCGCGCCACGAGGCCGGAGGCCCCGTGGGTCTTTTGGCACCACTCGTCCATAAGGTCGAGAACAGCGTCTGATTGATGGACCGCAATACACGGTCCTTCGGCCAGAACATTGAGTTGGGCGTCGGTGACGATGGTGGCGATCTCGATGATGTGATGTACATCCGGCTCAAGGCCGGTCATCTCGAGGTCAACCCAGACGAGGTTTCCAGGGTCCTTCATAACGGGCGGGAGACTATCAGAGCCCCTTCCTTGGGCGCGGCCCTTCCACTAAGGTCGGGCTCGTTGCGACCGGCGGCAAATGTGCCGGAGAGGGAGTTTGGGACGTGCTGCTCATCATCCAGATTCCCTGTCTAAACGAGGAGAACACCCTCGCGCAGACCATTGGCGACCTGCCCACATCCATCGACGGGATCGATCGCCTTGAGCTGCTGATCATCGATGATGGAAGCACTGATGCGACCGTAGAGAAAGCTCGGGAGCTCGGCGTGCACCACGTGGTGAGCTTTCCTCGCAACCGAGGTCTGGCTGCAGCCTTCCGGGCGGGGTTGGACGCGAGCCTCAAGCTCGGCGCCGACATCATCGTGAATACCGATGGTGACAACCAATACCGTGGGGACTACATCCCGAAGCTGGTCGAGCCGATCCTGGCTGGCGAGGCGGATGTCGTCGTGGGCGACCGGGATCCGGGCAATAACCCCGAGTTCAGCTGGCTCAAGCAGCGCCTGCAGAATGTGGGAAGCGCCGTGGTTCGCGGGTTTTCGAATACGGACGTGGCCGACGCGACGTCCGGCTTTCGGGCGTACACCCGCGAAGCCGCGATGAGGCTCAACCTCGTCAATAACTACACCTACACCCTCGAGTCGATCATCCAGGCGGGACACGGTCGCCTCACGCTGAAGAGCGTGCCGGTCGAGACGAACCTGAAGACCCGTGAGTCTCGGCTCATGAAGAGCATCCGTAGCTACGTGCAGCGGTCGGCGGTGACGATCCTACGCAGTTACCTGCTCTACAAGCCCTTTCAGAGCTTCCTCACCCTCGGCGGGCTGACCTTTGGGCTGGGTGTACTCGGAGGGCTCCGGTTTCTTTGGTTCTACGTGAATGGCAGCGGCGGGGGGCACGTGCAGTCGGTGGTACTAAGCGGTGTCCTGCTCATCATCGGTGTCCAGATCATGATTACGGCGCTCTTGGCTGACCTTGTGTCCGCGAATCGGAAGCTGACCGAAGAAATGCTGGTCAAGCTCCGCCGCATGGAGTCGGCGAGCCCCGGTCTGCTCGCTGACAGTGGTGTGCGTGCATTGAATCCCCGGACAGAGGGTCCTCAAGTGTCCCAGACATCCAAGGAGTCACCCGCCTGATGCGGTTGATCTTCGATGTCCTCCATCCGGCACACGTCCACTTTTTCCGTCATCTCGCTGAGACCGTGATGTCCGAGGGCGGAGAGGTGTTGTTCACCGCCCGCGCGAAGGACGTGACCCTTGACCTGCTTCGCCATCATGATCTTCCCTACGAAGAGCTGACAGGCATTGGTGGCGGGATGGTGGGTCTCGCGAAAGAACTGGCGGTACGAACGGGCAAGCTCGCTCTCCGGGTACGGAGCTTTAAGCCCGATCTGATGCTTGGGATCATGGGGCCGGTGATCGCGCCGCTTGGACGTGTCGTGGGCGTACCGAGCTGGGTTTTCTACGACACGGAGACCGCGCAGCTCACCAACCGCTACGTGTATCCGCTGTGCACTCGCCTGTATCTGCCGGATGCGTATTCGGGCCCCTCCCCTCGCAAGGCGATCCGCTATCCCGGCTACCATGAGTTGGCTTATCTGCATCCGAATCGCTTCCACGTAGATTCGGGGGTGCGGGCTGAGGCGGGGTTGGGCGATGAGCCTTTTGCCATCGTGCGGATTGTCAGCTGGGAAGCGAGCCACGATGTCGGCGACACAGGGTTTTCGGACCCTGTGGCGTTTGTGAAGTGGCTGAGTTCAAGAATCCGGGTGGTCGTGAGTGGTGAGCGTGGGGTGCCCGAGGCGATTCGGCAGTTCGCGCTGACGTTGCCGCCATGGCGTATCCACCACCTGTTGGCTGAGGCGAGTTTGTATGTCGGCGAGGGCGCCACGATGGCAGCAGAAGCTGCGATTCTTGGGACCCCGGCCGTGTTCGTACATACGGCGAAGCTGGGGTACATGCAGGAACTGGAACAGCGGTATGGACTCCTATGGAACACGCCGCACCAGAGCAAAGCCGAGGAGCTCGCCGGCGGAGTCCTCGATGATCTGAGCGCGGCGACCGCAGAGTGGGGACGTAAGCGACAAGCGATGCTTCTGGAGAGGATTGACGTAGGGCAGTGGCTCGTCAGTCAGGTGCGGGAAGCCCTGAGATAGACTCGGAGCAACCTGAAGGAGAACCGCTGAGAGCCATGCGTCATCTGCTTTCCCTCGTATGCTTTCTCGGGCTGAGCGCGTGTCCGGTGCCGGACACCCCAGTGGATATTCCGGAACCCACTCCCGAAGACGAGACCACGCCGGGGGCCTTCGAGTCCCTCTTCTCCTTCGTGATCATTGCCGACCCCCACGTCGCCGGTCCGCCGGAGCATGAGACGCGCCTTGTACGAGCTGTGGATTGGGTGAACGCGAATGCAGACTCTGAGAACATCGAGTTGGTGGTCGTGCTCGGGGACATCTGCTGGGGGGAGCGGATGGAGGCTGGACTGTCGATTCTCGATCAATTGGAGCCTTCCTGGGTCCCGATCATCGGAGACAACGTCCTCCACAGCTCAGGAGGAGATGCTTCCTTCGCGACGACCTTTCAGCCCCAGTTGGATGAGCTCGCCGTGGAGCTCGATGGCTACGAGCAGGCGCCCTGGCCGGTCTGGGACGAGCGGCTTGAGGAAGACGCCTGGATGCAGAACCTGCGCTTTGAACACCGAGGAGTGCTCTTTGTAGGCCTGGACTGGAACATCCGGCACCTGACGGGAAATCTGGCTGAGTTTGGCGATTTCAATGACGTGCCTGGAGGGACTCATGAGTGGCTCGTGGGGTCGCTGGAGGGACAGAATGATCGGCTAGACGAGAGCATCATCCTCCTATCCCATGTGCCCATGGTGCTCGGCACGTTCAGCCTCACCCAACGAGCCGAGTTCGCTGAACGGATCGCCCCGGTAAAGGACAAGGTCTTCGCCAACCTCGCAGGTCATCTGCACATCGATGCCTTCCAAGAGGAGTTTGATGCTGGTTACGAGACCTGGATCACGGACGCCACCTGGGACGACGTCAACTTGATTCGTCTCGTTCGGGTGAGCGCAAATGAGGTCGAGGTCCGATATGAGCGCGAGTCGGTGGTGATTGAATAAGGAGTCGCCGGAGTCGCTACCGTGCGTCCTCGATGCGCTGGCACCTCCTTCTCTTCGCAGGCTTCTTCCTCACCTCCCTTCCCGTGGTGTACGGCCTCTGGAGAGGGCTCTCGATGCCTTCAGGGAGGCCTGAGAGACTGCGCGCTCCAGAGGGCGGCACTGTGCTGCTCTGCCTCGGGGACTCCATCACTCATGGGCACATCGGCGCCAGTTGGGTGAAAACGTTGCGCGCGCGCTTTGTCTCCCAGGGACGACTCGTGGCCAATGGTGGCGTGAACGGGCAACAGGTGTGGAACGTTGGGCAGAGACTCGACTCGGCCCTTACCTGTCGCCCCGACATGGCGGTCTTATTGATCGGCTCAAATGACGTGATGGCCGCGGAGCGTGGCGACCGCGCTGTCAGCTACGTAAAACAGAACAAGTTGCCCCAAACTCCTGACATGCCCTGGTCCATCGGTGCCTTGCGGGCGCTCGTCCCGCGACTACGAGCAGCGGTTCCGCGCGTGGGGCTCTGCACTCTCCCGCCCCTGGGAGATGATCCTACCCATCCGGTTTGTGACCTCGTCGCGCAGTACAACGAGGTCGTGCGAGAGCTGGCGTCCGAGCATGATTGCGTCCTCATCGACCTCCACGCCGCCCTCACCCCTCTCCTGTCCCCGCAGGGAACACCCTATGAAGGCTCCCCTGGCTACGTCGGGTTAGTCATCGGAAAGGTGGTGCTTACCCACTACCTTTTGGGGCGTAGTTGGGACTCCATCGGGGATGCTGCGGGCTACGGAGCGACCATTGAGGGCATTCACCTCAGGGATGCTGCAGCCGATCTCGTCGCTGAGCAGATCGCGGAGTTCGTAGAGAGCGCGAGTTGACCCTGAGCGGAGGGGGTCGTTGAGGCCACGACGGCCACCGAGCAGGCTCTGCGTTTACTCCTCGTACTCGATGTCTTCTTCGACCTCTTCATCCTCGATAAGGATCTCTTCATCGAGGTCATTCGTGCGATCGAAGTCTTCCGTAAGGCTTGGACGACGGATGACACGCCCGTTGTCGAGAGGCTCCAGCTCTTCCCCGTCCTCCCTTGCCTCTCGCCGCTTCTCCATCAGCTCTTCACGTTTTGCTCGACGTTCCTCACGCCGCTTGAGCCTCTCTTCACGCAGTGAAGCACGCTGCTCCTCGATCTCCTGACGACGCTCGTCACTCATTGGGTCTCGGGAGATGGGCTCTTCCTCTTCGTCCTCGTCGAGGGACCCGCGTTTCGTCGAGCGTCGACTTGAGCGACTCGGTTTGACTGACGCGTCCTCGTCGTCGGGGGTGACCTTGCCCTTGCCCTTCCCGCCACGACGCTTGTTGGAGCGGGCGACTCGGCGCTCAGTGAACCGAGGTTTCGTCACTCGACCTTGCCCCTGGTAGTGGAACCAGCCGTCCTTGTCCCGGTGCTTGCTGTCCTTCTTGAGGCCGCCGACAGAGAGCAAACCCTCAAGATCCTCACGAACCTTGAACTTCACCCGGAGTGAGAGGGTGCTCGCGAGCAGATTCGTCTTCAAGTTGATGAAGCCCTCCACCTCGAGGTCGAAGACATCACCCTCAAACGCGGTGTTCCTGAACTCCGCGCGTCCCTTCGCCATCTTCAAGTGCGCCTCGGCGCGATCGAAGGTCATAGCGGGGAGGCCCATTCCTGCGATCTTGATGCCCTCGAGCTGAAGGTCGGTGAAGCGCATATCCACCGAGCCCGACGTCTTCTTGCTGTCTTCCCAGTGCCAGAGCACGTCGGCGTCAGCCTGCAAGCGGCCCTTTGGAGCACCACTCAGCCCTGCGGGAAGTGGATAGGCAGACAGATCGAGGCGGCCGGTCGTGAGCGCGAGGCGCATCGCCTCCTTGTCCTGATCCGAGAGACCAACCTCGACTTCCCCGCCGTACATCTCTCCATCGACATTGATCTCGCCGAGAGCTGACATCAGGCGATGAAGGAGCTCCCTCTGGCTCGCGGCTCCACCCTCGGCGGAGATTTTTCGGACGGCCAAGACTCCGGCGAGGGCCCCCCCGATGCTCGACTTCACCGCCAGCTTCTCCGCCTGAAGCCAGGGGGAGCTGGCGCCGTCCTTCGCCAGGGGACCGACAAGCAGACCCTTTGCCCGGGCGCCCACGACGGATGGACGCAGCTTCTTGGCCGAGAACGAGATGTTGTTGTCGGCGGCGGCGACCGTGACTTTGTCCGCCACCTTTGCCCACGGGAACGTGACCCAAAGAAAGACGCTGAGCATCAGCGAAAACCACGCGCTGTAGCCCAGGTAGCGCATCAGGGGCTTCAACCGCTCCATGTCACGCGCCTCCCAGGGGCTTCAGAACTGCGAGTTCGAACCGCACGTCGAGCTTCTCGCGGGACTTGCTGTCGGTCTTGACTCGAAGATTTGTGAGACGCAGCGCTTGGGGTGCCCCTTGCAGCTTGTGCAGCACCTTGACTAGCTGCCGCAAGTCCATGTCGTTCACGACGACCTCGACCTTCTGGGCGCGGTAGAACTCACGCTCCTCGACGCCTCGCTCCTGGATGGACTTGATGTTCTCGCTGATCGCGAGCTCGTTCCCGAGCTGTTCCAGCCAGGATGCAGGGGAGAAGCCTTCGCCCGCTGCCACCCGTGTATCCAGCCCTGTCACCTCCCCCGCGATCTCCGAGTATCGACTCATGAGAGCGTTGACTTGAGCCTGAGCTTGCGAGGCAGACGCGAGCTGAGACTCGAGCCCCTTGGTCTGCTTACTCATCGCGCCCGTGACGAACCAGCTCGTCGCGAGAACGAGGGCAGTCACCATCACGCCAATGAGCATTCTGTCTCGCGGGGTAAGCCCGTTGAGGAAGTTACGGATGTTGTCGCCAACACTGTCGATGGAGTCGCCGATGCTCATCCTTCGTCCTCCCCTTCACTGGGTTCGCGTGGAATCGTCACCATAAAGCGCATCTTTCCGTCACGGGCTTTGCTGACGTCAGACTTCTTCGCTTCTCCCCACCCAGGTTGTTTCTGGATCGCGAGTTCGATCGTATCTACAGACTGGAAGCTGTCCGTTTGCCCCCGGATTCGAATCATCTCGTCGTTTACGAGGTACTCGTCTACATCTACGGTCAGGTTCGCCGGAACCGTCTCGCTCATGATCTTCAAAGCGTCGAGCGGAGTGGTTCCAAATCCACGCAAGGCGTCCACTCGGTCCTCCACGTCAGCCAGCTTCTCCTGCATCACGGCGATGGCCTGACGGTTGCTCCCTAGGCTTGCTTCGGGGACTTCGGGGAAGGCGCTCTGGACCGTACTGACAAGGAGCTGGTTCTGTACGTCGATCTGTCCGTTGAGCTTCGCCACTTCCATGAAGTGGAGCACGACGCCGCTGAGCACCATCAGAAACAGGGCGGCTGCGCCGGCGACTGCGAGGCGGGCGTAGAGCCTGGAGTCCGCTTGCCAGGCGAACTCATCCTTGCGGAAGTCCACGGGCTGATGGCCTTTGACGAAGGCGCGGATCGCGAGCGAGTACGCGAGCGCATGCTCTGGCTCGGGGAGCGGTGAGTCCTCGGGGTTGACTTGACCCTTGGGGAATTCGAGCGGCTCGACGGTGAGCCCCGTGGACTCGGAAATGAGTTCGCCGATTCCATCGAGGTGGTAGCCACCTCCGCAGAGGAGCAGGTGGTCGACGTCAAACCCAGCCTGGTCTGCTGCGAGGAGCGTCGCCCGCACATCGCCGACCCAGGTTCGCTGCACTTTCTCGACCTTCGCCCGCCGCGCGAGCTCCACTTGGGCGTCCTGCTCATCCATGAGTTCGACGACGGGTGACTCGCCATCCAGGTCATATTTGGTCAGAAACTGGGTGCCGCGATCCAACGAGCGCAGCCAGCTTGGCTGGCCCTTCGGGCAGACGGCGATGAGTGTGCGGCTCGCACCGACATCAATGATCACTGGGGACTTGATCGAGGACGAGTTCTCAAGCTCGTCGTTGTCCTCGGGGAGGTCTGGGAGCAAGCCCGCGAGAGCAGCGGCGTCGACTGTGACGAATCTCGGATCGACTCCGGCCAAAGAGAGGCCGTCGAGGAGACTCTGCACTCGGTCTCGAGGGGCCATGGCCGCAAAGACCTTCGCTGGCGGTCCCTTCTCGATGACCTGATAGTCGAGCACGACGGTCTCGAGATCCCATGGGACGTAATTCTCGACTTCGAAGGGTAGGGTCGCTTCCAGCCTCTTCTTGTCAGAGAACGGCATCTCCAAAAGCCAGGTAGAGAGACGTCCTGCGGGCAGTCCGACGACGATGGTCGCATGCGGCTGATCGATGGTGTCTAGGATCGCCTTTGCGGCGGCGTAGAGAGCCTCGTCGGACGGCGGGGAGCCGTCATCAGAAGACTCGGGCTCGAGGGAGAGAAAGTCCTCCACCTCGTAGCCGCGGAAGGTGCCCTTCAGGACCGCTGCTTTGACACAGCGTCGGCCCAGATCGAGCCCGATGACGTATCCGGGCATTACCTCTCCCTCCAGTCCAGGTAGCGCGGCTTGTCGCGGCGCATACGGACGGTCACGTCCATCGTGCGTGCCGAGTCACCGTAGTAACCGGTGCTCGTCAGGCGGAACGTGTTCGATTTTGTCTTGATGAGCCTTTTGATGCGATCCCGGATGTTTTGGTCCGGGTTGAGCGGCAGGCCCGGAATGGCCGGACCTGTGAGGCTCTGGAATCCGTCACGCACCGCGGCCTCGAAGCCATCAGCATTGCGGAACGGGATGATTTGTCGTTGAACCGCCAGCGACGGCATGCGCGCATCGATCAGCTGGTCGCTGACGATGCCTGGGTCGGTAAGCGCACGGACGAGGGCGCGAAGAATCGTCGGGTTCGCGGTGTTCACGTTGACTTGATAGCTGCGGTTGTGGACCGACCAGCCTTCGCCGAACGTACCGAATACTTCGTCGGTGACTCCCGCAACCATGCGCACCTCTTGCACGGTGTCGAACAGCTTGTCTTTTGGCTCGTAGCGAGGCTCGAAGTCGTCGTAGGAGCGCCCTTCATCCCCACCAAACGTGCCCGAACGTTGGGTGTCGGCGTCGATGTAGTCCTTGATGTTCGCGATGAGCTCCCACCGGTCAATCTTGAGGCGCTCCTCGAACAGAGGGTCGTACTCCTCCGGCGAGAACTGACCAAAGAGCATCAGTGCCACAGGATGTTGCTGGAGCGGCAAGGTGAAGAAGGAGGGTTCAGCCAGTCCGTTTAGGTCGAGTTTCGCGGTCTCATCGGCGCAGTGAACCTTCACGTCGCCTTCAAAGTCGAGAAGGCCACGACGAAGGCTGGGCTGCGTGTTGCTGCCCAGAGAGTTCACCTCGCCACGCTGCGGGACGTCGACGCCGCTGTCGCCCCCGCCGAGACCGACCATCTCCATCAAGCCCTCTTCTTTTTGGTCAGAGGTCATTCCCTCCGCTCCAACAAGGAAGCGCAGGAACCCAGTATCAAACGCCGGCAGGTCTTTGCAGATCATCGTCGCGCCATCGATGGGCGGCAGGCCGAAGTTCTCGAACATGCCCTTGATGAACTGGTTGCCTCCGATCTGATTCCCGAAGGCGAGCAGGAGCGTGTAAATCCGCACTCCGCTGTTGGCGAGGTAGAGCGCTCGAAGATCATCTCGAGCATGGGCTGCGGATAGGATGCGAGCTCGGGACGTGTAATTGAATTCACTGATGTACGCGGTCATCAGGACCACCATGATCAGCGCCATCAGCAAGGCGACGCCTCGCTTTTCCTTGCCCTTGGTGGGGCGAGAACGATCGACGGTGGCTGGGCGGGGCTGCAGCATGATTTACAACGCGTGGGGCATGACACGCCCCCGGGTGAAGAAGGATGCGGTGTTGCCCTTCGCGTCTTCGAGTTCGAGGATGATCTCGACGGCGCGGGGCGCCTTGTTCATTTGCTCGCCGTCCTCGCTGTCCCACTCATCGAGCCACTCTTCCTTGATGTTGTCGTAGTACCTCAGGTTCAACTTGCGCACGTTGTGAGCGAGCGGAAGCACGATTCCTCCGCGATCGAACTCATCGTCGATCGTGGTGTCTTCGCGGTGGATGAGGGTGGCGAAGGCGCCGCCGGTGCGGTCT
>Ga0315320_10004290_pt1 | contig 11684 bp, 17 predicted proteins | sample M140m21515metaG_FD_203458 | JGI IMG/M metagenome (GOLD analysis project Ga0315320, IMG submission 203458) | Ammonia-oxidizing marine archaeal communities from Monterey Bay, California, United States - M1 40m 21515 | ecosystem: Environmental > Aquatic > Marine > Coastal | place: USA: California...
TTTCACTGCACTAGATAATTCTAAATCCATGTCCTTATCACGCATAAAGAAATCATGTTGCCATAGTTGCCAGGTGCTCCATTGATAGTCAAACTTTAAAAGCTCTCCTTTTATGCCACCTTCTTTTTCCTTGGGCGTTACATACCCACTCACATAATCCCATCTGTATCCTGTGGTCCAGCCAACACTGACAAAAGTATCCTTGATCTTATCTGGATTTTTAAAGAACCAATGCATTGTAGTGTTAACTATCCTATCATTGCCCCTGCCACCTTTTGCCATGCTCAACGTGGGCTCTTGAATATTCAACAGCTTTCCAAGACGCTGATGGCAACTGTCGAACTTCTTTCTTGTACTGAAACTACAACCATTGCTTAAATGATACTTCATATGCTCTTGCTCACGTGTTCCCAACACTCTCCGGACTCGAACTCTTGGAGATTCCATTGACAGTGAGCAATTTTATTTGCCCATTTCTTCTTTTCACCTGTGTATGGCTTTTCAATTTCTGCAATATCTTTAGTACTGACATCATATACCATGCTTCCTGTGTCACAAGCGACATTCGGAATTCCGTTTATCACAGCGTCGATCCCTGTACCCGAACTGTAGGTTACTGTACACCAAGCATTTTTAAGTTGTTCGGCTATGGGGACGAAATTAGATTTTGTTACATCTGCTTCCTGCCAATGTACGTCAGACAGTTTTAAAACTTTCTCTTTCAGTGTGTTGTGTAGACTAGACTTTCTGTACAGTGGATGTGGTCTTATAATAATTTTTCTACTAGTGTGTTTTCTTATTTCATTCACAGTGTCCTCGGTCCATGCAAAAACATCTGCACCTCGCAGGCTGGCGTCTCCGACTTTCTGCATACAAAGTAAAATATATTCTCCATCTACTTTCCATTCTATGTTGGGATCGTAACCGTTTCGTTCAAACACTTTTTTTGATCTATCAATGTGTATGTGTTCAAATCCCCAATTGGCATCGTCCCAAAGGAATCCATTTACACCAACCCTGAACTCATTATGAAATGCTGTGTCTATTGGTCTACCAATCAACTGTGTTTCCAACTGTACGTAAGGCATGCCGCTCTCTATGATTTTCCCCTTGCCTTGATGTGTAGATCTTCCTCTTTCTTTTTTGTAACTACCAAATATGACAGCACAGTCATATCCATTGGTATTACCACTATTGGTAATATCACCTCCACACCCTTTTGCAAATGAGTGTAACACTTCTCGATATTGTTGGTAATTTGCTGTATCTTCTATTATTGCTACTCGCATAGGGATATTTAAGGAGCGAAGCGAAAGCGTTAAATTTTAGAAATGCGTTTTTTTTTTAAAAATACGCGAAAGCGTAAAAGCGTAAAGCCGGCCTGCCGTTCTTTGAGCTGACCGACTCTACAGTGTCTGCGGAATTAGAACTTGTATTTGAAACCAACTGTAGTTTCAGTGTGATCAAGATTTACATCGAAATCATTGTTCAAGTAAAAAGTCGCACTCTCACCTATGTCCTTTGCGAAGTCCAATTCATAAGAGTTGAACGTGGCGTTCATGTTGTCGTCCACGTCGTAGTTGAGTCCCGAAGTAGCACCAATGCCGCCCCATAACTTGATGTGTGAATCAAGATACATTGCGTTAGTTTCTGCTTCGATTTTTCTTTCAGCACCAAAAGTGAAATCCACTTCAGCCGCCTCCGCCGGTGCTGGTTTCAGCACTGACCATAGGATACCAAGCACGACGATAATCGCCACACCTAGGCCCAATTTTTTCTTAGTCATCTTCATAGAGTTTTTATCTCCCGTCTATGTTGTTTGAATTGCGATCACTGGCCTAGCGATCGCTCTGGATTGTAAGACATATTTATCTAAAAAGCAACCTATAATTGTAACACTGGTAAAATAAAACCGCCCGCATAAGCCAGATAATTACAGTTGTGGAGGTTTACTTACATGGGAATACACTACGACTACAAGAGCACCAGGAGTGCCAAGAAGATGGAGAAGCAACAGCAACGTGAACAGCGTAGGCGCAACAAGAAGCGTGACACAGTGGTCAAACAAAAGGAAAACATCCTGCCCGAGGACGTGGTGCTGACCCTGGACATGATCACCGATCCTAACAAATGATAAACCAGAGACTGTTCGACAGGTACAACATCAACACCAAGAAGGACCTCAAGATAAAGAATCTATGCCCACGTCCAAAGGACACCATACTGATCGACAAGCAGGGCTCGTGCTATGCCTGTGAATGTCAGTCATGGTTGCCACAGAGCATAGGCAACTTACAGATTAAATCTTTGCAAGAAATTATTGGCAGTGACATGCACCAACACCTGCAGAGTTCTATCACGGATGGTACCTATCGTTATTGCAATGAACACCAGTGCTCATACATAAAGTCAGATGCTGTATTGCATGGCCAGCCGGATCGCATACAGCATCTGAGACTTGCCATCGATGACAGTTGCAATTTGAGATGTCCCAGTTGTCGGAAGAGTCTGATATTCCACAAAGAAGGATCGACATACAACCTGGGCATACGACTTGCAGACAAAATAAACGATTGGTTGCACACTTACAAACACCCCATACAGGTACACATAGGATCCGACGGTGATCCTTTTGCTTCACACGTGTACAGACACTTTATGGAACAGACGCCTGAGAGGGACAACATCAAATACTCCATACTGACCAACGGATTGATGTTTAAAGAGTTTCACCACAAGGTGCCTTATGTGATTAATAATCTACAAGAACTAGGAGTAAGCATAGACGGAGCAACCAAAGAAACATATGAAAAACTTAGACTGGGCGGCAAATGGGAAAAGGTTCTGGAAGGACTTGAATGCATGGCTGAACAGAAACAGAAGCATGGCTTTAGATTTATACTGCACTTTGTTGTGCAGAAAGACAACTATCACGAGATGGAAACCATTATAAACCTAGGAGAGCAATACGGTGCTGACAGGGTTTGGCTAAACAAAATAGAAGATTGGGGTACCAGTGATGACTTCCATACGCAGAATATTTGGGGCACACCCGATTACAAAGAACAATTTTCCAAAGTTGTACAACGTATTCACAGTCGCAACAACGATAGATTTATTGAGTGCCCTACTTTAATAACCGAAGCGGCTCGGAATAGAAACAAAAACTAAATTGTATCCTAGGATACTTTGCATCCTTACCAATTTCAACTGTGTGTAATATATCAGAACGTAACACAATGGGCTTGATACACTCTACTCTGTCAATCTCATTGGCGTAGTCGTCGTACCAAACATTATAAGTGTCCTTGGTGTTTAACACTGGAAAGTTTATTTTGGCTATCACTGGAGGTTCGTCTCTGTGTATGTCTGTGCCTATATCTTCATTATAGATAGTGAAACTCATATCTCTAACTTTGAGTCCTAGACTATCAAACCATTCCTTGCATGGATTGTTTGGTATTGAAAAATAGTCTTGTATTTCTTCTCTAGATAGATGATTCCAGAACTCTGTTGGTTCTCTGTTGGCTGTAATACCTACATAATAGCCGTAAAGGCTGTCAGCGATCTTTTGTTGTTTGTCGCAATCCAAGATATGATAAGATTTCATCACGGGTATTTAAATACCAGTGGGTATGAAAATTGCAATTACTGGACATAAGAAAGGCATTGGTAAAGCGTTTGCAGAACAGTTGTCTGCACGTGGACACGAGATAATTGGCATATCAAGAAGCGATGGGGAGAACATTCGCAGGACAGCACACACAGCCAGTTTAATTGAACCTTGTGACATGTTGATCAACAATGCCATAAGCATGTATGCACAAACAGAACTGTTGTTTGAGGTGTGGCATAGATGGCAAGACATAAAAGAAACACACTACATTTGGAACATATCAACCCAGTTGTGTGAACAGGATCATGACATAGACATCACGGGAATAACATTCAGAGAATCTATGCAATACAGGAATCAAAAGATGGCGTTGGAGTTGGCACATCATCAACTTAATTTCCAACCTAGCAATATTAAGATGTCGCTCATACGTCCCGGCGATGTACGCACACAGTCGTGGAGCAATCCAAACAGCATAACCGCAGAAGATTATGTAAAAAAAGTATTAGAGGATCAAAGCACAGTATAATGGACGCAAAAAAACTTTTAACAAACAAAAGCATATGTACTTTGCCATGGACCGGGTTTGAACTGGAGCCAAGTGGCCATGTGAAAAATTGTATCATTTCACATACTAAACTGGGTGACATCAACAAAACAAACATAAAAGATATCATGCATGGCAAGAGGAACATCGAACTAAAAGAATCAATGCTGAAAGATCAAAAGCCTCACAACTGTTCTGGCTGTTATCTACAAGAAACACAAACAAAAGATTTGACCAGTATTAGTAGCAGACTCTACTATCTGAAGGAGCTAGGAACAAAAACTGATTTAAATTTCTACGACAACAAAAAAAATTTTACCCTTAAACATGTTGACTTGCGTTGGACCAACTCATGCAATCAAGCCTGTGTGTATTGTGCACCGGATTACAGTAGTAAGTGGGCACAGGAGTTGGGAGAGAAGGTTAAGTCTAACAAAGAAGCCAGACAAGAAGTAAAGGACTATGTGTTTGAAAATGTTGCACAACTAGAAAACGTTTATCTCGCAGGCGGTGAGCCAATGTTAATGAAAGAGAACAAAGAGTTTTTAGAACTACTGAAGATAAAAAATCCAAACTGCCATATTAGGGTCAACACAAATTTAAGCACGACACAGACTGGAGTATTCGAATTGCTCTGCGGCTTCAAGAATGTGCATTGGATAGTGAGCATAGATGCTGTGGAACAAGAATATGAATACATAAGGCATCACGGTAAATGGAATGACTTTGTAAAAAATTTAGATGTGGTGGCACGTTTAGACCACAAGATCAGTTTCAACATGCTACATTTTATTTTGAACCACAACAGCATACACGACTCCGTAGACTATCTCAAGTCGAAGGGCTTCCATGATAACAGTTTTGTGATAGGGCCTTTGTTTACACCAGAATGGTTTAACATTTTAAACTTACCGGGGGCCATGCTGAATTCTGTCAAAAAAAGATTAGAAGGAAAGTTAGCCGATGCCCCTAAAGGTTATCTCAAAAACAGTTACGAAAATCTTCTCAAGTATTACAACACCACACCGTGGCAAAGGAATATGAAAGGTTTCTATTACAACATCGGAAAGATGGATCAAAGGAGAGAACTTGACTCTAAAAAAGTATTTCACGATCTGTTTATGGAGTTGGATTTATATGAACTTGAGTAGCGTTTTCACTGACAGGTGTGAAGTCATCCTGTACAAAGGACAATGGATATATCCAATATTCAAATGTGGTTGGTGGGGGTTCCAGTTAGCAAAGGAACAAAGCAACTACAACGAGGACATCGGCCAACTTGAAAATATAAACATATTCGTACGAGATCCACTACAGCGTTGGCACAGTGCCATAAACAAATACGCCCAACTACACAACATGGACAACGAACAAGTGGTGACGCAAATAGAACAAGAGGGACTTGTGGACAAGCATTGGGTTCCCCAGTACTACTGGATCATGCACCTCAGTAAATTTTACAAGGGTAAAGTTTTACTACTGCCCATGAATGCAATCACCCATGAACGTAAGAATGAAACTGTGAACAAGAAACCAACACGCACACTTAAAGATTACGGCAAAGAAGATAAAATCCTACTAACGATGTGTAATCAAACACATACAATTACAGAAGTTTTAAATAAGGTTAAAAATGTATTGTCCTAGATTAAATCACTTTGTAAGATTAAACAAAGACGGCTCAGTGGGAAAATGTGGCCACATGAAAACATCTATGGGTTTTGAAAGTGTAGCACAGCTAGAAAAAAGCCAGTGGCTGAAAGATATCACAAATAAAATGGCCAACGACCAGTGGCCGGACGAATGTGTCAGGTGTAAACAAACCGAAGACATGAATCAGGACAGCGTAAGGATCAAAAGCATTGACAGGCACAAGTTGTTGCAACCTTTCAAAGATGATTACCTAGTGGTCGGAGGTGTGCTTGATAACGTATGCAACAGTGCGTGTCAAACCTGTTATTCAGGACTCAGCACTAAAATTGGCAGTCTGGAATCAAAAAACTATCTGCGTGTAGATAACTTTGTTAGATTTTGGGAGTTGCCACAGCACAGAATACTAGAGATCGATGTCAATGGTGGCGAGCCCACCGCAAGTAAAAATTACAAAAAGATACTGTCTCGATTGCCTACAAACACAAGGATCGTTAGAATGAACACCAACGGTTCGAGAATGATTCCTGAGCTGGAAGCCATATTAAAAAAGAGAATAATGGTTATTGTGACTATGAGTCTAGACGGTGTGGGAGATGTACACGACTACGTGAGATGGCCTATAAAATGGAAGGACTATATTAAGAGCGTGAAAGCATACAAGGATTTGCAGAAACAATATCCTTTGTTGCGATTAGACACATGGACTACAGTCAGCAGTCTCAATGTTGCAAATTTTTCTAATATACTTGACTTTGTTACTGAACATAACCTAGAACACTCTTGGGCGTTTCTTAACAACCCAGAAGTTGTTGATCCGAGATTCAAGAATAGCTTCACGCTATCTGCCAAAGAGAAACTTAGACAATCTTCTTACAAGACTTGTCAAGACCTGGCCAGTACTATTGCCACAGGTGACGATAACCAGTCTAAATTAGATCTGTTCATAAAAAAACAAGACTTCCTAAGAAAAATTGATATCAGGGATTACTTTAATTTGTGACCAAAGCAATTAAGAAACAGTTCGGCGAACCTTTCGTGATGCTTGATTCCATAATGTTGTCCGTCCCTAGCCACACTGTTCGATTGCAATTCCCTTTGCTGAACCTTGTCCCACCATGGCCAACAGTTCATTATTGTTTGTTCTTTTAAAACGTTGGAACTATCTATGTGTTCGTGGTAGGGTTCCTGTGCGAAACAATGAAAGACCTTGCTATTGTTCTTTTCCCCATACTTCTCAACGAAGAAAACATTCTTGAGGAAGTTGTTACGGTCTGTCTCATCTGTTTCGTGTCTCAAAGTTTCATCACCGCCTGAAAGATTCATTACGTCAGTTTCTAATCTTTCCCTACGACTCCAGCTTGGCCAACACACTACGACTATGCTAGGATATATTAATTTCTCACTGCCATACAATGTTCTCACAATCTTGTCTCCACTAGATCCAGGCTGTGCGAGATTCCAATACCTGCACCTGACTGTGTTATGTTGGCTTACAAAATGTACCCAATGTTCGTCGTCGTTGAGTCCTTGACCGAAGGTGTGTGAGCAACCTAGTATGACAACATTTTTTTTACCATCGGGCATTGGCGTCCATTCAGGGCACCTGTATCCAAAGGAGTTCAGTGTGTATTGTGCACCATCCGGGTGCTTGTTTCCAAAACCCTTGGGCAGTCCTTTATCGTTAAAATGTCCAAACTTCATTATGTGCTTCCCCTTGCCAGATTCATCCTTTGATTTATCCTATGTACTATGTACAGTTCCATAAATCCCATTCTTTTGTTGGTTCCAAAGACGGCACCGTGCTTCAATTTACCTAGCATAAGATATTTTTCATCCGCATACAAGTCAAGTCTGCCTTTTGCTTTGGTATATCTAAACTCCAGTGCCTTGTGCTTCCACAGGTACTTCACTAGTTTAGATTCATCCAACAGCATGGTCTCTGCCAATGCGGGTGGTATGTTCTCCTTGTACTGTTTCAACTTGATTGAATAGAACTTCTTCACACAATTAATTATTGTGTTTTTGGTGTGCCCGGAAGGATTCGAACCTCCGACCCCAAGTTTAGGAAACTCGTATTCTATCCAACTGAACTACGGGCACACATGGTAGTCCCTAGGGGAGTCGAACCCCTCTTTGCGAGATGAAAACCCGCTGTCCTAACCGATAGACGAAGGGACCAAAAATACCAAGTCACATGCAAGGCCTTTGAGTTTTTTGGTGATAATGGTAATTCAGGCATGTTTGGTATATGTGGTGCCGCTTCCCGGATTCGAACTGGGCACCTACTGATTACAAATCAGTTGCTCTACCTAATGAGCTAAAGCGGCGTCACAACAATTATATTACACTATAAACCTGCTATAGTCTACCTGTTAAACGCACACAGATGCACGTACACGCATGGTAAAAGAGAACCTGGAATGTGTGTTTGTTATTGCTTTCTCATACCGTTGAACACGGTCGTTTTCAACTTGCTATTATCTTTGTCTATGGACTCAAAGGTATCGAAATCTATGTTTAACTTCTCTAAAAGCCGAGTCATTGCTTTAACATCTTTTGGTAAACACATTCCTCCGTATCCTTTCAGATTCTCGTTGACATCTAGATATGTATCTTTGCATCTACCAAATTTCACAAAAGCATCTTTGACTGCTGTGTAATCACAGTGAAGTTTACCACAGACCTCTGCCATGATGTTCGCAAAGATTATCTTGTAAGCGGCAAAGACATTGTTGTAGTATTTCAGTATTTCTGCTTCTGTTGGTTTTAATCTAACAGTGTCCTTGGGGAAGTTTCCATGTGCCTCTACTAATTTTTCAAAAACAAATTTATCGTGCGTCCCAACAGCAAGTAAGTTATGATTGTTGATAAAGTCGTCCTCTGCACAACGTTCCCTAAGGAACTCAGGCACAAAACATAAAGTCAGTTTCTCGAATTTTTCAATAGATGATTGTGTGAATCCACACTCCACTGTGCTCTTGATGGCAACTATGCCTCTGTAGTTTTTATCAGACAACTCTTGTAGTACACTCGTAATGATAGTTGTGTCGCAACTGCCGTCGTCGCCTTGGGGAGTAGGTACACATAGAAAAACTATTTCAGTCAACATGATGTCTTGTATTGTGCTGTTAAGTTTCAAATCGTGGCACATTGTTTCGTGTCCTAGTATATCAAATCCTTTTTTGATTGCTGACCCAACAACACCTAACCCTACAATACCTATCTTCATAACAGCGCCTCCACCGTCTGTTTTAGACCTTTCATGAGGCTTGTGTAATGTTCAAATCCTGTAAGGTCTTTAAGTTTCTTTGTGTCGGGGCATCTTCTCTTTACAGATCCGACAGGCCCATCGTATATTTTCAACAGCGTTGGATCCACGCCCATTATATCCAGTATACATTTGGCTACATCTTCTATCGATGACTCTTCAGGTTTTCCTACATTCACTATCTTGTTGTTTGCATGCATGACCAAATTGTGTGTCATGTCTACAGCATCATCTATATAACAGAAACTTCTTGTGTCATTGCCTTTGATATAATATTCTCCGTTCTTCGCACGTTCAACAAATTCGTTTATGAAGTGATCCTTCTGTCCAGGTCCATACACATTGAAGTATCTAATGATCAACCAGTGTGTTGAAAGATTAGATATCAAATTTTCTCCCAATGCTTTTGGAATACTATAACTCCATCTAGGATTAGTGATGTCATCAAACATTATAGGCACTTGTTCGTCTGTGGGAACATCGTATAGTCCTTTATCAACTGCACCGTTGAATATTTCGCATGTGCTAGTAAAGACTATTTTGGTAGGTGTATCCTTGTAGCGATCAACTATGTGCATGGTAGGCAGGGTGTTGTTCATTGATACTTCGGTAGGAGTATCATAAAATAGTCTTGTTCCGTTAGTGGCCGCCATGTGTACGACAATATCGCAGTCAGGCATGTTTTGTACCACAGACTTATCCTTGAGATCTTCTCCATCGGCGATATCATAAGTCCATACTTGGTTGTCCTTCTTGATATGCTCTAGGTAGTGTTGACCTATGAATCCTTTATGACCAGTTAGTACTATCCTCATTTCCAATACTCCTGTTCAGTTCTCTCTGCCTTTACTTTGTCTTTGAAATCTTCCATGTTGCTTCTGCCTTGTGCTTTCCTGGCATCGCCTTTTAAATGATCCATGAACGTTCCTAGTATGGTGTTGATGAATGGGTGCTTCTTTCCCAATCCCTCTGGACCTGTTATGTCATTGCTCTTTGCACCATGATTCTGTTCTGTTATCTTACGTGCAGTATCATATGTGTAACAGTCCACTTGATATTCTAATTGAAATATTTTACCTGTGGTGTACAAGTCTTCGAATGTGTCCGCAAAGTTTTTAATGTTAGGGTGTTTAAGATTGTACATTATAAAACCTGTCTCTGCAAAAGGCAACTTCTTGTTGTTAGGTCTTCCTATGTATGCGGTCAAGTTATCATGTGGTAATAGTTTTTGTATCTCATCTATTGGTGGCCTGGCGAATGTTACTGTGTCGGCATCTATAAACAACAACGTGTCTGCTGTGGAGTTGTGTATACGATGACATTGTGCGAACACCTTATAACAAAATTTAATGGCATCGTATTTGAAGTCACGAGTGCCATTCCTTATGCCGTTGTTGTAATCGTTGTTGTGTTGTGCGATAAAATCGTTTGCCTGTGGACAAGTTTCAAATATGTCATGTTCTACAACACGTGGGTCTTGTAGGTTCGGACTTACATTCTCACAGTACAGATGTAATTTTATGTCCATGGGCCAATGTGCTAGAAATGTTTCTACCATTCGTTTACCATACTGTTCCCATCCGGCCTTGTGAAATGTTGTAAGAACTTCTATCATGTCGATATTTAAGTATGGAACCATTATAGGCTTATATTTCCATTGCTATGTTCTATATGCATATCTGGTATGTTGACAACACATAAATAATCTATATAATAAAGTTATGAGAGACACAAAAACAATAACAGCATACGCTCAGAAGATGTTACGTGAGGCGAAACAGAAGTTGATGTTCAAGCACCTACGTACAGAAGTTAACTCGGGTGCCAACGGCACACAGAAGTATGTGATCAAGAACGGCGTGAACACTGGCAAGGTTGCCACTGACGCTAACAAATTCCAATAACATTAAACACCACAATCAATAAGCCGATGTGTTGTGTAAATAATCGGTATGAATAAAACAATTGAATGGTACCTAATAATTTTCCTTGTGCTGATATTGATCTCGCTAGGCGGTTGTGCAGATAAGCAAATAACCACAGCGAACAATCCAAAATTACCAGACGCAGTGTCCGAACCTGTAAAAGAAGAGAGCAGTGGCGTACAAAATATACCAGGCATAGTAAATGCACTTACTTGCATGTTTTCACCTGACACGTGTGAATCTGTCAAGCAAGAGCAGAAAATGGACAGGTAATATTTGATAAATACCATTAATCTTAACTGGAGGAAATGAAATGAAAAACTTCATGAAAAACAAAAAAGTGTGGATAGGCGCGGCAGTAGTAGTGATCATATTCGCATGGATGCTTTGGTCAGGTCAGCCTGCACCAGTAGAAGCACAATAAGGAGTACCAAATGTTTTTAACAATTGGATTAATAGTTGGTTTTGCGGCTGGTTGGTATGTGAATGAGAAGTTCGAAGCAATACCAGGACACATCGAGAAACTAAAATTCTGGAAGAAATAATATAGCGATGGAGGGTTTAGTATGTTTACAAGACTCAGAGGATGGTTCGAGGCGTACAAGAAAAAATTGTTCGAATCATATGAACCACCTAAACCCACTATCTACAAACTTGGTAAGAAGAAGTACGTCA
>Ga0315320_10004291_pt1 | contig 11682 bp, 19 predicted proteins | sample M140m21515metaG_FD_203458 | JGI IMG/M metagenome (GOLD analysis project Ga0315320, IMG submission 203458) | Ammonia-oxidizing marine archaeal communities from Monterey Bay, California, United States - M1 40m 21515 | ecosystem: Environmental > Aquatic > Marine > Coastal | place: USA: California...
TATCCAAATCGTATTATACCTGCTTTGCATAGTAGGTGTCAAGGTTTCCACATTGCTAAAATTGACCAAACTGAGTTCACAGCTAGAGTCGCTGAAATACTTATTACCGAAGGTGTTACTCCAGATCTTGATACGCTAGACACATATGTAAAAGCAACATATCCAGACTTGCGTAAATGTATCAATACTGTACAGATGAATGTACAGGACAACAGTTTGCTAAAGCCCAATGAAGGCGACACTGGCGAAGCTGATTGGAAACTTGATATGGTTGAGCTGTTTAAAGCAGGTAAAATCCAAGAAGCACGTAAGATGCTTTGTGGTGCTGTACGTCCAGAAGAAATGGAAGAGATCTATCGTTGGTTATATGACAACATTGAGTTGTTCGGATCTGATGAACAGCAAGACCAAGCTGTGCTAATTATAAAGCAGGGGTTGGTAGATCATACACTGGTCGTTGACCCAGAGATAAACCTAGCGGCAACGCTAATCAGACTGGCGAGATTATGAGCAATAAAATAAAGAAAGACCTAAAATCTTTAGGGCTAGTTGCAGGTAGAAAAAAGACTGATCAAATGTTAAAAGTAGGAATTATTAGTACAATACTATTAATAGCACTATATTTTATCGTTGGAGTATATGGTTGAGTTACCTAGTAACAGATAACTGTATTAAATGCAAGCATACCACTTGCGTTACAGTTTGTCCGGTTGACTGTTTCTATGAAGCAGACAACTTTTTAGCAATCAATCCAGATGAATGTATTGATTGTGGCGTGTGTGTTCCGGAGTGTCCTGCGGATGCTATTGTAAGCGAAGGGGATCTATCTCCGGAACTACGCGAAAAATGGGATGAGATAAATCGTAGAGTTTCAGACTGGAACGTTAACATAATTGACGAAAAAGAAGCATTGTCAGATGCTAAGGAATTTGACGGTTATCCAAACAAGTACGAAAAATTCGGTATAATACCGGTTAAGGACATAACATGATAATATCACCATGTATTTCCGAGTGCGACAATAACGGAGAGTTTTGTCCTGCTTGTGGAAGGACTATGGAAGAAAAGTTTGAATGGAAGGGCGGAGCAGATGATGCTCGCAAGAAAAGAATTTTGGAAGACTGTGGCAACCGTTTACCAAGAAAAGACTTTGAGTATTGGGAAGAAATGTACGAACTCAAAGTTGCAGAAAAGACAAGAGACTTTAAAGAAATACAACAGGACCTCACTGAACTAAATGGTGATGGTAATAGAGAACGCGGTAGATACGGAGAGGAAAAACGTTAATGGCGAGACTAGTAAGTTATTCACAGGTAACAGATGAATTTGCAGATCAGGGTATTATAAAAGATGATCTTTTAGACCTTGTTGCATTCTGTGCAAGGGTAAGTAACCCGGCAAACCAAATCAATTCAGAAACAAGCGAAAAACTTGTAAAGTATTTGATTAAACATGCACATTGGTCGCCACTTGAAATGGTAAATGCTTGTATTGAAATTGACACAACACGTGATATTGCACACCAGATTGTGCGTCATCGTAGTTTTGCTTTTCAAGAGTTTTCGCAACGCTATGCTGAGCCAGGTCAAATGGGCGATGAAGTATTTGTAACATGCGAAGCACGTATGCAAGATCCTAAGAACAGACAAAACAGTGTTCCATTAGATCTTAACGAGCCGGGCAATGCTGAACTAATAGTTAAATGGGAAGAATTACAACAAGATGTAATTTATACTAGTGGTCGTGCATACGATTGGGCTATTTCACAAGGTATTGCAAAAGAGCAAGCACGTAAAGTATTACCCGAAGGTCTTACTAAAACACGTTTGTATATGAATGGCACATTACGTAGTTGGATACATTACATTGATCTACGTAGTGCAAATGGTACACAGTCTGAGCATATGGACGTTGCTAAAGCATGTGCAAAGGTTATTGCAGAAGTATTTCCATTAGCAAATGAGCTGTGCTAGGGCACAGTTACTACGGTAAAGTTCTGTCCGACCAGTTCAAATATGTAAAGAAGTTTGCGTGGTTGCCTATTTTATCTAATAGTGGTAAACGTATATGGTTTAGGCACTATTATATTAGGCACACGTTTTATGATATGAATGGTCGCCCACCTATAAAAGGTCATAGTTGGGAATGTATCTTTACACGAAATGAATACTTACTGATTCAAATAAAGGGAGCTTAATGCTCCCCCTATCCTTTTAACAGTTATTCGTCTCCATATATTTTGAGGACTTCCTTAACAGCCTTATGTCTTTCAATGTCTCCTTGTTCAAACTGGACTATGTCCAAATAAGATACGTTACTTGATTGCAACAGTTTCATAAAGTTTAATAAACCATTGTCCTTGAGCCTATCTGCTTGCGCTAAATCGCCTGTAACAGCCATCATTGAGCCTTCGCCTAGTCTTGTAAGTAACATTTTCATTTGGTTGTGTGTAGTATTCTGCATTTCGTCAGCTAATATAAAACTCCTTTTAAATGTTCGACCTCTCATAAATGCTAAAGGTGCGATTTCGATGATTTGTTCTTCAATCATTCCTTCAATTTCTTTAGCACTAAAGTACTCACGTAACACATCAAAAATAGGTCTTGTCCATGGTGCCATTTTTTGTTCTAATGTACCTGGTAAGAATCCTAAATCTTCGTCTGCTGATACAGCAGGCCTTGTTACGATTATACGATCAATTACTCCGTCCTTAAATAGTTTTACAGCAACTTGCACAGCCAAAAGAGTTTTGCCCGTTCCCGCTGGACCAACACCAAAGACTATGTCTTTTGTAGGGTCTAGTAGTTTTAACACGTATGCTTCTTGATTTCTATTTCTAGGTAGTATTTGTATTTGTTTTTGTGGTTTTTTGTGGATATTAATGTCTACGACATTTTGAAAGTTTGGATTTGCGTTATTACGCTGTTTCCTTTTTGCTCCCATTAAGTTTCCTCCTATGGAATTTTGTGGTGTAGAAAGTATCTTCTACAAAAGTATTTACCATTTGGTGTACATCGTAAAACTGTCTGTTATGAATTCAAGTCTGATAAATAAGTATAGCGGAGAGTACAGATGCAAGATACTTTAGATTTAATAAAAAACGTAGAAAACATATACAACAGTGACAATGCCTTTCAGGTACTTAAAGACTTTGAAAGAGTGTTAGACGAACTAGACTTATATGTTTACGAAAATTGGAAAGATGGTGAATTACTATCTGGTCCTAACATAACAAGACATTGGATTGCTTGTTCCTTTATATGGGACAGAGATCAAATGCCAGATCCTATGGGTGGCAAGAGATTAACAGATTACGATTGTAAAGTATCTTATAAAAAAGATGACATGATTGTACCTCGTAAAATTAAACAGCCAAGCGATATGCGTTCAGGCACTAAAAAAGGTAAATTAGATAGGAAGCCTATTTGGGTAGTTAACATCGAAATGCCTAAGAGTTTGTTACAAGACATATATGGTGGTTATAAAGAAACAGTTCTTTCACCAGCAAATGATCAAACTACACAAGCACAACAAGAACCACAACAGGCTGACGTCGAAGCACAACCAGAAGGCATGGAGGAACTAGCATAATGGGGTTACTTGCCGCAGACTTAAAAAATATGGTATACGACATATTTGAAATTGACTCATTCAAAAGTAAAATGGGCGATGACAGAGATATTGTTACCCTTGCATTTAGTGTTAGAGAAAAAGAAGCCGCAAAAGACCTAGAAAACTTTTTAGAAAAAGGTTACGATTTTGTATTAGATGCAGACGCTACAGCAGGTGAACAATCAGACGGTACATATAAAGTATTTGTTGAAATGGAACGTAACAGTCATGTACCAGATCAAATTATGGAAATTGCAGACGGTGTTTGTAAACTTGCAGACTGTGAAGGCTTAAAGTACAGATACTATAAAGATTTTAGATCTAAGGACTTAACATCAGATGCTATATCTGAAGAAGTTCCTTTAGACAACAACACATATGATATACTAATATCAGAGACTAGTTTAAATAACTACAAAGATTTCTTTAACAAAAGTTATTTAGAAGAGTCATTTATGACAGGTGATGTTCTTACACTGAAAAAGGTGTACGCAGACCCAATCCAATTCCAAGTCTTAGACTTCGGCGACACTGTAGAAACAATAAAGAACATTACTGAAAGAATCAACACAGACGACTTTGCAGAAGTTATCTTTTTGAGCAAATACCTTGGTGATTACAACATAACTAAGTTTGGTAATAAGTTTTCACTAGACAATAACGGATCTACACTAGTTGTAGAGAGACTACAGAAGTAGCACAACATTAGGAAGTAACATGGATTTTGAATTTACTAAAGAACAGCTTGGAAAAATTATCCCGGGCAATAAAGATGTAAATGCATGGTATGAAGCACTAGTTGCAATTATGCCAAAATACGAAATTAACACAAAAAGACGAGTAGCACACTTTTTAAGTCAGTGCGCTCATGAATCAAACAACTTTCGTAGCCTACAAGAAAACTTAAACTATAGTGAAAAAGCACTTAATGCTGTATTTGGTAGATACTTTGGTGCTGCACCTAAGCGTAATGCAGCCGAGTATGCACGTAACCCAGAGAAGATTGCTAACTATGTTTACCAAGACGAATTCCGTAAGTATAAGATGGGCAATGTTAAAGAAGGTGACGGTTGGTTGTTCCGCGGACGTGGACTAAAACAATTAACAGGTCGTGAAAACTATACACGCTTCGGTGCAAGTATTAACATTAGTGCAGAAGAAGCTGCTGTATATGTAGCAACTCCAAAAGGTGCTGTTGAATCAGCATGTTGGTTTTGGAATGCAAACAAATTAAACACTATTGCTGACACAGATGACGTTGTAAAAATGACGAAAAAGATTAACGGTGGAAATATTGGACTAGCCGATCGTCAAACACGTTACTCAAAAGCAATGATGGTACTAGGTGAACCAGTATCATTAGAAATAGACTTAGGCGATGATGATTTTGAAATAGAAGACATTGGTGTTCTACGTAAAGGTTGCAGAGGCGAAGGTGTTAAATTAATGCAAGAAGCATTAGGTATAGGCGCAGACGGTGTATTTGGTCCAGGCACTGAACGTGCATTAAAAGAGTGGCAAAAAGGCAAGGGTCTAACAGTAGACGGTATTGCTGGTCCTGCAACACTCGGTGAACTATTAGGATAAAACTATGTATATAGATGTAATAATGGAAGCATTAAAAGATCATTTTGGTGCTGATAAAGCCTTTACTCCTTCAACTCACTTCTTAGATCACTTAGACGGTGATGAGATAGATATCGTTGAAGTCACTGTAAAAGTAAGTGAAAAGTTAGAAATTACTATTCCAGAAGAAGACTGTTTTGACATTGGAACAGTTGGCGATCTTATTAAAGTTGTAGGGAAACAGGTGAATGTTTAGTAGTGTTCGAATAGCATTATTTTTAGTTATATTAGCCAGCGCAGGTGGCGGGTATTGGTACGTAAAAACACTACAAGCCGATCTTGCTACAGCAAAAGAAAATATACTAAAATTAAATGATGCTGTTTCTGAACAAAAGGCTGTTATAGAACAACAGGTCGCAGACTTTGAAGCCATTACTAGTATACGTAATGACCTTGAAGATACAAACAGAATGCTAGAAACAGCAAATAGAAACTTAAATGAAAAGTTTAATAAACTAAATGCATCTGGCGAAAGACGAGACATTGGTGCATTGTCCACATCGAGGCCAAAGTCAATACAAAGAATTTTAAATAAAGATGAAGTTAACGAAAGACGTTGTTTTGAAATTATTCAAGGCGCAGAGTTAACTGAAGAGGAGTTAAATGCTACAAAGAAGTCAAAGATCAATACTGTTTGTCCTGAGCTTGCTAATCCTAACTACATTCCTTACTAGTTGTAGTACGATTCAGCCGTTAGAAGTTTTCAAGACAGAAGTAGAACGTCGACCTTTAAACTTGCCTTTGCCTGCACCAGCAGAACTTGAACAAGTTCGTTGGATTATTATCAACAGGGAAAATGCAGAGGAAGTGTTCTTAGACTTAGAGAGCAAAAATATTGATCCTGTAATAATAGGATTAACTGATGAAGATTACGAAAACTTCAGAATGAACTATGCACAAATTCGTGCATATATGATTAGACAAAATAAGATTATTGATGCTTATAAAGAGTATTACGAAAGTGAAACTCAAAAGGTTGACAACAACTAATCCTTTTGTTATAATACAACAATAAAAATAATAAATTATGGCATATTCAGATAAAGTAGTTAAGCGTTTTGAAGACGTTCTTAACAACCCAGCAAGTCATGGGGTAGGTCGCTTCGATCCTAAAGACCCTAATGTAGCAACAGGCATGACAGGTGCACCAGCATGTGGTGATGTTATGAAACTTGACCTTAAAGTTAATCCTGATACAGATGTTATTGAAGATGTTAAATTTAAAACATATGGATGTGGTAGTGCTATAGCAAGTTCAACAATGTTTGTTGAAATGCTTAAAGGTCTTACAATGACACAAGCAATGGAAATTAAAGATAAAGACATTGCTGATGCATTAGAACTTCCGCCCATTAAATTACACTGTTCTGTACTAGCAGAGGATTCCATTAAAAAGGCTCTAAAAGATTGGGACGAAAAGAAAGCAAAACGTAGACACAACGGAGGTCCTGAATAATGCCAGAAAAATTTAAACCATCACAAACTGTTAGAGACAAAAACTCTGGCAGAAATGTATCACAACACTTCTATTTAAAATCCACACCAAAGCAAGAACTGTTAGACTACTTAGAAAATAGTAATGCAAGACCTAAAATAAAAGTTAAAGTTCGTCGTGAACTTGTTCGTAGAGGTCATAAATGTTAGAAATAATGGGCATTACATTTATCTTGTTTATAGCCGTTGCGAGCTTTGTAGCATTGTTATATTGCTTGTTCGATTTAATACTTGGTAAAGCAGGTGGAACTAAAGGACTTGCAGAAGTACCGTTTACTAGCCCAATCAGTGGCACAGTACGTACAGCAAAAAAGTCAAGGCAAGACCACATAGTATAATGAAATGGTTTAGAGATTTTCTAGACCGATTCTTTGAAAGATCTTGGCAACGTAAAGCAAATAAAATGTTTTTAAAAGCACATCAAAAGCGTAACCTAAAGTAACACGTTTTTTTAGCAAAGAGATAAATATGGTTGACTTATAAGGGTTTATAAGTTATAGTAATATTTATTTGATGAAACCTACGAAAAAGAACATAAGTACTCTTCGAGATCAACTCGAAATTACCACCCTGGTGAGTATATTTGTTTTAGCTCTTATGGGAGTAAACACACACATATAACACAGAGAAAACTTACACATGACACAGATGATTTTGAAATTAAAAGAAGACAAAAGGGTATGCGCCTTTTGCGATATAGTAGAGGCAATTGTCTTAATGGCAATGCCAATTGCTTTACCCTGGATGATTATGCATCTCGCATACACGTACTAATGAAATACCAAGAAGCTACCCCTGAAGAAATTAAGGAATGGCAAGAAACGGACTATTGGATGAAAATGGACTTTGATCCTTTAGTCCTTTTCGCACTTGTTCCTTCAATTATCCAAATAACTGTAATAGGCTTCATGTTTGCCTCAATGGGAATTATACACATATTCAGCTAAATACTAGTAGTTAAAAACTAGAGGGCAAAATATGTGGGAAATGATTGAAAGAATGGCAAGCGACCGCTTGTGGATCTACACAGCAATAGCAGGAAGTATATTTGGTGCTTTATTCATAGGATATATGAGAGACACTCGTATATCATTATGGGTATTTGGCAAGTGGGATTGGTTATTAGACTCAATTAGAGATCGTTATGGTTGGACTTGGTTCAATCAAGATCCTGACGCATGGCGAAAAGTCAACCCAAATATTGCTCGCAAAATTGACGAGTTAGAAACTCGCATCAAAAAAATCGAGGGTAAGAAAAAATGAGTGATGACACACAAACTAAGAAAGTAAATATTGAATTAGAAGTAGATACGAGTACAGTTGATAGTTCTAAGAACAGATATCAAGGACTTATTGATATGGCAAGAGCTGTTGATGCTTGGAGAATATTCCCAAGATTGTTCTTAACTGTTTACATTGTTTTACTTTACAAATGCGTTATATGGTACATGGATTTAGCGGCTCCTACAATGGAACAAAGTGGCTTAATTAGTATCGTTGTTGGTGCTGGCGCTGCATGGTTTGGCTTATACACCGGAACTAGCAAAAAAGACAAGTAACCTAAATAAGTATTAGTATGGACCACTATTCTGTACTAGGCGTTACTAAACAATCTTCTGATAAAGAGATAAAAACTGCATTTAGAAAACTTGCGGCAAAACACCATCCTGACAAGGGTGGTGATCATCAAGAATTTATCAAAATCAAAGAAGCATACGAAACACTAAGCGACCCTACTAAACGTGCCGCATACGATAATCCCCAACCACAAGGATTTGGTGGCAATGGATATCAAGGAGGTTTTAACTTCCAAGATATGAATCCAGATATGCAAGATATTTTTGGTCAAATGTTTCGCAACGGTACTGATCCTTTTAGAGCACCGCCGAGAAGAAACAAAGATATTACAATAGCAGCCAAAATAACATTAGAAGATATTATTACTGGTAAAAATATGTTAGCAAGTTACAGACTAAGGTCGGGTAATAAAGAAACAGTTGACATTAATATTCCGGCGGGCATGCGAGCTGATGACGTCATTCGATACCAAGGCTTAGGTGATGACGCACTAAATTTTGCTAGGGGTGACCTACATGTTAAGATACAAATTTTAAAACATGACCACTGGCATAAGGAAGGACAACATGTTTACAGAGAATATTCAGTAAATGCTCTTGACTTAATTGTAGGAACTAATATAATAGTACAAACACTAGATGGTAGAAAATTAGATCTTAAGATACCACCAGGTACACAGACAGGTGGAAGGTTTAATATAGCACAACATGGTTTGCCAGACAGAGGAAGTAACACTAGAGGCAACGCATATATAATAGTAAATGCTGATATTCCTAAGATTACTAATCAAGGAGTGTTAGACTACGTAAAGAGTATTAAGAAAATAATAGAAAGCGACAATGAAACTACTTAAATCACCGAACAAATGGTTACAAAAGGAAGTAGAGCCTTTTGACTTTGACAAATATAATGCAGAAGAAGTATCACAAAGTATGATAGCTCTTATGGCACAAGAAGGCGGCATAGGACTTAGTGCTAATCAAGTAGGTTTGAACGCTCGTATATTTGTTATGAAGCCTCACTTACTAGAGGACAACAGTCCGCTTACTGTTATTAATCCTACTATTGATAAAGTAAGTATAAATCAAGAAACAATGCCTGAAGGTTGTTTAAGTCATCCTGACTTGTTTCTTAAAGTTACAAGACCAAAAGGACTAGTTGTAAAATTTCTTGACATTGATGCAAAAGAGTGTATAATGGAGTTATACGATTTAGATGCTAGATGCTTTTTACATGAATATGATCACCTTGCAGGCATCGAATTTACTAACCGAGTATCAAGATTAAAATTAGATATGGCACGAAAGAAACAAACTAAAATTAGGAAAACTATAAATGGTTGAACCAAGCAAAGAACTACAATTAGTATTTGAAAAGTCAATTAACGATGCAAAAAAACTTCAGCACGAGTATGTTACTGTAGAGCATATTTTGTTTGCCATGCTTTGTGAAGAAAACTTTGAAAACGTTATCACAGGTTACGGAGCAGATCCTACTTTCTTAAAAAGTAACTTAGAAAATCATCTTAAAACAGCACTAGATGATATTAAAGTTTTAGAACCCCAGAAGCCTAAGAAAACACAAGCCGTAGAACGTGTTTTAAATAGAGCATTTACACAAGTGTTGTTCAGTGGACGTAGTAACATTGAACTAAGTGATGTGTTTATTAGTATCCTAAGCGAAAAGAAATCTATTGCAACATATTGGATTGAAAAAGCAGGTATTACTAAAGATAGATTTGCTGATTATGTGTCAAGCGAAATGGAAGAAGACTTCGAAGATGAAGAATTAAGCGGAGCGGCGGCTAAAGCACTACGTTCATTTACAACTAATCTTAATGAAGAAGTTACAAAGAATAAAATTGACCCTATTATTGGGCGTTCTGAAGAGTTAGACAGTATTGCACTAGCATTAGGACGTAGACAAAAGAACAATGTACTACTTGTAGGTGATCCTGGTGTTGGTAAAACAGCAATCGCAGAAGGTTTAGCATATAAAATTGTTAATGATGATGTACCAGAATTCCTAAAAGAGTACGAAGTGTACAATTTAGACATTGGTAGTATGCTTGCTGGTAGTAAGTACCGTGGAGACTTTGAGGAAAGACTAAAATTAGTACTCAAAGGACTACAAAAGAAAGGCAAGACTGTTATGTTTATCGACGAAGCACACATGATGAATGGTGCTGGTGCAGGTGGACAAGAAAGATCAAACGATTTGGCTAATATGTTAAAGCCAGCACTTGCAAAAGGTAACTTAAAAGTTGTTGCTTCTACTACTTGGGAAGAGTTCCGTAAGAGCTTTGAAAAGGATCGTGCGTTGATGCGTAGATTCCAACGTGTTACTGTTGACGAGCCAAGTAACGAAACAGCAAAAGACATCCTACGTGGTATTAAGAAGTACTATGAGGACTATCACAAAACAAATATTACAGAGCAAGCAATTGAAGCGGCTGTAAAACTAAGTGTTAAGTATCAGTCAGATAAGAAATTGCCCGATAAAGCAATCGACTTGATTGATGTTGCATGTTCACGTTTTAATTTAAAAGATCCTGATGTTGAAAAACTAGTTACTGAAGAAGAAATTCAATACGAACTAGCAAAAATGATTAACATGCCTATTGAAAACATTGCTGAAAAAGAATCAGGTAACCTAGCACACTTGGAAACTAACATGAAGAAAAGTGTATACGGACAAGATCAAGCAATTGAAAGTATTGTAGACAAAATACTTGTTGCACAAGCAGGTTTGAAACCAGATGATAAGCCCATTGGTAGTTTTATCTTTATGGGACCAACTGGTACAGGTAAAACAGAAACAGCAAAATCGCTTGCTGAAGAACTAGGTGTAAAACTTGTACGTTTTGATATGAGTGAATACCAAGAAAAGCACAGTGTTGCTAAACTTATTGGTTCACCTCCAGGATATGTTGGCTTTGACGATGACGCAGGACAGTTAATTACAAAGTTACAAGAAAATCCTAACTGTGTATTACTACTAGATGAAATTGAAAAGGCACACCCAGACGTTTCACAGATACTTTTACAGTTAATGGACAATGGTAAAGTAACAGGGTCAAATAGTAAAGAAGCCGATGCACGTAATTGTGTACTAATCCTTACAACTAACCTTGGTGCAAGTGATGCAGAGAAGAATCTAATTGGATTTAACGATGAGTTTGAAGTTGAATACGAAGACAAAGCTCTTAAGAAGTTCTTTGCTCCAGAGTTCCGTAACAGACTTGATGCAACTATTGTGTTTAAGAAACTAAGCAAAGAGATTATGATGAAAATTGTAGGCAAATTCTTAGTAGAATTAAAAGACATGATCAAAGACAAGGGTGTACAGATTACAGTGTCTGATGAAGCATTA
>Ga0315320_10004294_pt1 | contig 11677 bp, 10 predicted proteins | sample M140m21515metaG_FD_203458 | JGI IMG/M metagenome (GOLD analysis project Ga0315320, IMG submission 203458) | Ammonia-oxidizing marine archaeal communities from Monterey Bay, California, United States - M1 40m 21515 | ecosystem: Environmental > Aquatic > Marine > Coastal | place: USA: California...
CTAAAGAACTTTTAGATTCTATTAGAAGTTCAGTAGGTATTAATAAAATATCTTAATGGGATCGTCTGCCTCAACATGGCTTAAATTTGGTCTATTTACTGTTGGCTTAGGTCAGTCTTTTGTTTTTGTTATTGTTCCTCCACTTGCAAGAGAGCTTGGGTTGTCAGAGATACAAGCTTCGCTTGTATTTGCTTTCTCAGCCATAGCTTGGGCACTTACTAGCGCAGCATGGGGAAGGGCTAGTGATAAATATGGAAGACGTAACATAGCAATACTTGGACTTATTGGTTATTCCGCCTCTTTATTAGCGATGATAGTCCCATTATTTCTGGTTGAAAAAAATCTTTTAGATATTGTGTTTTTATTTCCTCTTCTGGTATTTGGTAGGATGCTTAATGGTTTAATTGGTTCAGCTACAAGACCTGCAACATTTGCATATATTGCTGACACATCCAGTAGAGAAAAAAGAACTGTTAAATTTGCAAGATTAGAGTCTAGTTTTTTAGTTGGAACAGTAGCAGGGCCTCTCATAGGCGGTTTTTTGATATTAATAACAAAAGAAACTCCTTTCTATGTATTTAGTATATTGGCGTTAATAGCTTCCTTAGGCATTTATAAAAACGTTGATAACAAAGCTATAGATAAAAAAAGTGTTTTACACTCAAAAAAAATATCATGGAAATCAGATACAATTTGGCCTTTTTTGGTATTAGCCTCCATCTCCAGTTTATGTCTCGCATCATTAATTCAAACTATAGGTTTTTATTTATTTGATGTATTCCCAAATGTTGATGATTTACCAATTTTAATAAGCATGACTTTTGCACTTTTATCGATATCAACAATTGTTAGCCAATATCTTTTTACTGATGCATTTCCTTTATCTAATAATAAATTGCTGTTATGCGGTGTTTTATTACTATTATTCTCATATTTAACAATGGCTTTGTTTCCAATGATTGCTATTTATTATTTATCGATAATAATAAATGGTATTGGTGGTGGTATGTTAAGACCAGCTATATCTTCTTCATTATCTCTATCACAAACACCAGAGCATCAAGGAATTGCAGCAGGCTATCTAGGTTCTGTTTATCCTGTTGGTCATATATTAACCCCTGTACTAGCAATGCCCATATATTCAATTAATCCATCATATTTATATTTTTTTTCATCAATGCTATGTCTTATCTGTTTTATATTTATAATAAGTAATCCTATTTTTAGAAAAGAAATAAGAATATGAAAAAAAGTTTATTAATAATTAATCTAGGCACACCTGATAGTCCATCTTATCTTGATGTTTTTAAATATTTAAGAGAGTTTCTATCTGATGAAAAAGTTTTAAATATAAATCCAATACTAAGATTCATTCTTGTTAACCTTATTATTTGTCCTTTTAGATCTTTTAGTTCTTCTAAAATATATAAAAAAGTTTGGCATAAAGACTATGGCTCTCCCTTATTACACAATACTAAAGAACTAACTAAATTATTATCACAACAATTGCCTAACGTTGATGTTCAATTTGCAATGCGATATCAGTCACCTTCTATTGCTTCCACTATTGATCAAATGCTTGCCAAGAACCCGGATGAGATAGTCATTATCCCCTTATTTCCACATTATGCTGCAGCTACAACTGGTTCTGTATTCAAAGAAGTTTCGAAATGTTTAGCTGATAAATGGGTTGTACCAAAAATTACATTTATTAACCAGTTCTATGATAATGAAACATTCATTAACGCTTGGATAACTAAGGCTAATAAATTTGATATACACACATATGATAAGGTAATTTTTAGTTATCATGGTGTTCCTAATAGTCACGTTGATAATGTATATCCAGATTCTTTATGTAAAGATAATGATTGTGAATTACAGATAACTGAAGCTAATAAATTTTGTTATAAAGCAACAGTTTATGAAACAACCAAACTTATAGCTCAGAAGCTAAATTTAGATAGTTCTAAGTATGTAGTATCTTTCCAATCAAGACTTACAAACAAATGGCTAAACCCCTTTACAGATGAGGTTTTAGAAAAACTACCTTCTCAAAATCATCAAAGAGTTTTGGTATTCTCACCAGCATTCACAGCAGATTGTCTCGAGACAATTATTGAGATAGGTGATGAATATAAAGAGCTATTTATTGATGCAGGTGGAGAAGTACTTGATTATGTTCCTTCTCTAAATTATTCAAAAGAATGGGTGGATGCAATTATAGATATAACAAAACTAGGTCATACAAATGTTTAAAAAAGATTTATTAAAAGATAAAAATATATTAGTAACTGGTGGAGGAACAGGACTGGGTAAAGAGATGGCCACTCATTATGCAGAACATGGAGCAAATATATTTATTTGTGGAAGAAGAGAAAACGTTCTCAAGGACACAGCGAATGAGATTATCGATAAGCATGGTGTATCAGTAAATTACGAAACACTGGACATAAGAGCCTCACAAGATGTTGATAATTATATTGATAGAATCTTTGAAAAATCACCTCTTGATGGTTTGGTTAATAATGCGGCAGGTAATTTTATATCACCAACAAAAGATTTATCTCCTAAAGGATTTGATGCAATTGCAAATATTGTATTTCATGGTACTTTTTACATGACTCATTCTGTTGGCAAAAGATGGATAGAAAATAATCTAAAAGGTTCAGTAATATCAATTCTTACTACTTGGGTTTGGACAGGCTCCCCATACGTGGTTCCATCAGCAATGTCGAAATCAGGTCTAAATGCCATGACTAAATCACTCGCCGCTGAATGGGGTAAATACGGAATTAAAGTTAATGCTATAGCTCCGGGACCTTTTCCAACAAAAGGTGCATGGGATCGTCTTAATCCTGGTGGTGATAATGATTCTGGTTATATGGGAGATATACCGTTGCAAAGGGTTGGCGAAATGTCTGAATTACAAAATTTAGCTACTTTTTTGATGGCTGATGGATGTGAGTATCTGACTGGTCAAACAATAGCTATTGACGGCGCACAATATTTAACTGGGGGTGGAACTTTCTCTAAACTTGATAAATTAAGTGATGAAGATTGGGAACAGATGCGAGCTATGATAAGGTCGTCTAATAATAAAGATAAAGCTAATAGAAGTTAGAAGGGGTACATATGGAAAATTCATTAAATGATATGCAAAGAGTGCTTGACGCTCAAAAAAAACATTTTATAAACGAAGGTTCACCATCAATTGAGTTAAGAGTAGATAGATTAAATAGATTAAAGTCCTTAGTCATAGATAACAGGTATGACTTTGTTGATGCATTAAATGAAGATTATGGAAATAGATCAAAAAATACATCAATAATGACAGATGCTTACAGTATTGTTCCAGATATTAATAATGCTATAAAAAACATAAAAAAATGGACAAAAACAGAAAAGAGATCATCTAATTTTCCTTTTGGAATTTTCGGTGCAAAGTCATATGTCAGATATGAGCCTTTAGGGACTGTTGGTATGATTTCTCCTTGGAATTTTCCCGTAAATTTATCATTTGGGCCTCTAGCTGCAATTTTTGCTGCTGGAAATCAGGTAATGCATAAACCAAGCGAGCTAACACCCTTGACTGCGGCCCTTATCAAAGAATTATGTGATAAATCATATGATGAAAATGAGTTTGCAACTTTCTTAGGTGGACCAGATGTTGGCGAAGCTTTTACTAAACTTCATTTTGATCATCTTCTATACACGGGGTCAGGAAATATAGGAAAGCATGTTATGCAGTCAGCATCTCAAAACTTGGTGCCAGTTACTCTTGAGCTTGGTGGTAAGTCACCTGTAGTAATTGGCAATTCAGCTGACATGAAAGTTTCTGCCAAAAGAATCATGTTTGGTAAAACGCTAAATGCTGGTCAAATATGTTTAGCACCCGATTATGTGATTGTTCATAAAGACAAAAAGGAAGAATTTATAACAGAAGCTGAAAACGCTATTAAAGAATATTACCCGTCTATTAAAGATAATGATGATTACTCATCTATTATTAACGAAAGACACTTTAATAGAATTAATTCATTAGTTGATGATGCTAAAGAAAAGGGCGCACATATAAACCAAATCAATCCTTCTAGTGAAGATTTCTCTCAACAACAATTTTTTAAAATACCTCCAACTATTATTACCAATACCACTGATGACATGAAAATAATGAATGAGGAAATATTTGGACCCGTATTACCAATAATTGAATATGATGATTTGGATGATGCTTTATCAACGATTAACGCAAAAGATAGACCGCTTGGCTTATATTACTTTGGGACTGATAAATCTGAGGAATCAAAAATAATGAACAATACTTCGTCAGGTGGTGTAACAATAAATAATGTAGTGGGTCATATTCAGCAAAAAGATCTTCCTTTCGGAGGAGTTGGGCCTTCGGGTATGGGTAGATATCAATCTTATGATGGTTTTAAGAATTTTTCTAATTCAAGAGCTTTTTATAAAGATATTGGGTTTAAATTTGATAAATTATTTGATGGAATTAGGCCACCATACACAAAGAATATTGAAAATCTTTTAAAAAGTTTATTAAAGTAATTTTTTGTGTTCAAGCTCCCTCTCAGATTAGCTTTTAAGTATTTTAAATCTAATAAAGGTGGAGTATTTTCGTTTACATCTTTTTTAGCTGTTACTGGTTTATCAATTGGTGTATCTAGCTTAATAATAGTTCTGTCTGTAATGAACGGCTTTGAAAAGGAGTTACAAGATAGAATTTTGGGTGTTGTTCCTCATGCAGTTATTTATTCTGATGAGTCAATAGATAACTATGATGATCTCATTAACGAATTGATATTATCTGAAGGAATTGTCGAAGCAGTACCTTATATTTCATTTCAAGCGTTAATATCATCTAATTCAGTTAGTAAAGGAGTTTCAGTAAATGGCATAGACGTAGAGTCAGAAAAAAGAATTTCTATTCTTCCTGATTATATGGTTTACGGAAATCTTAAAAGTTTAACTGATGATAATACAATTGTTATAGGAGCATGGCTTGCATCATATCTTGGAGTTTTTGTTGGTGACACCTTAACATTAACAACTTCTGACATTAAGAGTTCTATAATCGGCTCCTATCCACGATCTGTATCATTAAAAATTGTTGGAATTTTTGAACTTAGAGCTGAAATTGATCAGTCTTTAGTTTTAATATCACATGAATTAGCTCAAAAATTTAAATCACTAGATAATGAAACACTATCAATTAGATTAAAAACATCTGATTTGTTTATTGCAGATAAATTAGCTTATCTTGCCATACCTGATAATTCATCATTAATGTCATCTTCGTGGAAGGAAACTCATGGAACTTTATTTGAAGCAATTCAGTTTGAGAAACTGTTAATTAGCCTGATGTTGTTTTTGATAGTTGCAGTTGCATCTATATTGGTTTTATCCACCATTATTATGACAGTTAAAGCAAAAGAAAGAGAAGTTGGAATTCTTAAAACTATAGGAGCTAATAATCTTCAACTTGTATCAATCTTTTTCTTCCAGGGTTTGATGGTAAGTTTTATAGGACTTCTAATTGGTTTAATTTTAGGATTAATTATTACATTTAATATAAATAATTTTATTACTTTCCTGGAAAATATTATGAATCGAAATTTATTAGAGGCATATTTTATAAATTACTTTCCTTATCATATTGACTACAAACAAATTGGCTTTATTTGTTTTATATCATTTATTTTTAGTTTATTTGCTTCTTTATTACCAGCGCTGAGAGTTACTAAACTTAATCCAATTGAGATACTTAGGCATGAATAAAATTAACTGCATAAATATTTCCAAATCATTTGTTGTTGAAGGTAATAATATTAAAGTTTTAGAGAATATAAATCTCACTATAAAAAAAGGTGAGCTGGTAGCAATTTCTGGCCAGTCGGGTGCAGGAAAATCAACACTTTTACATATTATCGCTTCTTTAGATGAAGCTTCGTCAGGTAGTATTCTATATGACAATAATCTAATGGAAGGACACTCAAATCTAGCTTTAAGTAATATTCGTCTTAATAATTTTGGTTTTGTTTATCAATTTCACCACCTATTAGAAGATTTAACTGTTCTTGAGAATATTATGATTCCACTCCAGATTGCAGGAAGTAAAAACCTAAACAATGCTCTCAATATCATCGATGAGGTAGGATTATCTTCAAGAATAAATCATTTACCATGGAAATTATCTGGTGGAGAGAAACAGAGAGTAGCAATAGCCAGAGCCATGATTAATAATCCAGATTTTATTTTTCTAGATGAACCTACTGGAAATTTAGATGATGAAAATGCCATTATTATTCAGAATTTGCTATTGGGTATTTCAAAAAGAAATAATATTGCTTTAGTGACAGCTACTCACGATAATAAGTTTATAAAAAGTTTTGATAAAATTTATTATCTTAAAGACTTTAATTTAGTTGAGGCTTAAATGAAAGAATTTATTATTGCAGGCGGACCTTTTATGTGGCCATTATTAGCCTGTAGTATTTTAATCATTACAATTTCTATAGAGAGACTTTGGTTTTTACAAATAAGACTGGTATCTCCCAAAGGCTTAACTAATCAAATTGTAAATCTTTTTAATAAAGATCTAATTGATAATAGACAAGCAAATGAGATCTCAGAACTTTCATCTCTTGGTTTCCTTCTAATCTCATGTCTTAAATATAAAGATCTACCAAGAGAAAACTTAGAATCAAAAATAGAAGAAAAGGCTATTGAAGTTAAATTCTCTTTGGAGCGAAATTTAAATATGCTAGGGACAATTGCAACAATAAGTCCACTTCTAGGTCTATTAGGAACTGTTATTGGCATGATTGCTGCCTTTACTGGACTTAGTGAGGTAACAGGTGCAAACCCTGATGCTCTTGCTGCAGGTATCTCTCAGGCTTTAATTACAACAGCCTTTGGTTTATTTATAGCAGTACCTGGTCTAGTTCTTCATAAATATTTTGAACAAAAGGTATCATTTTTACTTATAACCCTTCAAATAGAAGTATCACGTTTTATAGACGTAATTAATAAATGAAATTTATAACTCAGCAGAAGTCAGCTTTTTCAATTGAAATCACTCCGTTAATCGACATAGTTTTTCTTTTAGTCATTTTTTTTGTTGTTACATCAAAAGTAGGTGACTCTCAATTCCTTAGTTTAGATCTTCCAAAAACTGAATCATTTCAATATAAGGTTGTAGAACCAAGTAATGAAATATCTATCACATCAGATGGAAGTATTTATATCAATAATATTGTCTACAACATTAATAATGTTAATGAGATTGAGCAAGCTATTTTTGAATTAGACAAGCAAAATGACTCAATCATATTAAGCGCTGAAGCTGCCTCTCTTCATATCTGGATTGTAGGTATAATGGATATTCTAAATAAAAATGGATTTAATGAAGTTCAAATAAGAACTATTAAAAAATGAAATCGAGCAGTTTAAGAAGAGTTTTGGGTTATACCTTTAGGTATAGATGGTCATTTTTAATAAGTGTTATTGGTTTTATATCTTTTGCTGCAGCAGATATAGCTGCTGTTGAGTGGATAAGGAATATAATTAGTTACATTGATTCAGACGATGAAAGCCTAAATACTTTATTAGCACTTTCGCTTATAGTTATTGCAATTGGTAGAGGACTTGGATTTTTTATTGGTAACTATTTTATGTCACGTGTTGGATTCGGAATAGTGCATGATTTGAGAGCAGAACTGTTTCAAAAATTACATGATCTACCAAAATCATATTTTGATGCTAATCAGTCAGGGCAGCTTATAAATAGAATTACTTTTACAACAACTCAAGTCTCTGGAGCTGCATCCAATGCAGTTAAAACACTTGTAAGAGAAGGTTTTCTCCTTATTGGTTTATTTATCTATCTTTCCATTTTAAATTTTAAATTAACTTTACTTTTAGTTGGAACAGCTCCACTTATTGCGCTTATTGTTTATATTGCTGGAAAAAGGTTAAAAAAACTTGCGACTAAAATTCAAACTGCAATGGGAGATGTTACTCATATTGCTTCTGAAGCAGTAGATGGTCACGTTGAAATAAAGAGTTTCAACGCTGAAAGTTATGAAAATAATAGATTCCTTAAAGCAAATAAATCAAATAAAAATCAAAATTTAAAACTAGAAGCTACTGGTAATCTCGCTACACCTATAATTCAAATACTTGTATCAATTTCTCTTTCTCTTGTTGCTTATTTTGCATTGGGATCACAACTTGGTATAACACTTGACGCAGAAACTTTTGTAGCATTCTTTACAGCTGCTGGATTGATGGCAAAGCCTATTAGACAACTATCAAATGTTAATATAACTATTCAGAAAGGTCTTGCTGCTGCTAATGAAATTTTTGATCAATTAGATCAAGATAATGAAAATAATGTAGGCGAAATTGATAAACAAATTTTAGGGAATATTGATTTTAAAGATGTTTCTTTTTCTTACAATACTGGCGGAGTTATTTTAAACAACATTTCATTATCAATTAATAAAAATGAAACTATCGCTATAGTAGGTAAGTCAGGTTCTGGAAAGTCAACTATTGCTAATCTTATACCAAGATTTTATAACCATACTTCAGGTGATATTCTTATCGATGGAATCTCTGTAAATGAATATTCGCTTAAACATTTAAGATCTTCTATTTCAATCGTTAATCAGTCTCCTTCTTTATTTAATGACACCATTGCGAAAAATATTGCTTATGGAGATGATGAAATAGATTTAGCAAAGTTAAAAGAGGCAGCTACTCAAGCAGGTTGTATTGAGTTTATTGAGACATTGCCTGAGGGATTTGAATCGGAAATAGGAGATGATGGTGTCTTACTCTCTGGTGGTCAAAGACAACGCTTAGCAATAGCTAGAGCTTTTTATAAAGACTCTCCAATTATTATCTTAGATGAGGCCACATCGTCACTGGATACAGAGTCTGAACTAATAGTTCAAGATGCTCTTGAAAAACTAATTACAAATAGAACCACTATAGTGATAGCTCACAGGTTATCAACCATAGAAAATGCATCGAGAATAATTGTTCTAGATAATGGAGTTATTACAGAAACTGGAACTCATACAGAATTACTAAATAATGATGGTATCTATAAATCTTTATATAAAAATAAATTCGAAGACTCACCTGTTAAAGTTAAAGAATCAAAACCTTCTCAGCTCTATATTCCTGAATTTGAAGATGAATACAATTCAAGTATAGTAATAGATAGCTGGTATAAGAAAAGTCTTTGGTTATATTTATTAATACCTTTCTCATTATTATTTTCATACTTAACTAACCGTAGGAGAGTACAGTTTTCTAAATCTAAGTTACATAGCTACAAACCTTCAATCCCTTTAATTGTTGTAGGTAATTTAACAATCGGTGGAACTGGCAAAACTCCATTAGTTGCATACATAGCTTCTGAGCTTATTAAGAAAGGCTATAAACCTGGCTTAGTGAGTAGAGGATATGGTGGTAAATTCAGAGAAACACTTTATGTAACAAATGACACTCCCGTTAAAAAAACTGGGGATGAGGCACAAATTCTGTCAAAATTAAATTTACCATTCTACATCGATAAAAATCGAGTTCGCGCTGTTCAAGAACTTGAAAAAAATCATGAATGCGATGTGATAATTTCAGATGATGGTTTGCAACATTATAAAATGAATAGAGATATTGAAATTGTTGTAATTGATGGTAAAAGAAGGTTTGGAAATAACCTTACTTTTCCTGCGGGACCGCTAAGAGAATCATTAAAGAGACTATCTAGCGTTGACTTTATAGTTAATAACACTGGCCCAACCCAAGAAAATGAATACTTAATGAATATCAGTCCTGCAAAGTTCATTCACCTTAAATCAGGTAAGTCATACCCAATAGAAAAATGGCCAATGCATAAACAAGTTCATGCTGTTGCAGGTCTTGGAAATCCTGGTAGATTTTTTGATTTATTAGCGAGGCTTGGTTTTGAAATTTTTAAACATCCATTTCCTGATCATCATAATTTTGGTGAATCAGATATATCTTATCTAGATAATCTTCCTATAATTATGACAGAAAAGGATGCTGCTAAATGTAGAGCTTTTGATAATAATAGAATATGGTTTTTAACAATTGAGGCTGATGTTTCTAATAAATTCATAGATGAACTTGATAGTAAGTTAAAAAAACTTAATTGATATGATTGAAAATTTTACCATTCTGATCCCTTCAAGAATTGGCTCAACGCGTTTAAAGAATAAACCACTTGTAGATATCAATGGCATGACATTGGTTGAAAGAGTTTTTAAAAATGCAATAACAATGACAGATAAATCATTTATTGCTACTGATTCAAGAAAAATTCTGAAACACGTCAAAACATTTACACAAAATGTAATTATGACAAGTGATTGCCATATATCAGGGACTGATAGGGTTTTTGAAGCAGCTGAAGCCCTTAAACTTGATGACGATTCACTTATTATAAATCTTCAGGGTGATGAGCCTTTTATGCCTAAAAAATTAGTGACTCAATTGGTAGCTGATTTTTACAATAACACATGTGACGTAATAAGCGCCTGTCATCCAATAGATAATATGAATGATTTAGAGAATCCTAATTGTGTAAAGGTTCTTTGTGATGAAAAGAATTATGCAATCAATTTTTATCGCAAAACACCTAATAATGCTGATTATTTGAGGCATATAGGAGTTTATGGATATAAAATGAAAACACTCAAAAAGTTAGTTAAGCTTGAGCCTACAGGTAATGAATTAGTTAACAAACTAGAGCAGTTAAGATTTATGGATAATAATTACTCAATCTATATGACTAAATATTTATCAAAAATACCATCTGGTATTGATACTCAGGAAGATGTTGATAACGCCTTAAACTTTTTATTATCTAATGAAGATTGAAGAAAATGCTTTAATTGCAAACTCTCTTGGAGTTGAATCACGTTGCAAGGTTCTGGTTAAAGTAAAATCTGTATCTGATTTAAGTGACCTTGAGGTGTTATTAAACGCTAATAGTAAATATTATATTTTAGGTGAAGGAACTAATATTGTTCCCCCATCTTATTTTGATGGCGTAGTTATAAAAGCAGAATTCAATCATATTGATATAGCAAATAACATCTTAAGTGTTGGTGCTTCATATAATTGGACTGAATTAGTAAAATTTTGTATTCAAAACAAGATTAATGGCTTTGAAAATTTAATAGATATACCGGGAAGTGTGGGAGCTAGTCCAGTACAAAATATCGGGGCTTATGGTACAGAGGTTTCTAGTCTTATAGATAGTATAGATTGTTTTTGTTTGAATACCTTTTCAAAAAAAAATCTTACTAATTTAGACTGTGATTTTACATACAGAAAGTCGGTACTCAAAAACTCACAGTACTTAATTTATAACGTTAATTTTATATCTAATCTTGAAGAACGTATTTCATACCAATATGCATCTGTACAAAAATATATTGATCAAAATTCAATTGATCCATCAAGCCTTACGATAGAGGGTATTTCAAATATTATATCCAACGTTAGATCAGAGGTATTACCTAATCCAGCTATCATTAATAATGCTGGAAGTTTTTTTAAGAATCCAATTATTAGTAAAAATATTATTAATTTTAATAATTTTTCTGAAGATGTATTAATC
>Ga0315320_10004295_pt1 | contig 11677 bp, 22 predicted proteins | sample M140m21515metaG_FD_203458 | JGI IMG/M metagenome (GOLD analysis project Ga0315320, IMG submission 203458) | Ammonia-oxidizing marine archaeal communities from Monterey Bay, California, United States - M1 40m 21515 | ecosystem: Environmental > Aquatic > Marine > Coastal | place: USA: California...
AAGGATGGGGAGGACCTCGTAACGATGACGAGCCTTCCTTAATAAATTACATTAAAATGAATCGAGACATGTATGAGGAAGATACTGAGATACACAGAATCTACGAATGGATTCTCGATAACGGAAGCATGAGCATCGGTATGGATATGCAACTTTCTGATGAGATGGTGGCGGCTGGTAGTCGACCACCGAAACTCAATGAATGTTACTATAACTCTCTACTTAGATATGATAATCTAGATTATGTAGAGGGATGGGCTAATCTAATTATACCGATGGTTCATGCTTGGAACACCGTAGACGGTAAAGTGGTAGATGTCACAATGACACTACCTGAACACAGAGAAGACAACAAATGGACCAAAAGGGCCACACAGGAGTACTTCGGTGTAAATATACCAAGGGATTGGATTCGAGAGAACCTACCTATTGAAACTAAATACCGCCTAAAGTGGACCGATGGTCCGTTCATTTTCGATTACGCTTTGAAGTGTATGAGAGAAGAATGACCTACTAGAGACAAATGGGATATGACTTAGAAATTATAACAAAGAAAACTAAAAGAAAATACCAAATGTGGTTTAGCGTATGGGACTGGTACAGATTGTTGGTAATTACATTACACGGCTTAGGTGCTTTGACTTCGGAAGAAGTGGAAAGAAAACTAATGACTGTTAATGGATTACAACAAGGAACCTTACCTGATGACGAAGACCAAGAAGAAATTGACAAAATTATTGAAATTGATATGGAAGGTGGCGATGAAAAAGATGTGATTAAAAACCGCGTCCTTGAAATGAATATTGATGCTGACGTGAAAGGTCGCATAAGGGGAGTCGGCATAGCCGTCCCGAGATTCATGACCGAAAACGCAAGTGAAGAAGAATTGGAGAAAATCTACAAACACCTTGAATCACTTGCCACAATTCAATTGCTAACTAACCATATGTTGTTTGATACACAATCCGCCACAGGTTTTGGAAATAAAACCTGTAAAGCACTTACGTGCAACGATGGAATGATGATATCACAACAGGTTGTATCTGCATTGGGATGTGGCATGTTTATTGCCGTGTCTAAAGCCGATGCACTTGACCCGAAACTTGAAGAAAGTTTCAATGAAGTGTCACTAAGTGATTCGTTTGAAGCAGTTCTTTCTGAACTGCATAGAATGGACGCTGGTGATTTTGAGATGGATGAATTATGGGTAGACCATCAAGAGGAAACTCGAAAGTGGTTTGCTATAATGATTAAAGCAACAATGTTAGATGCTAGAATCAAAGTTACTTAGCCGAAAGGCTATACTAGAATGGAAGTAGAAAGAATCAACCTTAATGGATTGAACCTTAGAGCGCTAATTGTGAACGAAAACGACCCCAGTAGAACTTGTGAAAACTGCGGGAATCAGTGTTATGACCACCCTCTCCTCGCTAAAGAGGACGAGGACTGGTGCATAAACTGCAACGACACTATACATCGCGCTAATATGACTAACAACGAGTTGGGTCTGTGGACCCTACTGATGGACTCGAAAGGGTACATAACCGTGGTTGTGACTGAAAAGAAGTAGTCACACCTAACTAGATGGAAGACGAAGAAGTCGAATATTATGAAAAACTGTTGAAAGAAAGAGACGAGATAATGCCGAAGAGAAAGGCCTTGAACTCCAAGTATGAGACTGTCCGAACGGGACTGCTCGAACTGGGAGAAGGACGGCACGAACTCGAAAGCAAAGTTGTCAGCATAGCAGAACACAGCGTCGACCGCTACCATAGTGGTGTGAAGGCTGTTAAGATTCTGCAAATGGATGACTTCATGGACGAAGAAATGGCTAAAGCGGTGATGAGAAAACTACACCACGTTGGCGTTCAAAGAAGAATCAGTATCTCTGATAAAGAAGAAACAGTAACAAAGGAGGCGTAAGCCCCTACTAGAATGAATAAAAAAATTGATACAAAAGAATACGAAACAATGACCCAACATGATTTGATTGAGATACTCAATCATTGGGAACAACTTGCTTTCCAAAAGACAAATGAAGTCAAGCGGTTACGTGAAGCCCTTCAAATTGTAAAACAAGATTTAGATTCCGCGATTGCTCAGGGACATATCCCTATTAGAGCAACTCATGGAATCGATGTGGAGAAGATTAGAAACTTCGCACATGATGCCTCATTATGAGGCTACTAGATGGAAAATAAAACACGTCGAGAAAAGTGGGATGCTGAGGTTGACTCAGAACCCATGATTTTTAGCATAAAAATAAGATTTTCTAAACACGGAGCCGCGATAGATGCGGAGTATGACGTGGAGAAAATTGACCCCGAATGTCGAACTGGCGCACCTGATTCGTTGACTTGGGTAATGGGAGGATGGCTGCATTTTACAAATAATGTAGTTGTCGACTATACCGTCAGTGGATGGAACCATGAAGCGTGCTTAGACATAGTTAGTCGAAAAATCGAAGAACTAGGTCTTGGTGGCTTTTGGTATAAGTCAGAAGACAACGCCTCCAAGTGAGGCTACTAGATGACTATAACGAGTTATGAAAAAGAAAAATACTGCTTGAACTGCGGTAGAATTGACCACCTCTCCGAAAAATGGAACGAGGTGTTGTGTGTCTTTTGTGTGGACGATATAGTCTCAACGAAGATACAAAGCCTCGGTGGTCGGTATGACCACAAAAACGGGGTTTGGGAATCTCGCTGATTTCCTACTAGATGACAACTGAAGAAAGTTTGAAACGCCCAATAACGCTAGCAAAGTGGAGCCTGAGTGAGCAGCCCGAAAACGACTGCCTACTCTTGTTCACAGATGAGACCGTTAATTATGAGTGGTTTTATGACCTAGGGAAAATTACCGAGGAAAGTAAATTGAATGGACGCTTGATGGCGAAATCACCTGAAATGCTTAGTCTACTTGAAAGCGTACAATGCGCTTTCGAAGACATGCTAGCAGGTAGGTCGCTACAAGAACCAATCGAAGACATACTTACTCGTATTTATGAAGTGGAGAAATATATTCACAAAAGCGCACTACCTGTGCGTCGGTTGAAAAAATAGGCTTAACAGCCTAACTAGATGATAACTAAGAAAGAAATTATAGACGAACTGATAGTAACACTACAAAGCAACTACGATGATGATGCACCCATTGAAGTGAACGGTGAGTATTGGACACTCGCTGACTTGTTCATACGACAGTGGTTGAACAACAAGTGTGATGGATTTGGTATGAATAATGTTGAGGCTATGTTTAATCTCCTGTCAAAACACAAGCAGTTGTTGATTGACAATAACATGTTGAGCAAGGATGGTCGCAACAATTCCGGGTTCCCTTTGTGGAATGATTACGAATTCGAATATGACTTATAGAAGAAATAGTTTATGACAAACGGGCTTAGCCGCCCTACTAGATGAAAGGAAGAAAGAAACCATTTACGACAGAAGTAACTTTAGGCAAACCGGACGAAAGCCGGTACCCAATTATCTGTCGTGGGTTAATTGACACAGGAGCCGCAAGAACCTCGATTGATGAGGGCTTGGCTCAGACATTAAATCTCGAACCCGCAGGATGGGTGAGAGTGAGAAGCGCAAATGGAGTGCAAAGAAGGAAGTTGGTTTGGCTACAAATAGAAGTGTTCAACGAGGATATTGACCTTGTTGCTTCTATTACTGACCGTTCTGATTTAACCTGTCCCGTCTTAATTGGCAGGGACATATTGCACAATGCGTATTTTGAGGAGGAAGAATAATCCTCTACTAGATGACTAAGATAGTGAACTATGATAGAATCAAAGAAGAAGAATACACGGTGAAACAAATTGGGGTGTACAAAATAATATGGGGCGAATTTTATGATTTGCCTTGGATTTTGAGAAATGGAAAACACAAACCCCTTCTAATCAAGTGTGCTTTTTGCGGCGACAAGCCAGCAGAATGTATACTCGAATGTATGACTTGTGGGCCACCTAGACCTTGGGAGTTTCAGGACAGTGCTTTTTGTAAAGCCTGTCTTGAAGATAATCTCATGAAAGAAGACGAATATGCTTGGCAGTTCGTAGATGGTGCCACAGAATGTATCGTGTGTAAAGAGGATTAATCCTCTACTAGATGATGAAATTATATCAAGAGATGAACGCTAGAGAGAAAATCATCCACGACCACGGAGGAACTCAACTCACAGATGATGTAAATCATCCAGTGAGGAGATACTTCCGATGTTGGTTGGATGGCTCTTACAATGGCGAACAGCATTATCGACGCAACTGCGATTTTGTTCGTAGGAACCACAATCACCACAGTACGATGAGACAATTTGTAGTCTCGGAGTTCTGTCAGTATGTGGCTAGAGAATATGACATAAGTACAGAATATGCAGAGACTTGTGTATCTGAAAGTATGTCCTCTAGTAGATTCCTACTACTAACTAACCAGTTGGTTGACGATGCGCTCGACCTCGTGGACTTCGAGGAAGAGTGAAGGGGCTAATCGCCCTACTAGATGATATTGAGAAATATTGAAGGAATTGAGGTGAAAGCATGAATGAAGAAAGTGAAGAAAATGACGAAGAAAACACAAATTTAGTGGAAAGTCTAGAAGTCGGTATTACCGTAGAGACTAACAGTTCGTTGGATGTATTTTTACAAAAACAACAGGAGGTTATGGTGAAGAATCTGGAAGAAAACGCTGCTAGGGCTGAGGGTGTGAAAACTCTCACCGATAAAGAAATAGCAGACTATCTTAGAGCAAACAATCCGTTTACAGTGGAAAAGATATACCGAGCCTTGTATAAAGGTGAAGGGCCTATCAACTCCTCCGACATTACACCCCCACCATTACCGTTGAAGTTTATGACACGCGCACTTACTGCGAATGTCGAATTGATAATAATAAACTGGAGTGGTGGTAGTGACGAAGGACATTTGAATGTCAATTTGAGAGATAAGAATGGTGAATTCATATCTCATTGGCAAGAAGGTCGCCCGTTGTTACGAGCACTCCTAGCAGAAATCGAGGAATGGTGTTACGACACCATGGATTACGGTGGTGCTGGAGACGGAAGTGTTTACGGCGATACTATTCGCTACAACTTGAAAGAAGGAACTGTCTCAACTGAGGCTTGGTGGACTGAGGAAGTTCATGGAGGTGAAGGTTTTGACACCATGGAAACATGCTGAATCATCTGTAAACAAATGGGGCGGAAAGCCCGAAGACTACATCGAAATCCATGATTGGTTCGATGAGACGAAACAGTACACGGGAGACTGGACCCACCGGGTTCTGCGGCATCATGCCGCAGGAATCCAATGGGCCATCGAGAAGTTCGGTCATTCGATTGAAAACTCAGATGGGAAAGAAATCCCTGTGAAGATGATTGCCGAGAGGCACGTCGAAGAAGACTGTGGGTTCGTACCCACTGTTGCAGATTACCTTAAACCGACTTTGAAGAATCCGGAAGACTGGATGCTTAGAGTCAAAACAACGAGTGTTCATGTGATGCAATTCACAGAGTGAACACTCTACTAGATGAAAAAAATATTACCATTAATATGTCCAAAATGTAATCAACGAACGTTGGAGCAAGGTGGACACGGGAGTGTCAATGGCACTTATAGTCAAGATGAAACTGGCTATTGTGTAGTCAAAATAAACGTAATAGTGCGTTGTGTGGAAAAAACATGTGATGGTTTTCGTGGGTACGTCCCATTTGACCTTATACTGACTCCGGACTGCCACGTAATTGAAGAATACTCAATGTTAGATAAATTGTATAATGAACAATTAATCGACATGCGTTTATTTTGACTACGAAAGGGCTGACGCCCTACTAGATGAAAGATTATAGATTAAAAAATGATTTAAGAGACGTTGATGAGATTGATTTTCACAACCATATATCTTGGGAAGATGTTCTGATAGTTTACGACAATAACCCGTCGGATATTAGAGGACATGACCAAGGTATAGGATTCGGCACATGGTGTATGAATCAGTTGTTGGAAATTAAAGAAAAAAATGGTGGCGACTTTCGCAACCATGTTGTCTTAGTTGACGTGAGACCTTGGCTAGGTGCTGATGTCATCATGGACCGAAAGGTCATGACAGTTGATGACGAGACTATCGAACTAATGTCTAAAACAGATAAGGAAACATCAGATAAAATAAGAGACAAGTATGAAAACGGAACAGAAATTTCTATTTTGATGTTGACATGGTATTCGGCTATAAGAAGCCGAAATCCTGTCTTCACAAAAGAGAGTTTCTCTATGAACGAACATTCTTGGGACGAATTATCTGATATCCTATAAACAGGCTGAGGCCTACTAGGGGAGTTGTAGTCATTGCGTTAAAACGGGTATTAGGTTCTTATTCATCCGAACCCCGACTCCCCACTAGATGAGTATAGAAGAGACTAGAAAACAAAATTTAGAAAAAATGATGAAAGTCGCAGGCTTGACGAGAGAGGAACGAGATAGAATGTACCAACAAACTGAAAAAGATTTCAGGCGAAGGTTTGCAGATTATTCTCGTTATGAAAGCGTCTCAGCCGACAGTAACATCCGGTTAGTAGAAAACTTGAGAACGTTTTCCAATAGCCTACGAGCACTGATGTCTACAAGCAACGATTATAGTTACGACATACTGAACATAGTGATGATGTATGCCTTAAATGGCTTTAACATTGATACTAGATTGCATTATTTACTTTGCGAAGAATACGTTTTGAGTGAACTGAAAAAGGTTGACCAAGAGGCGTGGGAAGTGCAGTATGGGACAATGTGTGAAGGATTGAAAGGGCTTGACTATATGCCCAATACAAAAGCCTCCGAATGAGGCTACTAGATGAGTAACGAAAGTGAAAACGAAAAAGAAAACGAAAAAGGAAAGTTGAGTTACGAAGAGAGGTGCCTTAAATGGGCATCTTGCTTCTATCTCTTCAAAGAACTGCCTGATGAATTTTTTGAGATGGACGAAGCATCTCAAGATGCTCACTTGGTAGGCCACGCTTGGGAACCTTTTGAGCGTGAAAGTGCCGACGCCATATATGGGTATATAGATAGTTTGGCACGCCATATTATTAACAAGAAATACCCAGCCTCCGAGTGAGGTTAAGGGCTAACGCCCTACTAGATGACACGAGAAAGAATTGACTTAGAAAAGTTAAACGACGACTTACAACATGGAAATCCGGAAGTTAATATTAGCGACCTGATTGCTGAGTTGAAGAGATGTTATGAACATATGGATACATTAAGTGCTATATGGTGTAACACCTGTGAAAAACATTTTGATGAATCTGACTATGGTATTAACTATCATAGAATTACGGTTCCGGACGACAGTTTGATGTATGAATACAGAGAAGACATGCAAGAGCATTGTATCGAATGTATGGAAACATCAGAAGCAATCGAAAAGAATTGTATCTGTGATTTGTGCCAACAGTATCGCGAAGAACAAAACGCCTCCGAGTGAGGCTACTAGATGAGTAACGAAAGTGAAAATAAAAATAAAAATGAAACGGTAGACCCGATTAGAGGTCAAGTGATATACGGAATAAGACATTCTCCTTGGAGTGGGGAACTGGAAAAGTTTACCACTGACACTAAGGGAGTTCTATCGGATGTGAACTCTGGTGCGGGTTTTGGAGATATGGAATATCTCTACCTTACCGAAGTTGAGCGAGATACAAAGTTTGACGAAATGGTCTCCGAGTGGGACTAAGGGCTAACGCCCTACTAGATGAGTAACGAAAACGATAGTAAAAGACACGCAGTGAATCTACAAGATATGTTAAACACGATTGTTGGATTCATGGATGCGATAACGCTGCAAGAAATTATCGACTTCTATGTCGATTGCGAAGCAGATGAAAGTGACTATACTGATTATTTTAGAGTGCTAGATATGGCGCTCACTGATTGGTTAAGTCACTCTGAAAACGCACATGAAGCATACCTGCGACAAGCAGAACGTGTAAAGAAATTACTTACAATGACAAGAGATGAGAGAAGTGAGGCTTGGTCACAAGCAGCCCGTCTATTATTGAGACACGCCTCCGAGTGAGGTAACTAGATAGCGAAGCGCAAAGAAGAGGAGAGGACGAAAGTTCTCTCCTCTTTTTTTTTGTCTAAACTTTGCTCAAAACGCATAGTGCTTCGTATCTAGGTAGGGTGTGCTCTCCCGCTGGTATGGTTTTCTTATGTGGGAAGTCTATTGTCACGTCTTCCTCTAGTAGGATGGTTACATCATCCAACCCTACCGTAGTCATTAGTTTCTCGACAATTATCTCGCTAAATGCTAGTTCATCGTAGTCTAAGCGAATAGAAGGTAGTCCACTCTTACCGTGAATACTTCCGGGTACTCGTAGAATCCTTCTACGGTCTGTGGTAACTTTACGGTCAACGTAATCAGATAGTTCTTTTGTGTATCTAAATGTCGCTGGTAATAAGCCAGTGAACTCTTTGAAGCGTCCTGCTTTGAGGTCCTCTATTTTCTGAGGATTCTCTAGTAGGGCGCTTATTTTTTTTACTACGTTCTTACCGAAGTATGTGCTAAGAACTTCTTTATCGAAGTCGGGTGTTAGGATTATCTCGTTGATGAAATGTCCTACCTGCCTACCCCAACCGTAGGGTCTTAGTTTACCGTCTACTATGATGTTCTTCTTGTCTACCCCTTTACCTTGAATGTAGTCTAGTAATTGTCTTCTATCACTAGCGTCTAGGTTTCGATAGTATGGGTCTGTGATGGTAACGTGGAATCCCTTGTTACCTGAGTAGTCGATTACCATGTCTTCTTTTTCAAATCCTAGGTCCTTTAGAACGGTGTCTATCAGTCTTAGAGTAATTTTTCTAGAGTCCTCTATTTGGTCCCATCTGTTCTCAAATGCCTTATCTGTATCTAGGTCGAATACTAATTCGTAGTTAATCAAGTCTTTACAATCGTGCGGGTCTAGATAGTAACCGGTAGAAGCATATACTCCATGAGGTGCTTTCTGTTGAAGTATTAGTTTCTCTACTAACTCATCTACTGTATTACAATATATATTCCTTATATTAGCATTAATAGATATCTCTCTACGGTGTATATCATCTATATGTAGAGTAGAGGTAGTATAGTATTCCCTAAGTAAGTCTCTATAACCCAATTTTCCCTTGTATATTGATTCTTGAATCTCTTCCATCATCTCACCTACCATCCTGTCTTCTATTGTTCTTCCATAGTGGTTCTAGTCTGTCTAGAATTTCGCTAACCATATCTTTACTTAAGTTGTTATCCCATTCGTTTATATCCGGCACTTCTGAAAGTGGTAGTTGTAAAGCGTGTGCTAGGAACTCCATCGCTGCTCTATCGTCTCCTGCAAATACCTTGCTAACTAAATCTCTAGCGAACTTAATCTGACCAGCAGTTGCTATGCTGTGGTCGGTAGTCATTGGTACTGCCAAAGCGGCTGGGGCTGATGCTTTGGTAAAGACCGGTAGAATTGGTTCTTCTACCGAATCGGAAGGAGCCAAAGCCCTCTTCACTGATATTGAAATGTCTCCAAAATCAATATTCACATCTGTAATCGTTCTTAGTTCGTCTATCGTATTTAGTATCTCAATTATTTCCTTTGACTTCATTACCACACCCCCACAGCAGGATTTGCGACCCCGTCGTATGTGTACTGATTACCCTTCTTAAAGAACTGGGTTATATCCTTATTCCTTGTGAACTCTTTCAATATGTTCTCGACTTGACCCATGCTTGGTATATCTTCCCAATGTTTACTCATTTCTGAATAGATTTCGTCTATTGGGTGGTCGATTAACCAAAAGTTATCATGTATCAATATGACAAATATTTCTGCTACTTTCTGTCTGATTTCTCTAGCGTCTTGCGATAACCCACCGTCTATTATTCCGGGGTCTTTCTCTTGTAGAGTTTCTTTTAGAATGTCTTCTGCAAACTTGACGTGCTTTAGAGTCGCCTCTTCTACTCCATCGAATCTAGCCGATGCTAATGCGAACCTCGCTAATGATGCTACTTGTCTATGTGAGCGCATATTATCGTCTTGTGCATTTTCACTTCTCTTAGAAGAGTGAGTAGATGCTATGTATCGAGCGGCCTCATTGGAGAGCGTAACAGGCCTACTTCTACAAACCGCTAGGTATTTCTTCATGAAATCTAACGATAGTTTGTCTGAATCGGGGTCTACTCCATCTGATGAAACCAATCCTTGTAGCATTGAAAGGGCCACCTTCTCATCGTTGTCCTTATTTGCTATATCTTCTAATACGAATATTGCATCAAACCGTTGTAGTATAGTAAACTCTAGTCCAATCTGAGAAGAGTATGGTGTTTGGTTATTCTTATTGAACTTCTTCCTATCAGAATCCTTACCCTTTGGATTAGCCCCTGCTAGAACAGAACATCTAGTAGGAATCTTAGCCTTTACTATCTTAGATATGGTAACTTCGCCACTTTCCATAGCGTTATTGAAATCACCGAAATCACCCTTGTAGAGGTTGAACTCGTCAACAGAGCATACTCCATCAGCGCTGGTTAGACCTAGGTCACCGGGAAGAACTGCCCATCTTTTCTTACTAGAATACAAATCCTCTACTTGAGAGCAAGCCCCTGTTAGTCCTGCTTGTGTAGCGTTATCTGCTGAAACATACCTACTACCCGGTGTTAACTTAGTAGACAGTCCTAAGAATTTTGACTTAGCAGTACCGGGGTCTCCAACTATTAGAATGTGAATACCTGACCGATGACCAAACCTTTCTTCTGCTGGTGAACGACAATGTTGTAAGACGATTGCTTTCTTAATATCGCTCGCTGCATAAATATGTCCAGCCCATGAGTGTATGAATAACTCCATTCTTTCTTCCAAGTCAAACCCGTCTATGTATCCTTGAATCTCTTCTTCATCCTCAGGTGAGACATGGACTTCGGTGCTCGTGTCATCTAATACTCTATAATTAGTAGCCAATAGATAACTACTACCTATTAGACTATTCTTAGTTATAGGTTCTAGGTTCAAAGCACCTGTTACCTCGATAGACCTACCAGCCAAATCGGTGTTACATAGGGTGGACCTCAATTCGACCATCTTACTTCTAGCCTCACCGCCTATCTCTTCCTCTTGTAGGGTCAGCCTTTGCATTGGTTCACTTCTAGATTCTTTACTAGACAGTTTGATGAACTTACTGCCGCTACAAATCGGGCAACTTTGTGGAGTGGATATTAGACCCATCTCTTCATCTTGTTCGTGCAGAATGATGTTACCACACTCTGCATCGAAATCGTTCTTCGAAGTGCATCTAAATGCTATGTGTGTCATCACCATTTTAATCTCGCCAACTTCGGTCACTTGACCTATTGATTTCACTAATCTGCCTACATCTAGTCCGTATTCTAGTGCTTGAAAGTCTCTAAACGAATGCTCCGGTAGATTACCAATTCTCCACTCAGGTCTAATTCGGTGATATATTTCACGCTGTTCTATCATAGGGTCTGCTATGTAAATGAACTCCCTTTCGAATCTTTGAATCCAAAATAAGACGCTCTTGGGTGTAGTGATAACATGAGTGGCCATATTATTGTACGAAGACCTAAAGGCTGCATAATTATCAAACTGAATACCCACAATGGTGACACTCTCAGGTGGTATGATACTATATCCACTTGGT
>Ga0315320_10004296_pt1 | contig 11674 bp, 7 predicted proteins | sample M140m21515metaG_FD_203458 | JGI IMG/M metagenome (GOLD analysis project Ga0315320, IMG submission 203458) | Ammonia-oxidizing marine archaeal communities from Monterey Bay, California, United States - M1 40m 21515 | ecosystem: Environmental > Aquatic > Marine > Coastal | place: USA: California...
TGTAGGTGAACTCGACCAAGCCATTCACGTCTGGATTCGGGGTGAACTGGAAGGAACCGTCTTCACTCACCACCAACGCGCCCGCCGCATCGGAGGTCCCAGCGATCGTCACAGCAGTGACAGCCGCCACGCTAAGGTCATCGCCGTCTACGTCCGTGTCATTGGCCAACAACCCATCGGCCGCGGTCACATCCAACGCGGTGTCTTCTCGTCCATCGTAGGCGCCGTCGGGAGATGCTACGGGGGCGTCGTTTTTCGAAATCACCGCAATGCTGACGGTGGAGGGCTCGCTGGTCACACCCGAGGTGTCTTCCGCGCTGTAGGTAAAGGAGACCGTACCGTTGAAGTCGGCAACCGGTGTGTACACAAAGGAGCCGTCTGCGCTCACGGACAACGTGCCGGCGGCATCGCTCGTGCCGCTGACCACAATAGGATCGCTCGGCGTGACGACGGAGAGGACATCGAGGTCAACGTCGAGGTCGTTGTTCAGCAACCCTTCGGCGACGTCGATGGTCAACACCTCGTCTTCATCGACCGTGTAGCTGTCGTCGGCGCTCACCGGCGCATCGTTTTGCGCGACCACGTCGACCACGACCGTGATGTAGTCGGAGAACAAGCCCTCGCTGTCGACCGCACGGAACTGGAAGCTGTCCTCGCCGTTGAAGTCGCGGTTGGGCACATACTCGAATGTTCCGTCCGGGTTGACCGTAAACCCACTGGCTCGCTTGGGCATGTCCAGCCCATCCATGGAGACCTCAACGGTATCTCCGATGTCGGGGTCGGTCACCGCACAGAGAAGTCCGGCGAGGGGTGATGCGCAGTCGTCGAGGATCGTCACCGACAGGGTGTTGTCTTCGTCGACTTCATAGCGGGGCTCCCCGACAACTAGGGGGTTATCGGAGACGCTCTCGACCACGATGGTCACCGGCGTGTCGACCTCAGAAGGCGTCTTGCCATCGGTCACACGGTACGAAAAGGTGACCGTACCGTTAAAGTTTGCGGCTGGCGTGTACTCAAACGATCCGTCGTCACCTACCACCAAGACACCCGCGTCGCCGTCGCCGTCAATGACAGGGTCCGAAGCGCTCGCGATAGAGAGGGTGTCCTCTTCGACGTTGGTGTCGTTGCTCAACAGACCGCTATCCGCGTCCACAGACAGCACCGCGTCTTCCAACATCGTGTAGCTGTCTTCGCCCGCGACCGGGGCGTCATTGATACCGGTTACCGTCACGCTCACGGTGGCGATCTCGGACACGTCGCCCGAGGAATCTTGCGCTACATAGGTAAAGGAGTCCAAGCCGTTGAAGTCCACACCAGGTGTGTAGACCACGGACGGCAACTTCGACGCGTCAAGATCACCAAATGCGGCCTTTGTATCTACCACAAAGGTCAGGTCGGTGTCTTCAACATCCGTACCGCTAAGCTCGATCGTGACCGGGGTCTCTTCCGTCGTCTCCACCTCAAGATCGTCCGCGGTAGGTGCGTCGTTGACCTCATTCACGGTGATGCTCACATCCGCAGGCAGCGATTCATCGGTGCCATCACTGACGGTAAACTGAAAGCTATCCGCGCCCGAATAGTCGGTGTTTGGGGTGTAAATTAGATCTGGTGGTGAACCCGAAAGCACGCCCTGCGTAGGGTCGGCGACCACGGTGTACGTCAGCGTGTCCGCGTCGGCGTCCGATCCGGTCAGCACGATGGGGGCCTCGGTGTCCTCATCGGTCACGACGCTCAGCGATTCCGCCAAGGGTCGCTCATTCGCTTGGCCACCGCTTGGGCCGGTGTCTGTTTCGGGTTTTACCCGAATCTCGCATCCTACGAGAACAAAGGCCATACCCAGCGACCAGATCCAAGATTGCGCGCGCATCTCTACTCCTACAAGGGAAGATTCTATACGCGTTCACGGTACACCAGCATAAAGGTCTCGATCAAGCCGATTGTAGGATTAGATACCGTCCTCATTCGCGCTTAATAAAAATCCTTTTGAAACGGTTGTTTTTACATATCAAAGACAAATATCGACGATAGATAAACAGGCACGACACGCCCAGCGCTCATGATGTATTGGCGCAAATGGACGAAATTAGGCGTCTTGTCGCAAAGGAAACCATGAGCATTTCATTTGTCTGTCTCTCTTTTGATGACCTCACATCGCAACAGTTGTACGACATGCTCCAGCTTCGAAGTGAGGTCTTTGTCGTCGAGCAAGACTGCGCATACCTCGACCTCGATGGCCAAGACGCCGCCGGACTGCATATCTTGGGGCTGCGCGATGACGTCATCGTAGCTACGGCCCGCATCCTCGCTCCCGGAGAGCGCCACGAAGCGGTCAGCATCGGGCGCGTGGTCACCGCGGAGAGCGTTCGTGGTGAAGGAGCAGGCCGCGCCTTGATGCACGCCGCGATGCGGGCCGTGACGGCGCACTTTGGCGAGGGCACCGCCATCGCTCTTTCGGCACAATCCTACCTGCTCCCATTCTACACATCGCTTGGATTCAAGGCGACATCCGAAGAGTATCTCGAGGACGACATCCCACACACGGACATGATCCGAAGCTAGCCGGCGACCAAGCTCGCGACGAGCGCGCGGAGATCGACGACCCCCACCGGCTTTGGCTGAAAACGCGCCCCTTTCGGGAAGAAAAAGTCCGGCGGGATGGTCGCTCCACTCAGCAAGACGATCCGCGAAACGAGATTCGGATACTGCGACGCAATCCACTCCACAAGATGTTCCGAGGTCTCACGTCCAAGCTGAATATCCAACACGAGCGCGTCAAAGCTGTGTTGCTCAATCAGCGCGCGTGCCTCTTGGCATGAGCTCGCCTCGTGCACCTCGTACTGACGCAGAGCGCGACCAAACGCCCTGCGTATCAACGTCTCGTCATCCAATACCAAAACCCGCGCCATATGCTCCCCAGTACGCTAACGGGTACAGTTAATACGGCCCGAGCGAACGCGACAGGTCGCGGATGCGTCCACCGACGGAACCTCAATGGCCGCACGAAGAGGTACGCCACCTCGAAGCTCTACTTGACACGATCCGGCTGAAAGGTTGGTGAAACGTGCCACTTGGTCGCTACCAGAGAGCGATTGTCTGTCTTCGCGCTCCTCACAGCGAAGCACCGCAGCCGTCATTGGGGTGTCGCTGTCGATCGTCAACTTGAGCGTTACGCCCGACGATGCAAGGGGCAGCTTTGTCGGCAACGACACAGGACAACGTTTCGCAAGGAGCGTGCCTACGAAGTCGAGTTCCCCATCCGAAAGCTTCTCTTTCGAACCGTGAAAGGCTGCAAAGCCGTCGCCACACTCACCGCTCATCGCGTAGTCCAACAGGCGGTCCGACCAGTCCATCAAAGCGACCGCTTTTGCGGCGTTTCGCGCGTCCGCCGTGCGCAGCTCACCAACGGTCATTGTGTGCTCTTCCATCCGCTCCTCACCCGTCCGTGCGTCTTCCCATCGGATCTGAAACACCAGCGCGTCCTCCTTTGCGAGCCCTTTGCGAGTCATCAAGTCTTGGAGGAAGAGCTGCGATGTCCCAGCGTAGTAGTGAATCGGCTGTACGTCGTTCGGGTCTGTGCTCGACTCTTCGCCATAGAAGCGCTCCATGGCGATATGCTCCGGCAGGTCCAACGAGAACCGCACGTTGTGCGCGATGGTCTCCACGAGGCTTTGAAATCCCGACCCAAACAAACGGTCTACGACCGCTTCACTGCCCAAGAAGACGTAGGCTCCCTTGCCCTTCTCGGTGAGTCGGTTGAGCATGGTGTCGTTAAAATCCGCACCCACGCCTACACCGGTAAGCCGGATCCCGTGCTCATCGAAAGACTTGCCCACCTCGGAGACCAGGTCCATGTTCACGTTCCCCGTGTTGAGCAGGGCGTCGGTCAACAGCATGACGCGTCGGTTGCGATCTCCCGCATCCGATCGCTCCGTCTGAATACCGTATGCACGCCGTAGGCCGCTATCGAGATTCGTAGAGCCCTTGGGTTGAATACTTTGAATGGTGGACTTCAGCAGCTCCATATTGTCTCGGCCGACGACGAAGTTCTTCAGCGGAGTACACACGCTGTGATCGAACAAGACGAGGTCCAGGCGATCGCCGGGTTGGAGTTGCTCGACCATCAACTGCAGACCGCGCTTCGTGTACCCCATGCGGTTGTCGCTGCTCATGGAGCCCGAGCGGTCCACCAGGAGCGTGAGATCCAGTGGTCGACGCGCGCCTTCCGCGCCTTGAACCGCCAGCGCAAGGCGCATTTGGTCGCCTTCCTCAATGAGCGAGGGAGAGACACTAAACATGTCGCGAGGCCCCACCGGCGAGGTGTCGAAGGAGAAGTAGTTCAACAGCTCGTGGGGACGTATGTGCTCTGCGGGAATGGCATACCCAAGCTCGAGCGCTGCGAGGACGCGCTGGGCGCTCGCGAGGCTCATCGAGTCATCGTTGGACAAATGCACCGTCGCGCCGAAATCAACGGACGGGCCTCGTCGATTGGGAGCGGGACCCACGGCGAGCATCGGAGCCTCCTCCTGCGGACTGGGTGCCTGTGAGACCATCGCCGACATGGGGGCGGGGGGCGGGGACGCCGATTCCGCGACAGCATCGGCCATCGGGGCTGAAGAGCTATGCTTAGCGCTCGGAGCGCTCGAGACGCTACCGATCGCCGCTGCTCCCTGGCCACCAGAAAGCCCACCGCCGGCGTATGCGCTAGGCGCACTGCGGGCTTGTGGCGGCATATGGACGGAGCGGTCGGGTCGAGCCGGCACAAAACAACGTTCCTGTTCGAGGGGTGTGCTGACGCTGAGCGGGGTGGGTGCAGACCAGCCTCGTGAAGCCAAGGAAAGCGCGGTGATACCCGCAAATACAATAAGTTGGTGACGCATGGTGTCCTCCTGTAGACACCCAGTAAACGTCGCGAGTCAGGCAGAGCTTACACCGACCTCTCAGAAAAGTTCGCTACGACGCGAGAGGCGAGGCGCGCCGCCGGCCGATAAGCACCAGCAGCGCTGCAAACGCGCCGAACCAAGAACCACTCATCGACTGGCTTGAGCATCCACCGCACGCGCCATTGCTGTAGCCCGTGATGTCGGACCCATCCGCCGCGAAAGGGGGTGCGTACGGCGCAGGAGTGTAGGCCGCGTCTTTCGATGTCGGCGTGCCCCATGGGCGCGTTGCAGGTCCTCCGTCCATCGGCATGCCCGTCGACGGATTCGATGCATCCCCATCTTCACAGTCGTCATCGAGCCCATTGCCTGGGATCTCCTGCGCCTCTGGGTTCACAGCATTGTTCGTGTCATCGCAGTCGTCGCTGAGGGCCGAGACACCCAGAACGTCACAGAAGAAGGCGTCGCTCACGACCAGCGCGTCGCTCCCATGCGTATCCCAATCAAGGTCTTCATAACAAAGCTCGAAACCGTCACAGTCCTGATCGACGCCATCGACCGGGGTCTCTTCTGCTCCGGGTGAAAACGCTGTGTTCGTGTCGTCGCAGTCGCCACCAAAGACGACATAATCGTCTGGGATGTCGCAACCGAAGACAATCGCGGTCACGGGGTCTCCAAAGCCATCGCCGTCGGCGTCGATGTAGCCCGTATCCGGTCCCCAACGCGTTGGATCGTCGTCGTCACAGTCGCCTTCTTGAGACGCTTCAAAGGCGTCGGTGCAGTCCAAATCGTCGCTGTCCACAACGCCACTGCCGTACCCGTCACCGTCGAGATCCAAGTAGCAAAGATCTACGCCGTCACAGTCTTGGTCAAACCCATCTCCGGGCGTCTCCTCGGCAGCGGGGCTGACAAAGCTCTTCGTATCGTCACAGTCTCCTGTGAAGACTGTCCAACCCGCAGGCCGCGGACACTGCACCACCGGAACACCGCCCGACGCATAGCCGTCACCGTCAAGATCTTCGTACCACTCCGCGCCAGGGTGGGCGTCGGGATCTTCATCGTCGCAGTCCTCCGAGACGTCCGAAACACCGGCCGCGTCGCAGAGCAAGGAGGACGATAGTGTCAGCCGGTCGCCCGCGAAGCCGTCTCCATCGTCATCGGCATAGCACTGCTCCAGCGCATCGCAGGTCTGGTCTATACCGTCCGCTGGGACCTCAAACGCGCCAGGGTGGATGCTGTCGTCTCCCTCGTTGCAGTCGCCCGCATACGGCGCGCCGCCCGATGGCTGCTCACATCCGTACAGCACAAAGTCGGTCGTCCCGTACCCGTCACCGTCAAAGTCCGCGAACCATGTGCGCCCAGGGTACCGGTCACCGTCTGTGTCGTCGCAGTCCACACCCGCGAGGTCAATCTCACCAGCCGCGAGACAGATACCGTCGCCGTCTAGGTCGTAGCCGAGTGGACAAAAACCATCGCCATCCGTGTCCAAAAAGGTGGCACATATCTCTCCGGTGAGCGCGACATCGTCCACCCACGCACGGTCTTCGGCTCCATCAGATAGCAAGGCAGTGTACCCGACCTGGAAGGACAACACTTCGCCGCATCCAGTGGACGTATCGAGGTTGTACTCGGTCCATACCGAGGTGTTCGATTCAAAAAACTGGGTGGTGAAGATCAACTCACTGTCGTCGACCAATGACAGGCTGAACCCGTCATCGATCGAGTTGCTTCGCGCCATCAATCCGACGCGATCGTGCGTCACGATCACCGGCTCGCTTCGCAGCGTCGCAAAGGCTGCGAGGGGCTGCCCATCATCGGTAACAAACTCGGCCACCGACTCTTCCGAGAGGACTACGGCCGAAACCGACGCGTCGCCGACCGACCGATCTTGCCAAGCCGACAAACCGTCCGCAAAGGCACCGTTTGAAATCTGTTGTGCCCCGGCAATCCCCGGGACACACACCGCCAACAACACCACCGTTTGAATACATTTCAGCATACTCGCTCCTCAAAGAAGACCACGAACCCGTGTACACTGTACGGTTCGGCCAAATCGAAGAAGCCTTGAGCATTTAGATCGAAGTACGGAAAGATCGAATGCTGTTAAATCTGCTTGTCTGCAGGGTCCGCACCCCGATCGCCCCATTGAGGGATCCACCGAGCCCCGTATGTTCGAAGCTGGGCATGCAAGCGACGCCAGAGTCGTTTTTTGCGCTCGGACGCGCGCGCCTTGTCGATCAAGTTGTTTCGCTCATCTGGGTCTGCAACGAGGTCGTAGAGCTCCGCCCGCTCCCAGATCCCGTGGTAGCTGATCAGCTTCGCGGTGCGGGTCCGAAGTGCGAGTACGGTGGGGAACTGTGGAAAGGAGCGCTCAAAGAAGTATTCGTACAAAAAGGCATCACGCCACGGTACGTCTTCGCCGCGAAGGAGCGGCATAAGCGAACGTCCTTGCATCGTCGCCGGGGGCTCGAGGCCCGCCACATCGAGTACCGTCGACGCCAGGTCGTTGTTGATGACCAGCTCCTCACACACGGTGCCCTGCGGGATCACACCCGGCAAGCGAAACAACGCTGGTACACGCATCGACGGCTCGTACGCGCAGCGCTTGTCGAGGACGCCGCGCTCGCCCACCATGAAGCCGTTGTCGCTGGTGTACACCACCAAGGTCTCGTCCGTCAGACCTCGCTGCTCAAGCGCCTCCAAAATTCGACCGACGCCCTCATCCACCGACACCAAAGTCCGGTGGTAGTCGAGGTACCATTCGTCAAATGACGCCCAACGGCCGTTGTACAACACCTCCACCCCAAAGACGCTCCGGCGCACGCGGCGAAGCCATGCGGGGAGCCCCTTGTACGCTTCATCCGTGTTGGGCAGCGGCGTCGGGATGTCGACGTCTGTGAACAAGTCTTCGTGTCGCTTTGCCGGAATAAACGGCGCATGACATGCCTTATGACCCACCACCATCGCGAAGCGCTGACCGGGCTCTTGCTGGCCGATATAGTCGACCGCCTGATCGGTGACCAAGTCTGTGACGTAGCCGCTCAATACCAGCGACTCACCGTTTCGATTGAAAGCCCACTCGTCTTCGCGGCCGGGCTCTCCAGGGTGGTTGTAGCGGCCTTGTCCGGGGAAGGAGAGCCAATGGTCCCAGTGAGGACGGGGCGTGGCGTCTGCGCCGCCCATATGCCATTTGCCTACGTAGGCCGTACGGTAGCCGGAGGCCTGCAACAGCGCAGGCCACGTGGGTACATCGGCTGGGAATGGGGTCTGATTGTCCAAAACCCCATGCGCGTGCGCGTACTGGCCACACAACATTGTCGCGCGACTTGGGCAACACAACGACGTCGTGACGAAGGCGTTCTTGCACCACGCTCCCTCCCGACCGATGGCGTCGATATGTGGTGTCTTCAGGAACGGATGACCGGCGAGTGAGAGCGCGTCCCAACGCTGATCATCGACCATGATCACGACCACGTTGTAGTTCTTCTGACCCGTCGGGACTGGGACATGAGGGTCGGGTGCTGCCGGCTCTTCGGGCGTCGTCGAAGCGCACCCAGCGAGGCCGAGCAATGCCGCACCTTTCAGGACGCCTCTTCGGCTCGGACGTTGTTCGTCAGACATCCACCCCACCTCTTCTGGAGCCTCCCCCATACCACTCCTCGCCGTATTGTGCCCTTCACACGGAAGGGTTAGACTCCTCCTTCGTCTGCAAGGAGCATCGTCCATGACGTACCGAGTCACACTGATCGAAGGAGACGGCATTGGCCCCGAGGTCACTGGCGCGACATGCCAAATATTGGAAGCCGCGGGGGCCCCTATTGAATGGGAGCCGGTACCAGCCGGTCTCCTGGCGGCGAACACGCTCGGTCACCCCATGCCCGAAGAGGTCCTTGCCAGCCTGCGGCGCAACCGGGTCGGGCTGAAGGGCCCCCTCGCAACACCCAAGGGCAAAGGCTACCGGAGCGCCAACGTCCAGCTCCGCCAAGGGCTCAACCTCTACACGGGCTGGCGGCCGGTGCGTTCCTTGCCCAACGTGCCCTCCAGGTACCGCGACGTTGACGTAGTGGTGCTGCGAGAGAACACACAGGGCCTCTACGCGGGTATCGAACACGCCATCAACCCCGACACGGTGGTGAGCCTCAAGGTTTCCAGCAGAGAGGCTGGACTGCGCATCGCCAAGTGGGCGTTTGCCTATGCCATGCGCGCGGGTCGGCGGAAGATCACGGTATGCCACAAGCGCGCCGTCCTACCGATGACAGACGGTGCCTTTGTCGACGCGTTCTTCGAGGTCGGCAAGGACTATCCGTTCATCGTGCAAGAGGAACGATCCCTCGACAACGTCTGCAACCACCTCGCCAATGACCCCTCGGACTTCGATGTACTGCTCCTCGAAAACCTCTACGGCGACATCCTCTCAGACATTTGTGCGGGACTCGTCGGTGGACTTGGTGTGGTTCCAGGAGCGAACGTCGGCGACCGACTGGCCGTCTTTGAAGCCGTTCACGGCACCGCCCCCGACATCGCCGGCCAAGGCAAAGCAAACCCGCTCGCGGTGCTGCTCTCTGGGTGTCTGATGCTTGAATATATGGGAGAATCGGAGATCGCGAACCACATCCGCCGAGCGATCCTAGCGGTGCTCGAAGCCGGGACCTGTATCACTGGGGACTTGGGCGGAGACGCCTCGACGCAAGACTTTACCCACGCCATCATCGACGCCCTCGCAGGAGCACGACATGCCTCATGAGGTCACCCTCGTCCCCGGCGACGACATCGGAATCACGAACCATATCCTCTCCATTGTGGAGGCCTTGGACGTAGATATTCGATGGGACAAACCTACGGAATCCGCCTCACATGAAAGCTTGCTGGCTTCGGTACGCCACAACGGCTGCGCGCTGATGGGTTGGCAACGAGGCGCCCGTGACCGAGGGGAGCTCCCGCCAACGGTCGTCCTGCGCGAGGACCTCAACCTCTTCGCCCAACTCCGGCCGATTCAGGGCTTCTCCGGTATGCCAAGCCGACACCCCGACGTCGACCTGCTGCTCGTACGCGAGGTCACCGAAGACGTGTACGCACACCTAGAACACGAATCGATACCGGGTGTGTTTGAGAGCCTCAAGGTCACGACGCGGCAGGCCTGCGCGCGCATCGCTCGGTACGCTATGGAAATCGCCTCACTGCAGGGTCGAGAGCGGGTCACCATCGTACACAAAGCCAACATCATGAAGCTCTCGGACGGCATGTTCCTCAACACCTGCCTCGAGGTGGGCAAGGAATACCCTCACCTGACCGTAGACGATGTCATCGTCGATGCGCTGTGCATGAAGCTCGTCATCAACCCCAACGCTTTCGATGTCCTCTTGTGTGGCAACCTGTTTGGAGACATCGTGGGCGACCTGTGTAGCGGCCTCGTGGGAGGCCCCTCCAACGCGCCAAGTATCAACGTCGGCGCGGATGGAACGGTGTTGATCACCGCTGGACACGGGAGCCCCCACAACCTCAGCAACAGCGAGCGCTCAAACCCACTCCCGTTGTTGATTCCGACCATCCACCTGCTGCGTCACCTCGACGAGCAAGAAGCGGCTGACCGACTGCGAGCGGCGCTCGAGCACGCGCTGAACAGCGGCGTGGTCCCCATCGCGGAAGGCGGAGATGCAGATGCAAACACATTCTGTGATGCGCTCACATCCCATTTGGCTCGGCAGAGCTAAGGTCTCGGTTTAGTCGAGGTCGTCTTCGTCAATCTCAAACCGATTCTTTCGCTTGCCCGAACCCCCACGGCGCTTCCACAACAGGCCACCAGGGACGCCAAGCAGAAGGAAGAGCGCCAAGAGCGTCGGTGGAGAGGTTGTTCGATGCATCAGCCAGTACTGAAGCTGCGCACCCGCGGGCTCTGGGTGAGACCCCGAGAAGCTGGAAGCTTGCATCACCTCGCGAACCACCGATGACATGTCTTGGCCGGGTGTATCGGACATGATCCAGTAGCGAGCCACACCTTGGTCGTAAGGCACAACGCCCACCCCGAGTGAGAAGGTTTCCAACTCGGGTTTGTAGATCAAACCCATGCGGTCGCTCAACGCGAGAGGCGTCGGCGGGTCGACCTGCAGGCTCGTGCCAAAGAACTTCTCGGCCAACAAGGGTCCGACTGAAGACAGCGTGTGCGTATCCACGACACCAAGCCATATGCCACCTTGACACATAACAAATACATCGGGGACTGACATCGGAAGAGGTCGCATTGCGACAATACAATCTGAAAAATCATTGACGGGAAGAGACGACACTTGCGCCATCATGGCCTTCTCTTCAGAACCCTCAAACGCGGGCCGAAACCCATCGGGGAGCGTCAACGACACCCCCATTGTCTCGGCGTCACGCTGGCGAGCAAACGAGACGGCCGGCTTGCGAAGCTCGAGCTCGGACAACAACGTCTCGCGCATCTCTTCGGCGCGCGCGCGGTGCTTCTTGGTCGCGAGCGTCGCGAGGTGTACATTTTGTCCCTCGACCGCGAACGTCGCGCCGTACAGGTACAGATCGGTTTTGTCTCGACCGGCTTGAAACCGCATCTCCATGAGCAGCGCGGCCGTGCCCCCCACAGAACCGACCTCTCCGCTCACGTCCGACCAAGTGTGGCCACCCTCCGACTCGATGCGCTCGGTGTAGGCCTCCATCCACGGTTCGGCGTCCGCGCCGGGAGGAACCTGACCATCGGTCGACCATACCCACAGCAAAATGGGTCCCTTGTCAATTTGAGCCTTAAAGTCCCAGTCTGACCAGCGTGTCATTCGCCAAGCGTC
>Ga0315320_10004297_pt1 | contig 11674 bp, 16 predicted proteins | sample M140m21515metaG_FD_203458 | JGI IMG/M metagenome (GOLD analysis project Ga0315320, IMG submission 203458) | Ammonia-oxidizing marine archaeal communities from Monterey Bay, California, United States - M1 40m 21515 | ecosystem: Environmental > Aquatic > Marine > Coastal | place: USA: California...
TGAATCAACTGCTTTTGTTCAATTTGATCCAAAGAGGATTCCATGTATTCCGTAAAGTCATATTGAAATACTTCGTCAAAGTGTTCATAGCAGAACTCGCATACTTGCTTACCCAAGGGCGTGATGACTAGTTTGTTTTTCTCTTGTTGCATGGGTTTTTCCTTTTCCTCTTTTTTCAGTCCCTCGTCACGGGTGTAAATGTATTGGGCAACGTTCATCATCATGCCTTCCACATTGGTTTTGTTCACATACTTCTTATCCAGTATACTACTCAAAATGGACGAATACGTAGAAGGGCGACCGATGTTGAGGGATTCCAGTTTTTGAATCAAGGATGCTTCGTGATAGTGATACTTGCTGTGAGCCAACGTCTCCTCTGCTTGTGCGTAGTGGAGCATAAAGGATGATGTTCCACCTGATTCATAAAGTATATTCAAATAAGAGACAAAGGAGACAACCGACGGGGGGTTGTTCAATAAGGTCCATCCGCGAAACGTACAGTGTTTGTCTTTGTGTTGGAATACATAGGAATCATAATAAGGTATACCAAAGATGGTTTCATGGTACAATGCGTCGCTCATACCACATTGAATCGTATGTTTGTATATAAATTGATACAAGGTGTTTGCGGCGTTTGTCTTCACATTACTCTTTTCTACTTTCAAATCACAAACACGAATGCCCTCGTGAGCTTCTTGGGCCTTGTTTTTATTTTTGTTTTGTTCCAAAGAAGACAAATGAGGATGCACATAAGCCTCGCCATAGTTCTGATGTATGTGACTGTGAAGGGATGATATGAAATCCTTGGAATAGCACGCACTATCCGTCCGCATGTACGTAATGAATCCGTTTTCATATAATTCTTGCGCGTATTTCATGGTTTGTTTGGGACTCATACGCAGGGCTTGGTGGGCCTTTTGTTGGAGTGAACTGGTGATCAATATGGTGGGAGGTTTCTCTTTCACTTGTCTTTCCTTTTTGGTAGTAATAGTCCACGTCTTATCGCGAGACGACGACAGTCTTTCCATAAAGGTGTCAATGTGTTCCTTTTCCACGGGGGTATTACACTGGAATGGCACGCGTTTATCCGTAAACTGGGCTTTTACTATAAAGTGGGTACCTTGCGACATGTTTTCCAATTCCTTTTGATTCTCGTATACGAGTCGCAATGCCGGCGTCTGACACCGCCCCGCGGATAACTTGTGTTGCACGTATTTCCACAGTAACGGACTCACCTTGTATCCCAAATATATATCTAGAATTTGTCTCGCTTGTTGGCTCTTGACGCGGTCCATATTCACGTGTCCCAGATTGTCCAACGCACGCAACAGGGCAGTTTTGGTGATTTCTTGAAACACCATTTTCTTGGTCTTTCGCAGATCCAGTTTACAAAACATGCACAGCGCCCACGCAATGGCCTCCCCTTCACGGTCGTCATCCGTGGCCAAAATCACGTCCTTGCTCTTTTTGATTTCTTCTTTGATGGTTTTCAACACCTTTGTTTTGTCTACTTTATAGGCGATTTGAAAGGTGTCAAATGAGATTTGATCGAGGGAATCCAGTTTCGTAAAGTGACCGTAGGATGCGACTACCTTATAGGCCGACCCCAAATAGTGCTCTATTTTCTTGCATTTGGATGGCGATTCTACGATGATGAGGGTTTTCATTGAATATAGTTAGAGAAGACAAACTATATTTAACTTTCAATCAATTTTATTTACCTTCCTGACTCTTCTTAAAGTCTTCGTAACTCATAGTGGACGTCTTTTTCTTGTACGTCGGTTCCTGTTGTTCCTTATCATTGTCAATGCGTTTGTCAATATACATTTCTTTCAATAACATGCCAATCTTATAAGAAGCTTCGTGTTGATTTTGCTTTCCATCTTCAATGGAGGCGAGTTCATCTAAAAAGCGATACAGGATCTTAATGTCCACTTCTCCTTTCAATAACTTATTGTAAATGTTGGGGTAGTGTTGGAATAAGAATCCGCATCCTTGGGCCTGTGCTTCTTTGTCAAGGACGCTAAATTGGGTGGAACGACATCGGCGTTTGATGTTTTGGATCTTTGACACGTCCAGCCGAATCTTCGCACTGTGCTTTAAGTCGCGGATTTTCCCCGTATTGTCTTGCGTATCGTTTTCTTTAATCATTTGGTCCAATATTTCTTGTTGTTCGGCGTTCATGCTATATATATATCTATACGGTTTTGTATCTATGACTCTCTACGCAATATAGGGGTCAAAACCAATCTTATTCAATCCGATAATTGGTTCGTCATTGTCTATAATGCTACCTATTTCTCTCTCCACATGGGAGAGTTATAACAACCCGAGTGGAAATCTCTTCTTTTGTCATCCGCCTTTTGTATTCTTTCTCCTTTTGCGACCGTTTTGTAGTTTTCTTCGTCTCTTTATGGTACGATTGTGTTTGCGGTTGACTCGGCGTGTTTTACGACGCGACGTTTTGCGAGCATTTAAAGGCATGTTGTGTATAGATTATGCAAATAAAATAAATCATTATTTAGATCAATACATCTTTTTTAATCCGGATTAATTTCATCTTCATGATTTTATTTTCACTTTGTAGTCGATGTAAGTCCATGATTAATTTGTCTCTGTATTGCTTTTCCTGTTTCAATAATTTTTTATATGTCCCTACTTCTCTAGTAAGAAAATCAATCCTGTTGTTCTCAATCGTGTCTCCTCCCCGTTTTAAGTACGGATGTGTTTTCGTCGACATAGGTTGCCACTCGCGTACTTTGTTTCTATTTTCATCATCAAAATATCTCTTCCAGTAATCCCTATCACTAGAAAACATTATACTATAACTGTCATTTTCTTTAATTAAATATGAGAGAATTGAATTAATTTTCTTATATACCGTTCAACGGCTCTTCAAATAAAATTGAAATAGCGTTTATGATAACATTATATCGTTATTTTCAGATAACGATATGAGGGGGATTTATGGCTCGCGACTTTCTCCTTACCTGTTAGTAATTTGTAACCAATCTCGTTTTAATTATAAACTGGGACGATCTAAAGATGTGTCAAAACGCGTCCAATCGGAAGCGAGTGAAACCTTATGTTGCTATCCTAGATATTATCTTGACAACCTTATGTTTTGGGAGGTTGAAGACGACGTTTATGCGGAAATGATTATTCATCGTGAACTGGATTCAAGGGGTCTTCGTTGTAATCCCGGGGCTAAAAAGGAGATATTTTATGATGTAACTCATGATGATATTGATGCGATACTTACCATGAATGGTATTGGATATACGAAGTGTTCTTATAGGGAATATGAAATAAAAGAAAATATTTTGATCAGGATTTTGAATGGAGAGTTCCAAGACCATAAAATTGTAATGGGAAACAAAACTTCCAATAATAAAGGCGAAGTAGAACGATGTAAAATATTAACCGAAAAAAGCCTTTGCGTGAAAGAAATCGTAAAAAAAACCAACAATTCCCATAGATTACGTCCCCACGTCAATTTTGAATACACTAAATCCTCAGAAAAGAAAAGAAATTATTGTTTTGGTGATTTTAAATGGGACATTGGACACGGATATTTGACAGTTGAAAATGAATGATCTTTATTTCCATTTAAATATATGTACACGATCATAGATATATTGTAACCACATCATGCACAAAAATCTACTCATACTCGGTGGATACAATTGGTTCGGATTTGAAATCATAGACGCCCTCATCATCGAAAACAGTTTCACGCATTTTATCATTGTAGATAGTTTTCAAAATCAACTATGGAAAGACAGCATCAAACATAAGATGGACCAATACATGTATTTATACGAAGCCGATATTTTTCTTTACAATTATAACATTAAGGACAAAGACAAAATGAAGGAACTCTATGAGCGCCATAACATCACGCATGTGGTCAACAACATCAAATACAACATGAAAGACAACCATATTATGGAAAAGTTAGATGGGTTTGAAAACATCTATGAATTCAATTCGAGTTATCATATTCAAAAATATATTTGTCTTTATCGGTACATTTCCCATAATACCTTTTGTTTTAATCACGACCCCCAAGATTATGTGGCCACATGCAACGACGTGAATCATTGCGCGCGAACCATTCATACCGAAGCATCCCCGATTCCCACGGAAGAAATTCGCATTACGGATTATGTATACGGAGACAAAAAAGACAAATACAATGAAATCATTTCAAAATACAAAAATATCATCCAATCCGGAGCCCCTTGTTACATAGATAGGAGTCCTTTTTACATCCAAAAAGACGATGATATTATTCAGAAAGTATTGTCTCTATTACTAGACCGGAACTCCACGACAGGCATTGTGACCTACAAGTATAGCTACCAGGAATTGGTGGAAACCATCCAGTATCATATGGGCAAAGGTCCCAAAACGGCGCGGGTGATTTGTGATAATCCTTCGTTGGTGGAGTATATACGAAAGGATTGAATTAGTAGAATAAATAAAAAATAACTCAAATTCTCAAAAAAAGAATAGCAACATAAACAAAGAGGTAATCATGTTGTTTCGTACCAGTGCTCTATGTGTCTTTTTATGGAATTGTGTCTCCGCGCTTTCTAATCATCAACACTACGGCTTTCGACAAGTGGCTCATCGCCGGTCTTACATCACCCACAATGTAAATAAAATCAAGTATATGATAGATATTGACGGCACCATTTGCTCTAAAACCAACAGCGAGTATACATCGTGTGTCCCCAAAACGGACAAGATTTCCCTTTTTAACAGCCTCTATGAAGAAGGACACGAAGTGCACTACTGGACAGCACGCGGTGCCAACTCTGGAAAGAATTGGGATGACTTCACGGTGAACCAATTGGAATCCTGGGATGTGAAATACCATACGATCAACATGGGCAAGCCCCATTACGACGTGTGGATCGACGATAAGGCCATCAATGCGAATGATTTTATGTAGCCATTAAAGTAACTTAAAAAAGATATTTAGAATATACGTACAAGTATAATTAAAATGCTTCGTTATCAGGAACATGAATCATTAGATAGAAATGAAATATTATGCGAAGATGAAATTTTGTGCTACATGGTGAAAAAAATCATGTTTTTGAAACAACAATTAAAAGAAAAAAAGAATGAAGTAGAAAGAATAAAACATGAAATGGCTATAAAAGAAAACGAGGTAATTAATCAGTTTGGTTCTCCATACGAATATATGAAATTTCATCAATTAAATAAAAAAGAATTTCTTTATCGTTTACAAGATAAGTGTTGTAACTATTGCCATAATAAATGCGATATTAAAAAAATGACAATGGAACATTTAATACCCAAAAGTTACGGAGGCACACAAAAACTCGGTAATATTTGTTTGGTTTGTAAAAAATGCAATAGAATACGTTCAAATAATATGTCCGACCCCGATTTTATTGATGTTATTAACCGTCGTCTTGATATAGATTGGTGGAGAATTGATCCATGAACTCTTTTATAAAAAATTGAAAAAGGAATATATATAGGAAATTATTAAAAGAAATACTAATGGAACATCATATAGGAAAGTATGACATTATATGCGAGTTGAAAAAGATATACGAAGAAAATATATACAATCATCTCTACGCGAACGAATATTCGTTATTGACAAGTATCAAGGAGTATATGTGTCCTGTGGTGAACCAACAAACCTCAAAAATAGATATAGAATATGAATACAATATCATACCAAATATTCCACAACGCGGTATAGGCGACATGCGTATTTTCTGTGGAATTTTCATATATATCATTGAAACGAAAGTTATTTATTCTTCGTGGCATTGGGGATCATCTAAAACAATTCGTACTTCAAGGAATAAAAAAAGAAACAAGGTTCAACAACAAGCATTTTATTATGCAAACGCAACCAAATATGATAACCCTGACCATATTGTTGTACCAATAACAATTACAGACCAATGTATGAAAATATATCCAGATGTTCCAAATCAATGTGCTTATCCTTGGGATAATTCTTATGATATGAATCTATACAAATGTGTCACGGTAAACACCCCTGCGCCAACTACTATGAACCCATAGAAGACTGGGTATTATTTCTTCCTAATGAACGCACCCCTTGTTCCGTGTTAGTATTCAACTTTGGAAACGAACCCTACGAGTCCATGGAGAATACATGGTACGTTTGCGGAACGTGGAAAACGAAAGCAAAACTCATTCATAGAGACAAAAAGACAATGATAGACAAAATCGCCAAATGGAAAGTTGTAGAGAAACCGTTTAATGCCTTTTATAAAAAATAATAGTTCCTATATATACATACATATACAATGAACAACAACGTATTAAGTGGAACCAATGTCATGCCATCAAAGGGGCAAGTGTCCTCCAATGGCGGGGCGTTTTCTCTCATGCGAAGTGTCTACCAAAATGCACCCAAAGTTCACCCCGATCAAACCACGGAGTGGCGGGGTAAGAACTCCCTTTATCAAGACAATTCCTTGTATTTGATCAAAAAGAAGGCCCGTGCCACGGGAAAGCAAGCCTACACGTCTCCCTTGAGTTTCAACAGCAATCCGACCAATGACGTGAAGAATGCTCAAAAACGCATGCGTTCTTCGGGAGCGGTTGCGCCACCCAAAAAGAATTTTGTTCCTTAAACATATTAAAGACACCGCCATATTATTCTTTATTATGTTTAGCAATCGCACCATGTTTCGTGATATCATTGCTTCGTTTCTTCTCTGTTCAACAGTGACACATGCGTTTGTACCACGCCATATTCTCTACCCTTCGTCGCAGTTTTCCATGATGAAGCGCCATTCGATTGAGATTGACAACGATAACCCCACCTTCATTGCGAAGACCCTTCATGATGAGTTTTTTAAATACGGTATTCCTCAATCTTACGATGGATTTATGCAACAACTCAAAGAAAAACACATTGAGTCGGTCAGTTTGGTCACACAAAACAATGAAATCAATGGATTGATCACTATAGATAACCTTCATAAACCCCACGAATATGATATGATTAACGCTCACCTTGTACAAGTTGTCCCTGCCATGTCTGCGTCCATCTTACAGAAACTAGACGACATGAATATTCGCTATGATTTATTTATTCAAGAAACGGGGACTCGCAATGTCGCATTGGACTTCGTTTTAGGAGCTTTCCAATTGGTTGCGGTTTATCTCGTCGCTGGACTTGTCATTGGAACTGTTGTGAACATGTTTCGCGGGGGCGGTGGTCCAAGTGGCCCAGGTGGGGGAGGTGGTCCAGGAGGCGGGTTTGGACCCATGCGATTCATGCAAAGTACGTTCCAGGAAGTCAATACGAATGAAGTGGAGGTAACGTTTGCCGATGTGGCCGGATGCGACGAAGCCAAGTTTGAACTCATGGAAGTCGTTGATTTTCTCAAAGATCCACAAAAGTATGCACATGCGGGGGCCAAGATCCCATCCGGTGTTCTCCTAGAAGGCCCACCAGGGACGGGAAAAACGCTCCTCGCCCAAGCCGTCGCGGGGGAAGCCGGTGTAAATTATCTCTATGCGTCGGGCTCTCAGTTCATTGAAATGTATGTGGGGGTTGGCGCGTCTCGGGTGCGAGACCTATTCAAGCGAGCAAAAGAGCAGTCTCCATGTGTTATTTTCTTGGACGAAGTAGATGCGGTGGGACGTCAACGTGGTGCTGGATTGGCGGGGGGTAATGATGAGCGGGAACAAACCCTCAATGAAATCCTCACCAACATGGACGGGTTCGTGAAGAACGAAGGTATCATCGTGATCGCCGCCACCAATCGGGCGGATATTCTGGATAGCGCTCTCACCCGCCCAGGTCGTTTTGATCGCAAGGTCATGGTGGGTCTACCGGATGTGGAAGGGCGTCGTGAAATCATCGACATTCATTTCAAGGATAAACAAGTGCAGAACAAAACCTATTTGGATGATCTTGCGAAACTCACGGGTGGATTCTCCGGTGCGGATATTGCGAACCTGGCGAATGAAGCCGCGATCCTCAGCGTGCGTTATAATAACACGAATATCACACCCGATTCCATTTACAAGGCATTTGAAAAGGTAACGATTGGGCTTCCAGTGAACAAAGACAATCGCCCCGACAAAATCGTGGAATTGGTGTCGGCACACGAAGTCGGTCATGCCCTCATTGCCCACCTGTTTGACGACATGTTTGATCTCCAACGGGTCACGATCAACGCAAACAAAAATGGGGCGGGCGGATACACACTGTTTACACCCACTGAAGAATACGACAATTTCCCCACGAAGAAATTCATGTTGGCCAATCTACTCATTGCCCTGGGTGGGCGCGCGGCGGAGCAAATCTTCTTTGAGACCTTTGTGAGTTTCTCGGATAAATATAACAATGAAGTCATGTTTACAAACACGCCTCATCTAGATATCACGACGGGGGCGTCCAATGATCTCAAACAGGCCAATAGCATTGCCCGGCGATATGTGTCCGTGTTTGGAATGGGGCGCAACATTGCGTTGTATGATGGGACGAGCAACGCCCAACCCTTTCTGGGGCGTGATTTGGCCACCAATGGGGATAAACTGAGTGAATACTCCAAACAAGAGATCGATCAGGAAATAGAATCCCTCGTGCAATGGGCGTACCAGCGCTCGGTGGAAATTCTCAAGGCAAATAAGGATGATTTCTTCTTTTTATCCCGCAAACTTAAGGAAAACCGCGACTTGTATGTGGGTGATTTTGAAGAGAGGGATATTCGGTTTTAGAATCATTTACAAAGACAATTTAGACAAATCTAATATTATATATATAACAGCACTCCATGGGCAAAAAATCCAACGACGTTTTCACGCCCCGGAGAAAGGGAAAAGACAAGGAACGTGAAAAAAAGAACAAATATGGGGCCTATTCCACCAAACATGTGCGTGAAAAGGAGCGTCTGAAAGAGAAGGCGCAACACCTACACGACATGCGGCAAAAAAATTGAAATATTTCATCCTATAATACATAACGTTACATTCAACACCTAACATTATGTATTCCAGCACATCCCTTTCCTCCATGAACTACAGTAGAACATGGAATCATTGTATCACCATTGCGGAAAAGAGCACTCAAGACTCCTATAAACTCCATGCGACCGGTGACGCTGACCTCAATGGACGCAAATATGTCGCTTTGCCTGCGTCAAAGGTTATCACACCCGAAGTCAAACGTAGATACAACATCATGTAAGCTACCTTTCAATTTTACCCGTAGAAAACTGCTTGATTAACGTAAATAAAATAAATAAACTAATGAGTCCATTGATAGATAAAATTAATTTTGGAATAATCTCCATTTTTTCTATGTGTTTCAGCTTATCTATGTTTTTCTTTTCTTGTTCAATGGTTTGTATCAAATAGAAACAGATCAACATCGCCGCGACTAAAAACAAAAAACTGAAAACAATGTAAGCAGAGTTAAATAGTATAGTTTTTCCTCGGTAGTATCTACTTACCGCCAATAATGCAAGAGAAACCGAAGTAAATAATCCAACATTACGAAGCGACGTTTGGTAAAACATCAACAAATCCTTTTCGGTATTCATTATATATACATCATGACAATAAAAATAAAATAAAATAAAATTGATTCATCTTCTATTTTTATTCAAATACTTAAACCATCATGATTCTTCCCACTGAACTCGCCGAGAAAATTTACTATGACTACATCCCCCTCTACACGGCAAACCTGCGTTCTATCCACACAGAACTGCTCCATGAAGATGGGATCTTTCTCCGACTCACAAATCATCGTTTTGATTTTCACATGGATTACGAATTCGCGGAGCGATTACCGGAGCTGATTTATGACAGCGATTGGGGGTACTAAAACACTCATCTAGCCTCTCGCGATTCTTATATGCGTCGTTGTATCCGTTGTATATGAGTTGATGCACGTCCATGTTGTAAATACGATTCATGTCGATGATTTTTTTATTTTTCCACGACTCGGGGCAAAGAATGAAATCGGGTGTTATTTTGTCTCGCTTGCGATAAGGGAAACGAAACGCCCCGCCATCTATGCATTTTTTATTGCGGTATTCATAGAAAAAGTTTCCATTGGACACGAAAGGCAAATGGGAGCTCGCAATACAAGACTCTACCACGTCATCTAAATCCTCAAAATCCTTGATGATGTGTTTTCTTAAAAGCGGATACCAACTTGGTTTTACGGACACGCAGATGTGTAAACGGGACAATTGAAAATCGCTCATCTCAAAGTGAGTTAAAATCCTTTTTTTCATCGTCGTCTCTAAATCATAGAGATCGTTGTATGAATATTGCCCCAGCTCTTGCACTTGTTGCATGAACAACTCCTCCTTTTTACATGATAAATATAACGCATTCCAAGCCCCCGCACTGGCCCCATAATATTGCCAGTCGCTTAAGTCGTAGTGATCGCGGATATACTTTGAAATGCCAATCATATAGAACCCCTTGAGACCACCCGGCTTGAGCACCATGGTTTTTAACGCACTACATAGACAAATCATGTAACATAAGAGGATGCATTTCAACATCTTATGTTATATTGTGCGATTAAAAAATACCTAAATCCGAGCCTTGACGTCCACTTTCAGATTTAGTTCTTCTTGCTGGTCTTGTTCTTCTTGCCCTTCTTGGCTTTCTTGGGTTGCTTCGATTTCTTGCCCTTCTTGGCGGTGGCCGCCTTCTTCACAAAACCGAACTTGCCCTTCTTGGCGAAGTAGCCGTGCTTTTCAAGGCGCTTTTCCTTCTTGGCCGTTAAATACTTCTTCTTGGACACGATAGCTCCGTGCTTGTTTCGGAGTAAATCCTTCTTGATCAGTCCGCCACTCGTCTTCTTGGCCGTTCCGTGGAACACTTCCGCGCGCGATCCAAACGTTTTTCTAACACCCATGATTATATATTAGCCAAAGAAAAAAGTTTTATGGACGTGAGAAATTATGCCCTATGTGGTAATTTCATAATCAAATAAGCCGGTATAATAATTATCAGAAAGGTCTCGGAAAACATTGCCTGGAATGATCAATCTATATATATCGTCTCCCTCAAATACTGCGCCTGGTGTTATATTGACATTTTGTCCAGATACATCAACATTAGATATTACTTGTGTTTCACCATTGATTTGAAATTGTATGCCGCTATAAGCAATGTCATCTGATATATCTTCATTAAATGTCAGTGTGATAATCTCAATGAATCCTACACCTGAAGAGTCATTTGCTGGATCTATAGAAACTAATTGCGGTCGTGGATCCGTTTCAGTTCGGAATGTATAATTATCCAAAACCGATGAGAAGCTGGCATCAATGAATGTTGTACCTACAATAGCACCTGCCGGAATGATAAGTCCATAACTAGAATCATACTCAATCTCGGACCTTATTTCAATGTCCTCTTTTGTAGGCAATGTGATGGTGACTGATGAATTGGATACATCAAAATTAGTACTGTCGTTGTAATAAACAACCGAACCTCCTGAAACATTTGTAAATGTAACCCCAACATCCATATATACATTCAGAACGTCCTTAGAAAACTGAAGTGTAATGGTTCCCCCAGGTTCGATGACTTGATTATCTGATGGCTCAATAGACAATAATATAGGCGGATCTTCTTTAATGGTACTAAATGTAACCAAAGATAA
>Ga0315320_10004298_pt1 | contig 11672 bp, 9 predicted proteins | sample M140m21515metaG_FD_203458 | JGI IMG/M metagenome (GOLD analysis project Ga0315320, IMG submission 203458) | Ammonia-oxidizing marine archaeal communities from Monterey Bay, California, United States - M1 40m 21515 | ecosystem: Environmental > Aquatic > Marine > Coastal | place: USA: California...
CGTTCCCGCATCGCGGAGCAGATCCGCCGTGTCGCCGGCATCGATCACGCCGCAGGCCTCGACCGGCATCGTCGCGTCGAGTTCGATCCGGTTCGCGGCGAGCTCGATCGCCGCGGGCTCGAGCAACGCCTCCACCGGAACGTCCACGAAGTCCGTGTCGGCGAGATGTCGGGCCCGATCCGCGAAGGCATGTCGCATCGATTCCGCGAGCAGGTGGGAATACGCCGGCGAGCCCGGCTCCGGATCACCGGCGGACGGAAGTCGATGCCGCATCATCGAGAGCATCTGGGCGATCGCGATCCCACCGGAACTCGGCGGCGGCATCAGGATCGCATCGTGGCCGTCGAACGCGTTTCGGATGATCAACGGGGGCCGCCAGGCGACGCGGTAGTCCCGCAGGTCCGCCGGCTGAAGGACGCCGTCGTAGGCTCGATCGACGCCGGCCACCAGATCCGCGGCGCCGTCGGGGCCGGACCACGCGTCGAGACCTTCGCGGCCGAAGCGTTCGAGAAAGTTCGCGAGTTCAGGTTGTCGGACGACGTCACCGATTTCGAGCTCGCCGCCGCCGCAGAGACGGTTCCAGACCCATCTGCTGGTCGGCCTGAGGTCCGGGTGTCCTGCCCGGGTTCGACGAACGGATTCGACCGCGGCGAGATGATTCGCGTCCACGCGGAAGCCATCGCGCGCCGCCCGTACCGCGGGTTCGACGAGCCGGGGCAGCGGAAGCGAGCCGAATCGATCGTGGGCGGCGACCATTCCGGGAAGTTGTCCGGGTACCGCGACGGCGCGGCCACCGAAGCGACTCGGGTCGTATCCGCTGGCGGTGGGCGGAAGCGAGACGTAGTAGTCGGGCCCGATGTCGGCCGGTGAGGTCTCCCGGAAGTCGAGCGCGATCGACTCCCCGGACGCGGGATCGAAGACGATCATGAAGCCGCCGCCGCCGAGACCGCAGGAGTAGGGCCGCGTGACGGAGAGGGTGAGCGCGGTCGCGATCGCCGCATCGACGGCATTGCCGCCCGCCTTCAGGATCTCGACGCCGGCATCGCTCGCCCTCGCCGAGTCCGCCGCCACGGCGCCGTTGGCGAACCGCGGACCCGGATCGATCACCGCCGATGGGTGGATCGGTGCCTCGCCGGTCGGATCCGCGGAGTCGGGATCGGCCGTCACCTTCGTCGAATCGACGCAACCGACGGTCGTCGATGCCAGCAGCGACAGGAGCAGCGGAACGCGAACGGCGGAGGTGAGCCGGGAAACCAGTCGCATGCGGGCGCTCCGAGAGTTCGAATCGGAAGGACGGGGCGGATGTACGGAGTCTAGACTGGGGCGGATTCCGTCGTGGGGGACCAGTCCGTTTCATCGGGATCCTCGGAGCCGCTTCATGTCCGACATCGGCATTGAAAAACTCGTCTTCGTCGGTGGCAAGGGTGCGGTGGTGGCGTTCGATCGGTTCGACGGAGCGGAAGCATGGAGCTGGGAAGCCGAGCCCCAGGCTGGCTGGGTGGCGAAACTCGGGATTCCCGCGTATCTCTCGGTCGTGCTCGATGGTGATCGACTGATCGTGGCCAGCCCGAAGGGCGTCTGGTGTCTTGATCCGCTGACCGGAGCCGAGGTCTGGAAGGCCGAGACGTCGGCTTTTCGCGGCGGATACCCGGTGATCGCCGGCGCGATGACGGGCCACGACGGCGGTGCGACCGCCGCGGCGACGGGATCGGCCGCGGCGCGGCAGGCGGCGGCGTCCGGAAGTGCAGGCATGGGAATCTGAAGTCACGATGGCCGACACCTACCTCGATCACAACGCCACCACACCGCCGCTTCCGGCGGTGGTCGATGCCATGCTCGAATGCCTCCGCGGCGACTGGGCCAATCCTTCCAGCACCCACCGGGAGGGCATCGCGGCGCGCCGACGGATCGAGCTCGCGCGGGAATCCGTGGCCCGATTGATCGGTTGCCGACCAAGGGACCTGCTGCTCTGCTCGGGCGGGACCGAAGCGGCGAACCTCGCGCTGCGAGGCTCGCTCCAGTCGCAGCCGGGCCGGACCGCGATCGCGACGAGTCGTCACGAACACTCCGCGGTCCGCGAGACCGCGGAATCGCTCGGGAAGTCCGGGACGACGGTGCACTGGCTCGAGCACGCCGACGACGGCACGATCGATCTCGATGCGCTGGAGACGTTGCTCGTCGCGGACGGCGATTCGATCGCGGTGCTCAGCGTCATGTGGGTCAACAACGAGACCGGGGTGATCCAGCCGGTCCCCGAGATCGGCCGCCTCTGTCGCGAGCACGGGGTTCGATTCCACACCGATGCCGTCCAGGCGGTGGGCCGCATGCCCGTCGACTGCGCCGCGCTCGACGTCGATCTCCTCTCCTTCGCCGCCCACAAGTTCCATGGACCGAAGGGGGCGGGGGGCATGTTCGTCTCCCGAGGAACGCGGCTCGAGCCGGGAATCACCGGCGGTTCGCAGGAGCGAGAGCGGCGTGGCGGCACCGAGAACGTCGCGGCGATCGCCGGCATGGGCGTCGCGGCCGACGCGGCGACGGCGTGGATCACGTCGGCGTCCTGGTCGGAGCTGGAATCCCGTCGCGACGATTTCGAGGCCGCGGTCCGGGCCGCGTGGCCCGAGGTCGTGGTGAACGGCGGCGAGGCGGCGCGGCTCTGGACCACGTCGAATCTCGGTTTCCCGCGACTGTCGGCGGAGGCGATCCTGATGTCGCTCAGCGAGCGGGGCATCGCGGCGAGTGCGGGTGCGGCCTGTGCCAGCGGTTCCCTCGAACCATCACCCATCCTGCTCGCGATGGGGGTGCCCGAGGCGATCGCCCATGGGTCGGTCCGTTTCTCGTTCTCCCGGGAGACCACGGCCGACGAGATCTCGTCGGGGGTCGCCGCGATCACCGAGGTGATCCGACGCCTCGCCCGCGACCTGCCCGCGTCCTGACCCGGGGGTTCGGACTTCCCACCCGCGGCGACCGGTCAATACCGGCCGCGAAGCTCCCGGTACTTCCGAATCAGTGAATTCGTCGACGAGTCGTGAGCGAGCTTCGGTCGGTCCTTCGACTTGAGCTCGGGGATCATCGCCTGGGCGAGCTTCTTGCCCAGTTCGACGCCCCACTGATCGAACGAATTGATCCGCCAGATCGAGCCCTGCACGAAGACCTTGTGCTCGTAGAGCGCGATGAGCCGACCGAGCATCCGCGGGGTCAGCTTGTCGCAGAGGAAGGTGCTGGTGGGGCGGTTCCCCTCCATCTCCTTGTGCGGCGCGAGCCACGCGGGGACACCCTCCGCCTCGATGTCGTCGACCCGCTTGCCGAACGCGAGCGCCTCGGTCTGGGCGAAGACGTTCGCCACCAGCTTGTCGTGGTGATCGCCGATCTTGTTCACCGGGTCGGCGAACACGATGAAGTCCGCCGGGACCATGCGGGTGCCCTGATGGATCATCTGATAGAAGGCGTGCTGGCCGTTGGTACCGGGCTGGCCCCAGATCGCGGGGCAGGTGCCCCAGGCGACCCGCTTGCCGTCGAGCTGGGTGTGCTTGCCGTTCGACTCCATCTCGAGCTGCTGTAGATAAGCGCTGAAGCGATCGAGGTACTGGTCGTAGGGCAGGATCGCCACCGTGCCCGCATCCCAGAAGTCCGCGTACCACAGGCCGATCAGGGCCTGGATCATCGGGAGGTTCCGGGTCATGGGCGTCCTCCGGAAGTGCTCGTCCATGTCGTGGAAGCCGTCGAGCAGTTCGCGGAATCGCTTCGGACCGATCGCGACCATGGTGCTGAGGCCGACCGCGGAGTCCATCGAGTAGCGGCCGCCGACCCAGTCCCAGAATCCGAACATGTTCCGGGTGTCGATGCCGAACTTCGCGACCTCCTCGGCGTTGGTCGATACGGCGACGAAGTGCTTCGCGCTCGCCGTCGCGTCGCCGTCGAACGCCTTGAGGACCCACTTCCGCGCGGTGTGGGCGTTGGTCATCGTCTCGAGCGTGGTGAAGGTCTTGCTGCAGACGATGAAGAGCGTCTCCTCGGGATCGAGGTCGAGGGTCTTCTCGTGGAAGTCGTTGGCGTCGACGTTCGAGACGAAACGGACCGTGAGTCCGCGGTCCGAGTACTTCCGAAGCGCGTCGTAGGCCATCGCGGGTCCGAGATCGGAGCCGCCGATCCCGATGTTCACGACGTTCCGGATGGGGCGACCCGAGTGACCGAGCCAGCGTCCGCGGCGGATCTTGTTGGCGAAGGCGCCCATGCGTCGCAGGACCTCGTGGACCGCGGGCACGACGTTCTCGCCGTCCACCTCGATGACCGCATCCGCCGGTGCCCGGAGCGCCGTGTGCAGGACCGCCCGATCCTCGGTGATGTTGATCTTCTCGCCCTTGAACATCGCGTTGCGGTGCTTTTCGACTCCTGCGGCCTTGGCGAGCGCGAAGAGGAGCTTCATGGTCTCGGCGTCGACGAGATGCTTGGACCAGTCGAAGTGGATGCCGAGGGCCTCCGTCGAGCAACGGGTCCCGCGGCGGCGATCGGCGGCGAAGAGTTCGGTGAGCGAGGTCCGCCCCATCTTCTTCCGGTGGCTCGCCAGCGCCTTCCACTCCGGAAGCTTGTCGATTCGGGGACGATCGATGATGCTCTTGACGCTCTTCACGGTCATGGTCGGCTCGCTCCGGTCGTGGTCGTTCTGGGGGGACGGCGGTGTGCCGATTGTTCCCGTGATACGCTGCGGCTCGAAACTACCAGAACCCGCTCGGGATCGTTCCCGGGCGGAAGGCCCGGACGCACGAACCAGAGGATTCTCCGATGCCCGCGACCCGCGATCTCCACGAACTCGGACAGAGCCTCTGGCTCGACAACATCACCCGCGAGATCCTCGACGACGGGACGCTGCAGCGATACATCGACGATCTGTCGGTCACCGGCCTCACGTCCAATCCCTCGATCTTCCAGAAGGCGATCGGGGGATCGGACAGCTACAACGACCAGATCCGGGAGCTGCTCGGGCAGGGGCTCGAGACGGAGCCGCTGTTCTTCGAACTCGCGATTCGCGATCTCCAGCGGGCCGCCGATCTCTTCAAGCCGATCCACGAGGCCACCGACGGCGTCGACGGCTGGGTGAGCCTGGAAGTCTCGCCCCTGCTCGCCAACGACACCGAGAACACGATCGCCCAGGCGAAGGAGCTCCACGCGAAGGCGGGGCGGGACAACCTCTTCATCAAGGTCCCCGGGACCCGCGAGGGTCTGCCCGCGATCGAGGAGCTGATCTTCGCGGGCGTTCCGGTCAACGTGACCCTGCTCTTCTCCCGCGAGCACTATCTCGCCGCGGCGGAGGCCTACACCCGCGGCGTCGAACGTCGCGTCGAGGCCGGGCTCGATCCGTTCGTGTGCTCGGTCGCCAGCCTCTTCATCTCGCGATGGGACAAGGGGACGGCCGACGTGCTCGAGGGCGACCTCAAGAACGCCGCCGGCATCGCGATCGGCGAGCGGACCTACAAGTCGTTCCACGAATTCACCAACGGCGAGCGATGGGCGGAGCTCAAGGAGCACGGCGCGAAGCCGCAGCGGCTCCTGATGGCGAGCACCGGCACCAAGGATCCGTCGCTGCCCGACACGCTCTACATCACGTCGCTGGCGGCGCCCGAGACCGTGAACACCATGCCCGAGAAGACGCTGCTCGCGTTCGCGGATCATGGCGTGCTCGACGGCCCGATGCCGGTCGACGGTGGTGATTGCGAAGCGGTGCTCGCCGGAATCACCGGTGCAGGCGTCGATCTCGACGCGCTCGCCGAGCGACTCCAGGTCGAGGGCCGGGATTCCTTCGACGCCGCGTGGCATTCCATGATCGCGGACATCGCGGCGAAGGCCGAGGCGGTCGGCAAGGGCTGATCCCGTCGGCGAGGCTCGAGTCCCGGTGCGACCGGGCGACGACCCCGTCCCGTCCGGATGCGCCCGCGTCTTCGACGCCGGTGCGGGCGGGGCAACACCAGAACGGCAGTGGCGCGTGAACGAACTTCTCGACGAACTCACCTGGCGCGGCCTGCTGCACCAGAGCACCTCGGAATCACTCGGCGACCATCTCGCGGCGGAACCGCGTCGTGGATACGTCGGATTCGATCCGACCGCCGACAGCCTCACGATCGGGAACCTCGTTCCCATCATGCTGCTCGCCCACTTCCAACGGGCCGGTCATCATCCGGTGGTGGTCATGGGTGGGGGCACCGGCCTGATCGGCGATCCGTCCGGCAAGAGTGCGGAGCGACCGTTGCTCACCGCCGGACAGGTGGCGCAGAACGTCGAAGCCCAGCGTTCCATCTTCGAGCGGGTGCTCGATTTCTCGGCGTCATGCGACAATCGGGCCGAGATCGTGGACAACCTCGACTGGCTCTCGCGGATCGGATTCATCGAACTTCTCCGCGACGTCGGGAAGCACTTCTCGGTGAACGTGATGATGCAGAAGGAGTCGGTGAGTTCACGCCTGAACGAACGCGAGCAGGGGATCAGCTACACCGAATTCAGCTATCAGATCCTGCAGGCCTACGACTTCCTTCACCTCCATCGGACCCGGGGCGTCACCATCCAGATGGGCGGGAGCGATCAGTACGGAAACATCGTCGCGGGCATCGACCTCACCCGCCGGCTGGAGCGGCGGGACGACGGAGACGGGGTCGAGACGTTCGGGCTCACCGCGCCGCTGGTCACCAAGGCGGACGGAGGCAAGTTCGGAAAGTCCGAGACCGGGGCGATCTGGCTCACCGCGGACCGCACCAGTCCCTACCGGTTCCACCAGTTCTGGCTGAACGCCTCGGACGAGGACGTGGTGAACTTCCTCAAGTGGTTCACCTTCCTCGGACGCGAGGAGATCGAGGCCCTCGCCGCCGCGAACGTCGAACGTCCGCAGGAGCGGGCGGCTCAGCGGCGTCTCGCCGACGAGGCCACGGCCATGATGCACGGCGCGGGTGCGGTCGACTCGGCGCGAGCCGCGGCCGCGGCGCTCTTCAGCGGCGAGGTCCGGGGTCTCGACGCCCCGACCCTCCAGGCGATCGCCGAGGATCTTCGGTCGGAATCGATGTCGCGTCGGGACCTGCTCGGCGCGGAGCCGCCGACCATCGGCGCGGCCCTGCGGGCCCTCGGGCTCGCGTCGAGCAATCGTGAAGTCCGCGAGTTCATCAAGAGCGGCGCCGTCCGGATCAACGGCGATCCGGTCGCCGAGGATCGGCCGCTGGTCTCCGAGGACATGCTGCACGACGCCTGCACCCTGTTGCGACGGGGCCGGAAGAACTGGGGCGCGATCGTCTGGACCGATTGACGGTCGATTCGATCCGCCGTCGGTCGGGTTCAGGGCTGTCGGGGACGATCCTCGATGGTGATCGAGATCGTCGGGCTGGTGTCGGGATTCTCGCCGATGCTCGACACTTCGACGCCCGCCGGAAGTCGCCACATCGAGATCCTCGTCTCTTCGAGGCGGTTCGCGAGATCGTCGCTGGTGAGGTGGATGAAGGCGATCACGTTCGCCCGGCCGCCGGCGATGTCGTCGATCGCGGCCTTCGGGCCTCGCAACGTCACGTCGCGCAGGAAGACCGAGGCCGGGTCGATGGTCACGACGTGCCGGTCGAGATCGGCGGGCGGGCCCGAGACCTGGACGGGGATCGACGGCACCACGATCGATGCATCGGTCGAGACGAGATCGAGGCCGACGCGGGCTTTCCGCGGGGTCATTCGAATCGCGTCGGACTGGCCGGTGAGGCGGTCCGGGAGGACGAGCGAGACTTCGAGTTCGTGCCGTCGGCCCGATGGAAGATCGGCGACGTCGGCATCGGCGACGCGGGCGGTCACCGAGAGTCCCGGAAGATCGGCGAGCGACGCGGGAAGCAGGAGTTCCACCTCGCCCGGCGCCACGTCGACCGCGTCGGTGGTCTGGACGCCGTCGGGCAGTTCCACGACCACGGGAATGCGACGGCGTTGCAGTGATTCGATCGAGATCCGGACCGTCTGCGGATCCGCGGCGAGGACGGTGACCGGAATCTCGTTCGCGTCGATGAACGACTGGCCGAGGGTCACCAGGTCGATCTCGTGCTCGCCCGGCGTCGAGGGGACCCCGAGGGTTCCGATGGAGATCTCCACCGCATCCCGGAAACGGACGGCGATCGCGTCGACTTCGCGTCGCGGGCCTCGGACCAGGAAGCTGACGGAGGGGAGCTCCTCGGGGGAGATCCGGACCGAATCCCTGGTCTGGCCCGAGAAACGAAGATCGGCGAAGGAGGTGATCTCCTCCCGCGTCTCGCCGGCCGCCCAGATCCAGATGAGGACGGTGACGAGGGTGACCGTGACCAGGTTGGTGATCCGTTCGCGCCGGGTCTCCATGTCAGCCATGTCAGGTGGCCTCCTCGGTGTCGCTCGGTGTCGTCGATTCGCGGATGGCGGAGAAACGTCGCGTGAACTCCTCGGCGAACCGTTCCCGGGCGATGGGCGGCGAGAGGACGCCGTGCTCCGCGATTCGAACCCGACCGTTCTCCTCGCTCACGACCACCACGAGACAGTCGGAATCGAGGGTGACGCCGACCGCGGCCCGGTGGCGACTTCCGAGCTGGCTCGGAACCATCCCCGAAGGTGCGAGCGGCAGCTGCACCTTGGCGGCCGCGATTCGATCGCCTCGGATCACCACTGCGAGGTCGTGGAGCGGATTGTTGGGATAGAAGATCGACTGGAGGAGTCGAGGGTCGACGAGGGCGTCGATCGGCACCGAGTTCCGAAGCAGGGACTCGAGTCCGAGCGTCCGTTCGAAGACGATGATCGCGCCGAACTGGCTCTTCGCGAGGAAGTCCACCGCCTCGGTCACCGCGGTCACCACCCGATCCCGAGCGGCCGGGCTCTTGCCGAAGATCTTCGCGCGACCCAGCGTGATCATCGCCTGGCGGAGTTCGGGCTGGAACACCACGACCAGCATGATCGCGACCAGTCCGACCACCCGGTCCCCGAGGAATCGGACCCGGCCCAGGGTGTCGCTCGCGTCGCCGGTCAGCCGGAGGAGGATCGCCACCACCACGACCAGCACCGCGAACCCCCGAATGACGCCGGCGCCGCTGGAGCGGCGGAGGAATCGGAGGATCATCCAGACCACGAGCCAGATGATCGACAGCTCGACCACGAGCTCGATGGGCTCGTAGCCTCTGAAAACGTCGAAGAAGGCCGGAAGTCGAAGGCTGTCCATGCTCGGGACCGAGTATATCGAAGCCGGCGCGGCAGGCCGTTCGAAAGCGGGCCGGCTCGGCTACGATGGAACCATGTCGACGATGTTGAAGGGTCTGGTGATCGGTCGCTCCACGGGGCGTTGCGCTGAAACCGAGGCGGAGCTCGCGGTGGGAACACCGTGCATCGCCGCGTTGGTGCGACCTCTGGCGACCGAGACGCGCACGGATCGCCCCGTGCTCGAGCGGCTCGATTTCGACCCTGCGGCCTGGGAGGCCGGCGATGCGGCGCGTCGTCTGGGTGATCGGCTGCTCTGCTGGTGGCGGACCGAGATCCCCGATCCGGGATCGAAACGGCAGATGTTCGTCGATGACGAGACGCTGGTTGACCTGTTCGAGCGGATGGTCGCGGAGGAGGAGGCGGATTCCGGTCGCCGAGCGTTCCGTTTCGTCCTCGGGCTCATCCTGCTTCGACGGCGGAAGATCCGCATGGTCGACCGCCGCCGGGACGGGGATGACGACGTCTGGGTGCTGAAGCGGGTCGGTGGCGGTGACGATGCGCCGTTGTGGTCCGTCACGGATCCCCGGCTTTCCGACGAAGACGCCGACGCGATCGCCGAGCAACTCTCGACCATCCTCGCGGACGAGGGGTGAATCCTTGATGGTGATGGCCGGCCGAGTCTGCCCAGGGTGCCGCTTCCTCTTGCTGATGGTGCTGGCCGCCGGCGTGATCTCCGGATGCGCTCCCGAGGTCCGTCAGGACGTCGATCGAGGGCCGGGCCGTCCGGGTGATCAGGCGGCCTGGAACACGATCCGGGATCTCCAGAATCGTCGGGTGGACCAGCTCGAACGGTTCTCGTCGGCCGGCACGTTGACCATCACGCTCGCCGATGGCGAGGAAGTCGATCGCGAGCAGGCGGACCATCGAATCTGGCGGTCCGGTCCGTCGCGGGCCGCGATCCGCGTGTCGAAGCTCGGGACGTCGATCATGACCGCGGCGTGGAACGGCCCGCGATGGTGGATGTTCGACGAGCGTCGGGACGAAGTCGTCCTTCGGATCCATCCGGTCGAAGCGCCGGGGGCCGGTGATGGAGAGGCGGCTTTCCTGTCGCCGCCGACGCTCTTCGCGATGCTCGGGCTCCTCCGATTCCCGGACTCGATGCCGCCGGATCTCGTGATCTTCGACGAAGGCTGTCGGTTCTCCCTCGGTTCGATCGACTGGGGAATCGGGGCCGCACCGCTTCCGCTCCGTGGTGGAATCGAGATCGAGTTGGGATCGCCGCGCGACGGTCCGACCTCGGTCCGGATGATCGGCGATGCGGACGAGGAGATCGCGCGAGCGACCCTGTCCCGGTTCGACTCGGTCGAGCGGATCGGATCGCCTCCGGGAGACTGGCCGATCCTTCCACGCCGAGTGGAGGTCCGCCGGGGCGCCGGTGACCGACTCGTGATGTCCTTCGACGCGCCCGTCGCCAATGGGCGGGTGAGTGACCGTCTCTTCGATCTCGATGCCCAGATCCGTCGCTCGGAACCGGCGATCATCGAGGACGACACCCTTCGGAGCAGCGACTGATGCCGCGGATGCCTGGTACGACGACCCGCATGTTCGCCATCGTGGCGGCCTGGATCCTCTTCACCGTGACCGCGCCTGCCGCGTCCTTCGTCGAGGACGAGCCTCGGCCGGTGCTCGCCGCCTCGGGAGGCCGGCACGTCTTCGTGTCGATGGACGGTGGCGACGTCACCGCGGGTTTCGAGATCATGCACTTCGACGGGGAGTCCGGCCCTGCCGCCGGGCGGATCGTCGCCCGGGTTCCCCGTCGACCGGAAGCGATCGCCGCCTTCGGCGACCGCTGCTGGGTGGTGCTGCCGCCGTTCGATGCCGACAATCCGCAGCGGGAAGTGGTGTCCTTCAAGGTCGAGCGGAATCCGGCGACGAATCTCTGGTACGCGTCGCCGGTCGGCAGATTCGAGGTGCTTCCGGTGTTGCCGCGGGAACCGCGACTGGTCGGCGTGGCGGGGGATGCCGACGGCCCGGTCGCGGTCTTCCTTCCCTCGCAGCGTGCCGCGCGGGGCATCGATCGTGAACGAGACGAGTCGTCAACGCCGGCGGAGGGTGCCGCGGCCGACGATGCCACGGAGAAGACGGCCGACGCGTCGTCGTCGGCCGACGAGGACCCGGAAGCCGATCTCGACGGTGGCGCGACTTTTCTGATCGGCAGCACCAATCGGTGGAAGTGGTCGGTCGAATCGCCTCCGTTGGAATTCCTTCGGGTTCGCGACGCGGTGATCGGGGTCGGCGGCACGCCGGAAGGCATCCGGCCGGTGATGGCCTGGACCGACGACCGGGATGACGACGCGGCCCGGCTCTCGACCTGGGAGGAAGGCGGATGGCGTTCCCGGTCGTTCATGCCCGCGCCGGCGACCCGGCCGCTCGCGATCGTCGAGTCGGAGGGCGGCGTCCTGCTCGCGAGCCGGGCGGAATCCGGGGATGTCCTGCTCGACTACGTCCGG
>Ga0315320_10004306_pt1 | contig 11666 bp, 16 predicted proteins | sample M140m21515metaG_FD_203458 | JGI IMG/M metagenome (GOLD analysis project Ga0315320, IMG submission 203458) | Ammonia-oxidizing marine archaeal communities from Monterey Bay, California, United States - M1 40m 21515 | ecosystem: Environmental > Aquatic > Marine > Coastal | place: USA: California...
CTATAAGTAGTTCTACTATTTTCATATTGAATTTATTTATATAATTAACCGATAACGGATGTTGTGTTTATTTTTCTGTCTAATTCCTGAGCTGATGATATGTCACCGCTTACTACATAAGCTCTTAACGCAGTACCAAACTGATTTTGAACAGCACCTACTAATTGACTGGTAGCTGATTGTCCTACTACATTAAAGTCAGGAGCTTGTACTGTAGTTGATCCACCACCTGTAACAGAGCTAACACCTTTCATTTCTGGTGTTTTTACTGACATTATAGCTTTTACATTAGCAAGTCCTTGTGCTATTGCTGATGCTGCTGCGATTGCCGCTCTAACAGGCGAATCAATAGAAGGAACCATTTGACTTTCATAAGCTTTTTGTGCTGCTGAATATGTGGACACTAAAGTTCCTGCTACAGCTAAACTTTTACCTGCACCAGTTGCTTTACCTGCTATTTGTGATGCAGCCATTAATCCTTTACCCATATCGTCTAAAGCTTGTAACTTAGATTTTTTTTCTATATCAGTTATTTTTAATCTTGCAGCAGTATTTTTTTCATCATTTTCTAAAGATAGATTATTGTAATAATCTCTAACCGCTTTTTTTGCCTCTTCTTTTTCTGTTTCAGAATTAGTTAATTCATCAATAGCTGCTAAATCTAATTCCTTTTGTTTTTCTAATAATGCCCTTTGTTTTTCTTCTAAAGCAACTACATCTTTTTCTTTAAACAAGTCATTTTCTGCTACATTAACTGCCTTTTGTAAAGATTTTACAGCAAATTTATCTCTAATACTATCTAATTTTTCTTGTGTTTTTCTTTCAGCTTCTATTAAAAGCTTATCATAATAAGTGTTAATTTGTAATCTAGCTTGGTTTTTTGCAACCTCACTGCCTTCCATTACATTAACTTTTGCTAACTCTTGTGTTCTTAGTAGTTTAATCTTATCTACTTGTAATGTTTTATCTTTTACATCTTGTGCTAAGTTTTTATCAAAGAACTTTTTTCTTACTCTACCTAATTCTTTTATAGCTTTTATTTCTTCATCAAAATTATCAACTGATAGCTTAGTGTATTCTTTTCTACTGTCGCCTTTCTTTTTATCCTGTGTTACTTGTATATCAGTAAACTCTAATAAAAGATCAATAGTTTCTTCTATTTCGGCTCTTTCATCATCATTTCCTTTTCTAATGCGTTTTATGCTTTTATCCAACCTTTGCATTTCCTTTTCATGTTCTTTTTCCCTAGCAGAAGCCATAAAAACATTATTATCATGTTTCCTTTTTTCGCCTCTTGTAGCAGTGTTGTTTAGTACTTTTTGTCTTAGTAATTCAGCTTCTGTTATTCTTTGATTGTTTTTGTCAATTAATATTCTTTGTTTATCTAATTTAGTTCTTACCTCAAGCTCTTCGTTTATATTTAACTGTAATAGTTTTGCGGCTTCATCTTCTATTTGAGATTGTGCTGCTCTTGCCATAGCAAGTTTCATTATTGTTTTTCTTTGTATATCATTTACTTTTGCAGCATTGTCTGTTTTATTCTTTACATCATCTATTGTTAATCCTGCATCTTTTAAGTTTTTAATATATTCTGGAAATTCTTTGTTTAATTGTTTTACAGCGTCTTGATGTTCTTTGTCAGATTTTGTGGAATCTTCTAGTGTTTTTATATACAATTCAAACTTACCTGTACTGTCCCCTATACTAGAACTAATGTCATCAAAAGCATCTTTTAATTTATTTCCAAACCCAGTTAAATCTTTCATGAACTTTAATATATCTGGACCAAAAGCAATTAATAATTGCACACCAATTAATACACCGCCCATTCCCCATAACGACTTAATTAATTGTTTAAACGATGCAACTACACCTCCATTTGTTTCAGCAAAACTACCAAACAAAGTAACTAACTGACCTAAGTTATTCGCAATAGCTGTAAACCCATAATTAAGGTCAGATGCTAAACGACCAGATTCTAAAAGTATGGCATTATTTAATCCTGATTGTGCTCTACCTTTTTTGGTTGCTGATGCGGCACTCATTTCGGCAGCTGCCTGTAGTTTTAATTGAGTAATTAAAGCTCTTTTATGTATAGCAGATTTTTCGTCATTTATGATTTGCTCTCTTTGTTCTTTATTTAATATAGTTACCGCACTGGATAGTTTTTTTACTTTTTCTCCAGTATCATCTATTTTTTTACCTGCCTTATCATCAAGTATAACCTGTATAAGTATCTTTTTAGTTGCCATGTTTTAATCTTTTTAGTTGTTCTTTCATTTGTTTAAAATCTTTTACTCCTGCATATTTACCTTTGGCAATCTCTACATTTTCGCTAACACCATACCAGTGATCTGCATTTAATAAGTCAAGTATATTTTTTATCATAATTATATTTTAAGGGCAAAATTCGCATTGTATGTTTGTAATTTGTCCTGATGAATTAATTACTATATATGTATCTGAACATGGGTTCGCTAGATAGCAATAATGTGTAGGTACATCATTTGTATTATCCTGATAATATGTTCCTGCACTTAATGTGTTTGTTAATGATGTGTCTGTATATAAAACATCACCAATAGCTAAATTAGAAGCTTCTCCAATAGAACTACTATAGTAATATACATTGTTTAAATTATTGAGTGGTCCTATGTCAGTTAACGAGTTAGCTGTAGGTAAATAATTATCTACAACATTTAATAGCTCTAATTCACTCATTTCTGTTTGTAAATTAGTAGTTATAGAATTAATTTTAAACGCTTGATTGTTTATAATTAAACTATCATTTAATTTTAAGTTTATAATAACTTCCATTGACAAATGTGCCTTTACTTTAAATATCCTCTTTTTTACATCAAACAAATCTTCTACATAATCCTCATAAAATTTCTTAAATAATGAGTTGGTAGATTTGGGAGGAGTTTGATCGCTATAATCTGTTAAATTCCACTCATCAACTTCATTGTCAAAATTTATAGTGTATGTAGGAGGAACGCTAGTAGAACCTTCGACATTAGTATTAGAAGCTCTGTAATAAAAACTTAATTGAGATGATCCACCACTAATCCAATTAATCTTTCTGTTTGCACCTAGAGTTTCTCTTATGCCATAAAAAACTAATGGTTTAGTTAATACAGGTTCATAATTACCAAGCTCAGTATAATCTCCTAGTATCATATAGCTTTCTCCACTTGCCATAATGTCGTTAGACAAAGAAAGTGTATCTTCACTATCAACTACAGTAACCTTAGCAGAAGTGTTGTCTGTTAAATTTCTAACAACATCGCCAATTTCTACTTTATTATCAAATTCTCTATTTGTGTCTTTTAGTTTGTTAGACACTGTATTTGTTGCTGCACCTTGTACTTTTGGTGTAAAAGTGCCATTAAATTCACCATCAGCAGAATAACCCCACTGTATATCTGTTATATATGGTGTAGGAGAAACTATTGTAGAGTATGGTGATGTAGATGTTTTATTAGTATCTATTATTCTTTCATACTTCATGTGCTCAAAAGGAGCTTCTACTTTATATATTTCTGTCTTATCAATATTTGTTCTTCTAACATTAGCATCTCCAAACACATCGTTAAATTGATCTTTGTGATTAATAGATAACAAGGTACTTGGTTCTTCATATTTAAAATCTATTCCACTATAATTTGTTGGTGCATTTATTTCTGAAGTTGTAACATCTATATCTGAACTAACATCATAATATGTTCCTGTTAAATAGTAATTATCCAGTGTATCTACATATATTTTACCATAATCAGGATCAGATATATCGTCTATAAAATATGTTGTTAGGTTGAACATTTTAAATATGCCTGTAAGAAAATCTATGTTTTTCATATCAGGAGTATTTTCTGTAATAATAATTTGTTCTGTAGAACTAATTGATCCAGTTGAATATACGGCAGTGTTGGTTGTGTCACTAGAATAAATATATTCTTCTATATCAAGTGTAGCACTAAAAGAAATAGATTCTGTAGATTCCATTACAAATCTTATTTGATGACTATTGGTATTGAGGAAAGCAACAAATAATGTTTGATCTCCTGTTAAACCAGTAATTTCTGACACAACTGATCCATTTTCTAAATCTAATGCTTTTAATGTGTAAACTTTATTTGCATCAGCAGTATCTACAGTAACAGCTAAATCTCCTGTAAAAGTGTTTGTGTTTTTGACTAAAGAAAAACTCCATACTGTACTTGATACAGTAAAGCCAGTATAACCAGATGTTCTCGACCAATCTCCAAGTATTCTTGTTTTTAGCACACCTTCATCATCATCACCGCCTATAGGTCCTTTGTTTCTGCTCAACCATATATATAAATTAGAAAAAGCTGTACTTCCAAAGAAATCTCTAGTAAAAGTTATACTATATTTAGATTCAATAGCTTCTATTACATTTAAACATTTAACAGCAGGTTTTACGTCTGTCCAAGCCAATCCTTGATTGTCTGAAGTATTAGATGGATTATAATATAAATTGCCACTAAATTGAGGTAAACTATTTTCACTATCGTAATAAAATCTTTTAGTGTGTGATATTAATGGATATATAATAGATTCAGAGAACTTACCATTTCTTACAGCAGCTCTAATATCAGTAGCGTTATAATCATGGTTATAATTGTCGTCTAAATAATTTAGAGTATTTAGTTTGTCGTCTCCCATTAATGTTTTTAATGAAACGGTATTGCCATAAAAAATAAGAGTATAAGAAAATGGTTTACCATTTCTCATGTTAACAGATTCTAAATCTATCTTACCTGCTTTAAACGGAGAATAATCTAATTCTAATAAAGCATCTCTTTTTATTCTATTATCAAACCCTGTAGTTATAACACCTTCTGTATCATAAGTAACATCAATATTAAAATTATACCAGTGTTGTAATATTTTATTATTTTCTTTTGATGCAGGGATTGTAAATGGTTGTGTAAAGTCAGTAAACACTTTAGATATATCTTTAACGTCTTGTATTTTAGATGTAATTGTTATTGTCTCATCTTTAAACATTTCTGTTAACTGATAGTTCCCACTATTGTCTTTTATGTATAATACAACTTGTCTCACTATATAATGTTATTTATTTTATCAAAGGCATACTCAAATGATATAGTATAGCTAATTAGTTTGTCATTTACAGATTTCTTAAACTGTAATGTGTTTGATTTTAAATTTATAGGTAAAGTACTACTACCATCATAAATCCACACTTGTTCAGACAATAGCATTTGTCTAACTACTTCATTAAACGATTCATCATAAAACCCAGAGTTAATTGTAATAGATTCTTTACCGTTTGCTACAAACTTTTTTTCTTGATGTTTAGTAAGTGCATAACTAGGAGTACCTCCTGAGTTATCAAAGTCAATCATGTTATTCTTAAACTTCTCAGATGTTATGTTAATATCTGTAGTAGATTTCTTAAAGAACCACATATTTTGTAAAGCACCATATTTATTGTAAAATATAATACTAAGTGGAGTGTATTTAGGTTCACACACTTTTGTAAGCGTAATAACAGTATTTGTAGAGTATGATGAATTGTTACTAGATAAAGTTAGTGTTGAATTGTCAACTAAATCTTGTGTTCCAATAATTATCAAATATTGTATTTTTTGATCGCTATTACCACTATCTATTACAGATAAATTACTATTACCACCATTCCAAGTATTACTACCTGCTTGCCAGAATATATCAGCTAGATTCCATTTAACATCTATATCAGTTACAGTAGGAGATAAAGTAGCTGTTACGGTAGCTGCTTCTGCATATACAGGTATTCTTATATCTTGACCATCGCTATAATAAACTGTAGTATTGTTTTGCAATAACATAGGAGTTGTGTATTCTGTACTTCTAGGATTTGCACCATCTTCAAAGTAACCATAACCATCTATTGCTAAATATGTAGATGTAGTTGTGTTTAATCCACCAACTTGTACAATAGCATTATTAGAATCTCTAATCTCTACAACGGCATCAACCCAAAGAGAATCTGTAGAATAGTTATTATATTCAGTAATCATGTAATCTCTAATTAACTTACTCAATTCATAAGTTACAAAGTTGTTCCCTCCTATTTCTTCTTTAGTTAATGTATATCTTTTATCTGTAGCTGCTCGATCTGCATATACTCCTGTCCAAATATATAATTCAAGTTTAGCTGTATGCAAAGATGAATTGGTTATCTTTTTGTAAAATGGTGATCTTGTATTAATTATTGTTGACATTATTATTTTATTTGTGTTTCTATAACATACGTTTCTTTACCTGTTTTTTTATAACCTGCATTTTTTAAAATACCATCTATATCTACCTCTATGTCTTTAACTACAGGTTTGTATATATCATTAAGTTGTTTAAATTCTTGTTTAACTAAGTTTGTTAAGAAACCTGTTTTTTGTATCCCTCTTAACTTTAATGATTTTTGGATTGCAAAAGCAATTCTCCTAACCTTTTTAAAGTTAGATAAATCAACAACTTTACCTTTATGATCTTTAAGTGTTTTGTTTTTTGATATTAGCCAATTTATTAATTTATCTACAGGTGGAGTAGATGAACTTGTGCCTTCATCAATAGCTTCTCCATATTCATTCCCTATTATACTATAGTTATATACAACATCTGATGTCTTTTCTCCTTTTACTTCTAAACTTTCTTTTAAACTTCCACTAGCGTCTATAGGTCCTGTAATTGTACCGCTTTTGTAATTTCTTTTTCTATCTGTTTTTTCTATTTGACCGTATGCTAGTTTTAATAGATTCTTAGAATAATCTTTTAAATATAATTTAGTATTGTGTAATCTTAAGTTCATTAGCAAGGAGATTGACCATTAGCATTAATATCTGATATTTGATTGTTAGGAACAGTTATAGATATATCAAGTGTCCAGCCAGCTAGCAAGTTCTCAAATCTGTCTTCAAACATATTAGCAGTATAATCTGTATCTATTTGATATAATTCAGAAAACAACTCGCCTCTTCTTAAAGCAGATTGTAATCCATTAATTACGGCAAATTGAGTATTTAGTACATCTTGTTTGTTGTTTATGTCATGAAAGTAGTTGTCTAAATCTTTTTCATCTTCTTTTGTTTCATTAACAATATCCATACAAAGTATTTGTAAATTGAATTGAACAACATGATCTTGAAATGTACAGCTATTTACAATTATGTGTGACAACGGAAATATAGTTTGTTTTGATAAGTCAACTTCAAATATATCTCCAAAGGTAACTGAGTTAACATTTGTATTACCTTCTAAGTAAGTTTTAAGTTTATCTAGTATGTCGTAAAAACTTGTCATCTTTTATATGCTTTTTTTATTTCTTTTTGTTCTATCTCTATTCTCTCTTTTTCAAATGCTAAATAATTTAAACATTGGTAGAGTGGAAGTTCGGTAACTGCATCGAAGTTTCTGACATCTCCTTTAGCGAGTGCATAAATTGATTGATACCAACCCCATTTTTTTGCAAATGATTGTCTAGCGTCTGCATATCCTCTTTCTTCAGGTTCTGTTCCAAATATTTCGGTATAGCTCCCAGTAAGTCCTTGCCTAAACTGTAAAAAAAAACCATTGAACTCATGGCTACATCTAAAGGCATCTCTTTCATTAGCTCTTGTATTTCTTCATTTACCTTGTATGGTGCTATTCCATATTTATCTTTTGCCTTAAAATTAACAGGTCGATATAATACAGCCATAGCTTTATGTGCTTTTTGCCAATCAGAAATATTTGTTTCTATATCTACATATTCGCCTAGTGTTATTTCATCTAGTTTTGGTATGAATCCCATATCTACATCTAACAAGTCAAATCTTTGTATAAGTTTAGGTTTTTCACTAAAAGCTTTACTTAGTATTTCTAGCACTTGGCTATACTCTTTTAGTGGTATCTTAACAACATCTCTTAAAGATACGTTGCAGAATATTTCTACAAGTTTCATATTCAAGAAATCATTAACTTTTTCTTTATCTTCGGCATCCTCCATCTTGTTCTGCTCTATGATCTTCATGTACTTTTGGTATTGCCAAAGTTTAATGTCAGATAGAGTAGTTGGTACTTCTAATTCGATTTGTTGTAGTGCCATATTATAATTAATAGTTTAATTGGTTTTTGTACTTTACATATCTCCAACTGAATATATGTCAGTTATATATGTATTATATATGTATATGTTACATACTATGTATTACACTATGTAATATAATACACTATGCAATATAATACATTATGTTATATAATACACTATGTATTATAATACACTATGTAATATAATACACTATGTGTATATATATAATAACTATAATCTGACTATTTGTCGGTTGGGTTATGTTTGTAGTAGTAGAATACATAAAGCTCAATGATTTTATTGCTCCATTGTTTAAGATTATATGCCTTAGGACTACGAAATATATTTCCATTGTCATTAACCTCAACAAAGTATTCTTTGCTGTTCTTTGGCACTGCATATATCTTTATGCCATGATCCATGCAATATGATATTGCCTTAAGATAATTCTCGTCATGTATAATTTTTCTTGCCATACTGTATTAGATTTATAAAGGTATTGAATTCATAAAGGATATACAAGTGTCAGATGGAAAGTAAGAGGTGTAGAGAGAGTTGGTTACTTACACCTGTGGGGTGCAAAACACCGAGAGTCCCTGTATAATAGAAACAAACCAGATAAAAAATAATATATAATGAATTTAAGACGATATAAGAGCATTAAATTGATCAAGGTATATGAATATACCATAATTGAATTAAAGTGCATTAAATCTAACGCTATATAGCTTAATATGGCTTTATGTAGATGATTAAGTATAAAGAAAGTTATATATTTACTATTTAATTAATTCTAATCTATTGAATGTTAGGAATATAACAAAATGTTGAATATAAAAAAACCCCCTAAAAAGGAGGTTAATTTTTAATAAAAGGCGTTAAAAGATTAATATATTTTAATTTACACGGCTAAATTTAATGTTAATGTAGTGTAGTATTGCTCGACTCTTAATATAATTTTACTAATATCTTTCGCTTTATTACTTTGTTTAGCTATTAAAGAAAGTGTTAATTCTTTACTGTATTGTTTTTCTTTATACATAATTAACGCACCATATTTTTTAGTAAATTTAAACCATGAATTGTATAAATTGTTTATTCTATTATACCAAAGTTCTGGCTTTCTTGCTTTATGTAGTTTACTTTCTAAGTATTTTAATTCACTATAAACGCTGTTTATTTCAACATTTGACACGCTATAATTTATAATATTCAATTCGTTTGCCGTGTTTCTTAATAGGTGTATATGTTTTGAGGTTGTCGCACTATATCCAGTGTCATTGATTATTAATAAATTATCATCTAAAAAACGACCTAAAATATAGTGATAACCGTACGAATAAATACGGCTATGTTCAAAAAATACATTTGCACTGTTACCGTGTGTTTTCTCTTGTTCCAAATAGGTTTTAATTGTTTCTCTGTTTGTTTTCATTTGTTTATTTATTTAGGTTATTATTATAATCAGTTTCAATTTGTTTTAATTCTCTTTTTAATGAGTTTCTTTTTATGTTTGATCTGTAAATAATATTATTATCTTTACAATAACTATATAAACTTTGATATTCAATAAAATTAGTTGATATTTTGTTAAATTGGTTTAATGTCTTTTGTGCTTCACATTCATAAGAAGAACCGTAACCATATTGAAACGGCATTAAAAAAGTTTCTTCGTTATTCATTCCATAATTTAACGTAATAGTACCAGAAAAATAGGAATTGCCGTTAATTTTGTCAAACCATTCTTTTGCGTTAATGTCAATAGTTTTTGTATTCATATTTAGATTTTTATGGTTAAAATTATAATTGATAATATTACTAATAAATAAACGGTTAACGCTACCGTGAAAGGGTGCAATAAAACACGCTTTAAGATGCTTTTTAGGGCGTTTCTTTTTACTTTGTACACTTTGCCTGTTGGCACTGCATAAAGGTTGTTTAGTTCTTTAATTCTTTTTGTTTTCATGTTTTAGTTTGTTTAATTTATTAGTTAAATCATGGTTTTTTAAGATTTCATCTCCTAATAAGTTTCTTAATGTTTTTATAGTTTTTTCTTGTTCATCAAATCTATCTTGTAAAATTTGAGTTGCTTTTTCTAAATATAAAGTTTGTTTTTGTGTAAAGTTTGTTTTCATGATAATATTAATTCGTTAGTGGTTTTATTATATTCGAAATATACCTTCCCATTATTTAAATGTAAATCTTTAGTTAATTTATATTTTTTTGATTCTTGAAGTGTACATTCAAAACAAAATGACATTTTACATAAATCATTATCGCATATCGTCCAATCGTTTAAATGTTCAGCAAATTCCTGAAGTGTGTATTCATTTAATTCATGATCTAAATAATAAGTGTGTATTTCCTGCCATGATTCATCAGTGAAGGAATTATAAAAGGTTAAAATGATTTCTGTTTTCATAGTTATAAAATTAGATCTATTAATAAGATAAGGCAAACACCCATAACAAAAGCGAACAAACCATATGCGAAAATGTCGGATAATATTTTAAATAGGTTTTTCATATTTTATTTACTTGAATGTTTTATAAAATTGTTTAATCTATAAAGAAATAAATTTTTTTGATATTCTTTTAATGAATCATTATAGTTAAAATCTTTTTTTCTATTTGGATAATAGTAATTAATTAAATCAAGCTTTCTTTCTAGTTGTTTTAATTCTTTTTTTGTTTTCATAGTATTAATTTAAATTATAAGTGTTTTGATTTGTCTATGAGTAGGTGTCACTTTTTTACACCTTTTTATAATTTCTGGCATTATTGCCGTAAACAACAAAAAGAGGATTTTTTACATTTTATTTTACCTGTTTGCGTGTCATTCCTTTATTAAAAGGTGCTAAACTTGAATAAAACAACCTCTTTTATATTGCTTTACGTTTACAAATATATATATAAATATTCCAACTGACAAAATGTAAATGTTAATTTATATTAATTCTAAATAAGAATATTATTTTGCTTTTATGCTTTATTTGTTTTTAGCTTTGCAAATTGCCCAAGAAGAGACGAACAGAAAACAGACATTTTTTGAAGGGGTGGGATATTAAATTTATGTATTGAATTTATAATCTACTCTATTAAATTCATGTATTGAATTTGGCGATGCCTTGAGTATTGCTCAATGGTGTATTGAATTGATCTATCCGTATTGAATTGCTTAATATAAACTTCTTGTCCTACTTCTTTTATCTCAAAGGTTAGTAGCTTCATACTTTACTCTTTCTGTATTCTTGTTCTTGTTGTTGTAGATACAATTCAACAGTGGCTTGAAGTGTTCGATTTATATCTTTAAGCTTTATTATCTCAGCTTTAAATATTTGATTCATTTCTCTAAGATGTCTAATTTCAATTCTGTTTAAATCTTCTTGATGTGTCATATTATTAAATTTCTATTTCTGGGTTAATTTCTATTCTATTGTCTAAGTGTTCTATTATTGTAGCCATATACAATTCCTTTTGCTTTTTAGTTTTGGCATACAAAGGGTATCTACACCAAGCATATTTTGACTCTCTTGGATTTATAATGTCCTTTATTAAATTGCCAAACC